>JAABUQ010002343.1_pt1 | contig 37706 bp, 27 predicted proteins | sample 5560001 | NCBI WGS metagenome assembly JAABUQ01 (sample SAMN10711888, study PRJNA513371) | rock metagenome | isolation source: Antarctica rocks | place: Antarctica: Victoria Land, Finger Mt nord | collected 2015-12-18 | reverse complement strand
GAGAGTTTGGGTCCAGAGGGCGAGGGTGGAGACGGCGGGGTGGATGAAGGGGGGGGGGATGAAGGGGAGGAGGAGGAGGAGGCGGCCGAGGAGGGAGGTCCAGAGGAGGAGGGAGAGGGCGTTGTAGAGGGTGAGGTAGGTGATTGTTGTGGGGGAGGGGCGGGGCCGCGAGGAGGGGGCGGTGGGTGGGGGGTCCATGATGGAAGGTGAAGTTGTGGTGGGAGAGAGGGTCTGAAATTGGCTTCGACTCAGGGTGATAAGCGAGGGTCACGGGACCTGGCGGATCTTAGGTTGTACCAAATACAGATGCTAGCATACTTTAGGTGTAAACGCACGAAGCATTGATGATGCAATCAAAGGCTTGGAAGTAGTGTGCGATAGTGTACGAACATTCTTCTGCGATACCTGTAAAATCTACTATTCGCTCACAAAGCACGCTGTAGCCAATGCTATTTCTTTCACCCAAGCCAACGCCGTCATCCAAGCCATGATACATATCCCAAGACACTTCCAGCTCTGCTATGCCCTGCATAGCTATAAAGGCCCGTTCCATAGATGCGCCGCACCACATATCTGTACAATGCCTTTGCCATTATATCCTCCTGATATCCCGACTCCTCCTAATGCCTCCAAACGCTCCCCTGAGCACCTTGCGAACATCAAAGCTTCTCCTATCGTTCGGTGGCTCCACTGCCGAACCAACAGTGTGTCCTTTGTCTTCCTCATCATCCATGATCCCTCTATCATCTATCTTCATCTGTTCAAGTGGAATACTTTCACCCTTATCCTCGGAGTGCTGCCGACGTCGCACCCCAGTCCCAGCCTCCACACTGCTTTCTGCGAACATAACTCGCGGTCTCCGGAGGAGCTCTTCGACCTCAATCTCCCTTCTTGCTTGATCCGCCGCAGGTTCCTCGGCAGCTCGATTCTTCTGTCTTGTTTCCTCGACCCAATCGCTGGGCTGGCGGCTGAGACTGAACCGATGTCTGTCCGGCGTGCAGATCCCGGCATGTTCCTCAAACCTCCGCTTGAGACCCGGATCTTTCTCGAGCTCTTGGAATACTTCGACATCAGACTGCGCCCATAAACCTCTAAGACAGCGCACCGCGACCTCAAATGCCCAGACAGCGAAGATGGTCACAAGGAGTGTCAACCACCAAGATGCGTTTCTGCCAAAGCGGTCCAATAATCCGCCACGGACGTGGTAGATGACATTGTTGGCGTAAACGGCACTAAGGATAATGTTGAAAAGCCACCAGCCGCCAATACTGAGGACCATGGCGATAATGCAGGTAACGGTCTTGTCATGCAACTCCAGAAACTGAATCTTGGTAGCTATAACAATGACACAGGCGGTGTACGTCAGAGTGCCCATAGAGTAGAGATCGTCACTATCGTTGGTACGTACCCGGCCATAAATGGCATACATGAAAAAGTAGATCAGCACAGCCTCCGAACTGGCCATGAAGATCCAGCCGGCGTAGATGATGAGATTGAAACCGCCGCTACGATGACCGATGGAGTAGAGCTCCGGAACCGCCAGAAGCGTTGAGCTCCTAAGGTCTTTCTCGAAAATCCCCATGAAAATGACAGGAACGGAGGTGAACAGGGTGTTGAACAAAGTCAAAGACCAAGACTCGTAAAGCGAGGTGCCGGTGTAGCCAGCCCAACGTTGGAAAAGGGCCTGGGTCAGATAGAAGAGCATTTCTTTCCAAAACGTGCTCAAGACATATTTGCAGGTGCGAATGTAGTTCCAGTGACCATGTACCAGAAGGAGGCGTAGGAGAAAACGGAATTGGGCGATGGAATAATCCGAAGTGCGCGCTGCTTGCAGGCCTTCCTTGCCGGTTATGCCGATGCCAACATGGGCTTCTTGGATCATGGCAATGTCATTCGCGCCGTCGCCGATGGCTAGAGTGACTGCGTGTCTCACTTCCCTACGGACAGCGCCAACAAGCCAAGCCTTTTGACTTGGAGAGGCTCTGCAGCATATGACCGAGTCGACCAGAATAGCGAGATCCATGAACAGTCGCTTTGCGGTCCTGTCAGCCTCGATGACAGCCAGCGTTTGACCATCGATGACAACCACAGAATGGGCGACATTGCCGTGACTGCTCTCGAGAGTTGCGGCAGCCATTCGCTGATTGACGTCTCCAGTATCATGATCGAGCACGGTGATCGACGAGTAGTCTTTAATCAAGCGGCAGGAGTGACCGATGTTGATCGCTGTTTCTCGCTTGTCGCCTGTGAGCATCCAGAGCTTGATCTTGGCACGGCGGAGCTTTTCGATAGTTTCAGGCACACCATCCTGCAGTTTATCCTCAATTGCTGTGGCTCCTGCAAGCTCGAGGTCTTGCTCTATAAGCTCTCCCGCCCGTTCTACCTGTTCCTGCCGGTTTACTAGGCTTGTAGATGCGTCTTGGTAGACCTTGCGCCACGAGCTGTAATCCTCTTCGGACAGAATCCTGTAGCCGTAGAGTAGAGTTCTAAGACCTTCAGTCGCGAAATCGTTAATGTGTTGGAAGCACCGTTCGAAGACCGCTGTATCGTCGACAACGAAAGCTTCCTCGACAAGGTCTTCTGCCTCCTCGTCTGCACTCTGGAACGACGTTCTGCCATTCGGGCTCAATGGTACACTGCGAGGCCCAGAAGTGTTGGAAGGCCTTGCCGAGTAAAATGCATCTGAGCGGCGCCGCGAGGCAAGGTCTGCGTCAGTCTCCCGATTGTGGAGCCAGTCATCCAGTTCGTCGCCGATTGGCCTCAGGCGGTTGCTTGGTCGCGGAAAACCTCCAACACTGTGGCGCTGCGTGCTGAAGCTCGACCTTGCAATGCTGCTTTTTCGGCCTTGCTGCTCACTGTTTCGTCGCTTTGCCTGCTCTGCTTCCTCACTTTGCCGTTTGCTGACCCGGTGCTCAACTTTAAGGGCCTGATCCTGTGCAAGAGTCGCCAACCGCAACCTCGGTACAATCATCGAATCGGCACCTTTGCAGATGACACAAATGCGTCCATCAGGAAAGCGTACCACGATCGACATCCTCTTTCTGGTGCTGGAAAACTCAATCACGTCAAGCACTTCGTATATTTCCAACAGCGGTTCCCCAGAATCGGTGGTGGGATAGCTCTTGATGGTTATGGTTGCAGCCTGTCTATCAACGACAACATATCCAAGTTCTTGTGCCGCTCGTACAAGAGCGGCCTCATCGGGAGATGCAGCCTGATAAGTAAACTCGCCAGATTCGTCCTCTTCCGGCAAACAGGTGTGACAGAGTGATATTGAAAGCAAAAAGAATCGGACCTTTTTCGCAAAGATTGTATGAGGCCGATTTTGTACGTAGCTTAATAGCTCTTGTGTGTGTCGCTCGAGGTATGTTTCGTAAGATACAGCGCCGCCCGACCCCTGAGAGTTAATTGATCCACTGCCGGAGAAGGCGGGATCTGCAAGTTCTATAGCTTTAACGGATGAGGGTGCTGTAGGTTCTGTATGGCTTCTACCAGAATCGCCAGTCTTTTGTCTGACCGGCTTTTTGCTATTGCTACGTTTACGATGAGATGCTGTCTGTCTGGCAGCTTCATAGACAGCATCTTCCTGGATATCAGGATCATGGAGCCAAGCTGTACCTGCTATGCTCAATTTTCGAAATCGCATTGAGTTATTTGTCAATGTGCCGGTCTTGTCGGAGAAAATGTAGTTGACCTGGCCGAGCTCCTCGTTGATTGTCGAGGTTCGAGCCTCCATCGGAGTATTTGAAGGCTCATCGTACAATTCGACGTCGTTCATTAGCAGCATCTGGAAAAGCTTCACGATCTCCAGGCTAACGTAGAGAGACAAGGGGATCATGGTGTTGAACAGGATTATAAACGAAGTAAGGATTGGGAAGAAGGCGACACCGGCGTTAACCAGATACCAGGCCTTCTCTTCCGTTTCTTCTTGCCATATCTGGTAAGCCACGGTATTGAAGATTGCCAAGGCTATCACGAAGGCTACAATGATGACCACGATCCTGTTGACCGCAGACTGCAAAGCTGGCGCCTTGATTCGAGGGTTCTTGGTAGCATTCATCCGGATTTTGCACTCTTCGCCAGTATAAACCGCTAACCCAATGACCTCGTGAGTGTTTCGTAGAAGACTGCCCCTGTAGACGATCTCATTATTTGTCAGAGGCAAGGTCCGTTCTGCCAGGGTAACTTTGCCCTCGAATTTATATAGGTCAATGTTCGGGTCTTCGATAATCAGCTGAGCCCGGTAGTCAGTGGTACCCTGCATTGACTGGCACGCTTCGTCTAACAAGGGCGAAGCTCGTTTGCTTTTCAGGCTAGTCTCACCGTCCAAGGCCATGGTCTCGAAATAGGCTACGCCATTCTGGCCATCAACTTGAAGTAGTGCAAGGTCAGCTGGCGCAGCTTCATCACGTTTCAGTTGGACGATATCTCCAATGACGACATCTTGCCAATCCTTAGTTGCCCAGCGCCTGGGCTCGGATGGCGATGAAGAGTCTTTACGTAGATCCGGCTCGAATACCTGAAGGACAGAAGCATCCTTCGTGTTTTCGGCCTTATCCAGCTTATAGCGTCTGATATCTTCATAGCCTTCTTTGGCCATGGAAATAATGACGAAAAACGATAATGGTACAATGGTGGTGTAAGTGCCCGTTGTGCTTAGGCCAGGTATCATTTGGAGGATAGAAATGCAGAGAAAGTAGAAATTAGCAAGCTTGGAGAACTGTGCAAAGAGCTGGCGCGGTAAGAAGCTCCAGCGGGTATATTTACTTGAACAAATAGTGTTGTCCACGTATTGCCGCCCAGTCCGTTCGTCCAGAAGAGGTTTCCTCCATGTAGGATCCAGTACAATGTGCCGTCCATCTTTCGAGGGAGGGATATCTTGAATCCGTAGAACAGTTTTTCGTGCTCTTTCATACACAGCATATGCACGACAACGCATACTTGCTTGAGCCGCTCGGCTCCTTGCCCAGATATCATATCGTGGTAGATCAGGTGGTTCTTTCCAATCCCTCTGGGACTGCGAGCGAAGTCCAAAGACATTTTGGTCTGACAATGCGGGAGGGACTGTGAAAACAGTTTCCGACTCGTTGCCACGCTGTGCGTTACCCTGGGAATGCGGCAATCGATGCTGGCCCTGGATCGATCCTGGGATCTGGACTTGAGATGGCGAGCCACTCTCTGATCGTCCGTGAATTATGCGTGCGAAGACAGTCCTCCGCAGTGAGGCACCCCGCTGCCGTGTCCGGGAAGACAGTGGTGGCAAGGATGAAGCCAAATTCGTCGGTGCAGACTTCGCTGAGAATGGCTGAACATCCCCACTGCTCAACGGCGACCTCGGTCGTCCGGTACCCTGTATTGTTGATTCACTGACTGAAATTTGTGTTTCGATAGGCAAGTCCGGCAATACGCCCGATCTTCGTGTACCTTCATTTCCACGATCAGAGTTCCGCGAAGCCTCTGGGGCTTGAGTTTCGACATCTGTTGCTGTAGATTGAAGGTTCAAGGTCCCGTCTGTCGGCGAGGAATCCGGGAATGAGAGGTCGACGACGTCGCCGATATCCCGATGGACTTTGTTTGACTGCTCTGGTCTTCGACCAGCCAGATCCTCGGTATGCGGTAGGGACGTCGTCGGTGCAGGCTTTTCATTCTCTTTGGAGCCTCCATGCCCGTTGCTTGACATGCTCAACGGACAACAACTTCATTAGAAGACCACATTTGCTCGTTTTACAGCCTTGCCTTCATCAAGGGCGTCGTATGGGTGGCGCTGAAAAGCATCCGTAATCATCTCATTGTGGAGCAGGTCTGCGTACAAGCGCGCTGGGCAAGAACGGGTGCTGCGACCTCACTGAAAAGGCCATGAGTATAGTGAACCATTAAAGAGTGTAAGAAGTCCCAGGACCAGAGCCAAAGAACCACATAGTTGTCCTCGTCTTTGTAGCGTTCGAGTCGTACAAGGCTTGGCATCCGAACCCTACATTTGCCTGCATGGAGTGTAATTCAGAGTACATGTACCTTTACCTTAATTCGAGTACTCCGATATACAGACAGACAAACTGGAAATGGCTCCAGAAGCGGTCAAGGTTGTGACATACTGCTCATCATGACTGCGAGATCAGTCTCATAATTAACAGCATCAGCAGTGGGAAAGGCTTGTGAGCCGACATCATAGTCTACCTTACAGATTAATTTGATAGATTATCTATCTGGTCATACTCGCATTGCACATATCCGAAAAACAACAGCTGCAGCTCATAGTACAGAGGTTAATAAACAAACATAACAGAGGGTCCCGTGCCATCCAGACGGCGACTGCAGATTGTGGAAGATATGTCAAACCCCCAAACTCCGGCATACAAGATTGGGTGTTGATTAAACGCAGATTATTACTGGTTTTAGCAGACCACGCATGACACAACTTTCTCAGAAATCTGCCCCTCTGACCCAGTCCTTACCCCTGCCGAATGCCGATGTGTATATGTCGTTGGTCAAATGTGATGCCTCTTCGAACGCCTTAAAATACCACGGTCCCGATGCAACGTCGCCCATAAGCAAAGGAAGGGCGCCTTGCTAGGATTATTCTCGGTTATAAGCACACGTTCTCTGGGCTGAGGCTGGACGGGTCGATGAATGAGACCATGTTGTGTATGTGATCCATTTCTTCGCTCGATGTCTCCTCATGCATTTGCATCCCCATGCCCGTGTCTTCCATCTGAGGAGATTGCATATGCATATTCAAATTTTGCTTCGAGTACATCTCACTCAACAGCATTCCGTCATCAGAAAGACTCGAATGGTGATCCTGAGATATTGAGAGAAACTCAGCCGACGGACTCCTTCGAAAGCAGTTCAGTGGAGGCGATTGATCAGCGATGACGGGATCGCCGTGACTGTATGCAGATAACGGCGATACAGATCCGTGCATAAAGCTCGGGTGCTCCAGCATCGGAGACAGGAAAGGTAGACTGTACGGTTGACTAAAGTTTGCGGCCGGTACGCTATCCATATGTGGGCCTGATGTGTAGAACGAAGGGCTTGCATATTCTGAAGGCGATACTGTGGTGGCTGCAGACATCGGGCGCTGTCGGTAATCAAGACCGTACCCAGACGAAGTGTCAATCCGTAGATTGGGGCCTAGCGGGCCCAGATTGTTATGATGTTGGGGAACAGGGGCGTATATGCTGGGATCAGTCATAATAGTCGAAGGATGTTGGATATGGAAAGATGGCATGGGCGATTGGAGCATCGAAAAATCTATAGCCAGTGGAACAGATTTGCTGCGCGTTCGCTTGTGGCCACGGGGCCCGGAAGGAGCTGGCATTCCGAACGGACTCTCTTGAAACATTGCAAGGTGTGGATGAACCATGTGGTTGGGCTGAGATGCTGGTCGAGGCATAACAGGTGACACAGGCGCCGACACAGCTAATGAGTGCGGGTCAAAGGGAGCGTGTCGGTTCCGGAACGACTCCAGCGATACGAGCTTGGCAAGCTCGCCGCTCAATTGTCTTGGATTACCACCAAGATGATGCACCATGATCTGGGATGCCTGCTGTTCTTCGGTGAAATCACCACACTGGTGGAAGCCGCCGGTGCCGGATGAATCCATGAAGAAATTTGGAGGCCGGTTCAATTCGACAAGAAGACCGCGTGGTCTAGAAGGCATGCCGCTTGGATCCTCGGGCGATCCATGCTCTAGAGTGATATTCTTGATGTAGGAGAAAGGGTATTCTATCTTATAGCCGGCTGAGTCGTTGTTGATGTAGTAGGTTAAGGTAGCTTTATCGGGCGCGTAGAAGATGACAAGGTCCATGGCATTCTGGCCGACCCGCCGCCACGTGCCTATACCTAACGATTTGCAGGTAAAATGATGAATAACTATGTCGGTGTGAGAGAAAGCAAGTAAGGTGATGAATGTACAGATCTACTGACCAACTTTGCCTGGGTTTGCCGACTCCGTGTTCAAGAGCGTGCCGTTGCCGTAGGCGTTCATAGACGTAGGGTTGCGTCCGAAGAGTTCTCTCGCCAGTGGTTTCCCTGATTCGATGGCTTGGACCATAAGGTATTGACGCATCGACTCTGGTATGGCATCGCAGTCCTCTCCGGTTTCGATGCTCTTCTTGGCAATCAATTTTATCTTTGCGCGTCTGGGCAGGAGCAGTGAGCCAAAGCAAATGACCGAAAGTCAGCTCACATACCTATTTTGAAACCAAATTTGTACAGATCTCTCTGTCATATTGATGTCCTCGGCTATTCGTTCCCGAATGGCGGCAGTGGGTGTAGGGTTCTTGTTGAATTCAACCTCTAGTGTACCCAATTGGTCTTGTGTCGCCCTCTGTCGCTTCTGGTTCTTTTGTTGTTGGGTGAGGGTGCTCTTTCGTGGGGGTCGACGAGAGCCTGGAGTGCCGGCCGGGGCTGTAAGAGGGGGTGAGGGCGTAGAGATCGAAGTCGAGGTCGACATGATGTCGAAAGTTCTTGGGGACTGCATCTGCACTGTAGACGCTTTGATGGTCTAGTAGGGCGTGAGATCGGTCCGCTGTTCTGGCGAAAGAGGTACTCGAGGCCCGCCGAGTACCAAACTCTGGTGTCGCGTATCGACAAGGATCTCGGAGAAGAATGGAATAGGTGTTGACAGCTGATTGTAGGAATCCAGCCTTGGAAGAATAGTTCTGACAGTCGAGGGTTCAGGAGCAAAAAAGGTCTGACTGGTAAGGCAAAGTGGTGGTAGTTGCTTGCATGTAACAGCTGGAAGGGGGTATTAATTAGTGGTATGGTTGAAAGGAGTGTGAGTGGACGTCCGGAAGGAGTGACGGGTGTCCGTATGAGAAAGAAAATGGAAGCAGAAAAGGAACGACGATGACGGCGTAGGGCGACGACGGCGACGAGGTGGAAGATTTACAGACGGTGGATGGAGATGGGGGTGTTGAAGTTCTGGAGGGGGAAGAAGTCAGGGGCAGCCTAAACAGTGGCTCGAGTGGCACGGGTGCGGACCCTTGTCACCGAGTCTGCACAGCAGCACAAGCGCCTCACGCAAAGCTCTGGTGGCTCCACCGTCAACTTGGTCTTACTGGGACCCTCCCACACGTCCCATACCGCGTGATCCATCGGCTCGTTTCAAGCACCGTCAGGCACAGGCTCAGTGTCGTGCAGATTGACTGCATAGAGTCAACGAGCAAGACGCCATTGGACATCTCGTACGGAGTATCTACGGGGTATATCTGGTCCCAAGTTGCCATGCACCCTCTTGCTACAGCCCTGGCCAAGACAGAAGGCTTGAATATATCTATGGTCGAGGTTTCTAATCTATTCCCGCCTTGACCGAAGTCTTTACAAACACCAAGTACTGAGCTCGTCTGCAAGCTCCTATACAGCGCATGCTACCACACCAGCGAATATTTCTCCACAGTGATAGCACATCTTTAGCAAGATCGTTATGCCGGCATGAACATGTCAAGAATAGCCGGCGGTTCTGCCTTCCAAGTTCTCTGGAAGCTACAAAACGTTGCGCCCTGTGCTATAAATACGCTTGAGTGGGCACAAGCTTTGGCGTCGGGGAGGACTCGGCGTAGTGTTGGTCCCAGCCTCCCAGGCTCCTAGCTGGCGGTTAGGTTGGCTGCTCGGATGGATGGGGGGCCTCCCTTTCGCAGCTGGTTGTTGTTCGTCCTGGGATTCGATAAGGTACTTCTACACGCTCCTGCGGGGCCAGAGCGGACTGAGCCCAGTGCAGTGGTCGCCAGGAACAGGTTTAGCGTCGTTTCGGAGCAGCCTTGAGCCTTGGCTGACCTGGGCTTGGCTCGCTTTTGGCAGAGCAAATCACGACACTTTTGATTCCTCTTCTCGCGCGCATCGGTTTGAATTGATGCGACGATGAAGGCACATACTTCCGTCATTGCCACGAAGTTTCAATCTGTACTCGTGCCAGTAGCAGTGACGTGTCTGACGCTTCCGCTGTACGTTTTGCTTCTGGCTGTCACAGGTTTTGTGCCGTGCCGCGGTCGCAGCACTTGCCACAAAGTCTATTCCACGCTGGCAAACTTGCTGTCGAAGACGATCGCGTCACGGGTGGTCTTCTAACGATCGGCTGAAGAGACAAGAGGAATATCGCACATCTGATTAATCTGGTGCGGTTCTTTTCGCAGGCTGGGCCTTCCAACAAGCTCTAAACTTGGGGCCGTGTCCCGAGTCACATGCCTATCCCCAACTGGCATCTCCAGTCACTCGTCGTCTTCAGGCTGATGTGCGCTCAGTGAAGTCCTTCCTGTCGCTCACTGTAAAGCAGAACGATGTGCGAGGCGTCATGGCATGATGATATTGTATGCGCATCCCACGACCAACGTCGGCATCCTGAGGGACATGTGCCTTGATGAGCGTCATCTGCCAAGGGTCAGACTCCCTGGCTTCGAATAAACCGTGAGCTGTCACGAAGCCTAGGTGAACTTTCCGCAAGTATGTATTGTTGGTCTACAGGCTTCAGACCCGAAGAAGACTGCGTTTCACGCTCTCGGTTGTGCTACGTCGTTTGCCAATACGAGTCGCTGTACGCGACATTGATGGAGAGATCCCCGGGAACAGGAAAACGAATGTCAAGAAAGCCGGCAAGAGGTGCTTTCTTGAGGGCGTGGGTCGTTCAGCTCTGGGAACCATTCTTGTTGCATAACAAATATCTTGGAGCGCTGCGTGTAGTAGATGATGTTTCCCGCCGGCCATGTTACGGTTGAGGAGCCTTTACACCGTAATGGCTCAACAGAGCTGGTAAGCGGCCTTCACATCTTGCAAGCTAAATGTGCCTCGGTCAGTACCGTGGCGCAAGGCCTTCACAGGACCTCTGGATGCTCACCAGGCTCTTCTCCGGGACGACACCATCTTTGACCCACAATCCCCAAAAGCCATTCATGTTCGCCATTAATATATCCGTAGAGAGTCGATCTCCGACGATGGCGACATGACTTGGCTTCGTAACGCCGGTGCCTGGACGGTCAAGGAAATACTTCATGATCTGAGACCCGCATCCGGGCTTCTTGGTGGAATGTCGAAGGACTTCCACTCCCGTAGCGCTTGCGAGCATGTCTGCTTCGTGACCACTGGGGTCATCTCCGGTACCAGCAGAGTTGCTGACTACTAGGAGGCTCGAACCGGGGTAGGCTTCACGTAGAGCTTGGAACTTATCCTGAGCTTGTTGTTAGCATGGGAATTGTCCATCAGCATTTCCACAGCGGGACTTGGTCAATATTGAAAGCTTATCCCCGTAAACAGTCGACCCAACTTTTATAAGCAAAAGCCTCTAACGAGACTTATGCAATCCGAAACGAAGAATTGAGACGGGAATTCGAAATGGAACTCACGTAGTATGACTTATAAATAACATTCTCTCTCGGTGTAGCAAAGCAATCATCCTTGTCCAGCACCACAGCTCTTATGTCGGGTTCGTGGCCATCGCAGAACACACGGAAGGCTTTTGATGATGGAACAGGCAGGTCATTGAAGGTAGACACAGTAGCCTGTGGTAAACACAATGATGGTTTGTAAAGCAGCCGGAAGATGTTGAAGGTGGCAGAGACGTTCATTGAATGTATTGAAGAGTATATACATCAACGTATCAAATAGGACTGGACTACAGTGAACCTTTTTTATAAGCAGTCGGGTTATAGGCAGTATCGTGTTATAAGCAGTCAATCTGGTCGAAATTATCCATTTTGATAGTGATTATCGCAGTTTTAGTCTATAGGGAGAGGCGATAGATTTCTCGCTTATTTTGGTGAAACTGCTTATAGAGAAAACGAAGAAAAATTTGATTTCTTCTCATCGATCAAACTTTAATCAAATTTTTCACATTTTCTGCATTTATGTCTCGTATAATCTCAATAGACTAATCGTCGGTTCGATTTTCGATTCCAACTTCTAAAATCGACTCAAATCGACGATTCAACTTTAGAAATCGAATCGAAAATCGATTTGATTTCAACTATTTTGAAATCGAATTAAATCGAATCGAGTCAATTTTCGATTCAAAGATTAGAATCGAATCGAATCGTCAAAAACGTCAAGAATACTAAAAATAATATAAATTAAATTTAAATTTAAATTTTTTATTAATTACTAGATAATGCACAATAGTAATGCATAATATAAAAATAATCTAATATATTTATTAATGAATTTAAATAGATTAACTATTTTTATTAAATTATTAATTAATTGTTATTAAAAATAATAGTCTTAACAATTTGATTCGATTTTTTGATTCGATTTTCAATTTAAAGATTAAAATCGAATTGAATTGTTAATTTTAATTTTAAAAATCGAATCATTAAAACTTTCGATTCGATTTAAATTAAATCGTTAAGATTCAATTCGATTTCTTAAATCGAATTTGATTTCTTAAATCGACGCGATTAATCTAAATCTTAATATATCTTCTTTTATTACTTTATCGCGTACAATTATTTTAATTAAGCATAAAATAAATTCTTCACAATTGCTTTTAACTATAATAACGTTATTATTAAAACAACAATAAATTGTTTATTTTTTACATTAAAAGAAATAACTATAAGAGTTTTACTTTTCGCGAGTTTTTTGCGAAACTAAATTGTTGTCTTACAAAGAGTTTATTGTCGTTTTTAAAACTTAATTCGACAAAGATAATCTAATTGATAACGTCTATATACGTTGATAAATTAACAAAAAAGATATCTACTTAAATAATTAAATTTAAGCTATTTATATTTGTTATTGTTCTAGCAAGTAAATTAAAAAAAATGTATTGTTTAAATAACAAATACGCAAGAAAGATTAATAGATATTTATTATCAAAGCTATTATAAAGAAAATAACGATACTCTTCTATTGAAAACTTTGTTTAACTTTTTCTTTTTATATATAGAATTTATTTAAGACGTCGATAAAATAACTTAATAACTATAAAGCTTGTTATTATATACGAAAACATTATTAATATAATAAATTTAATTATATTAATTGCGAACAACTTGTAGACAATCTAAAGAATATACAAAATAATATTAAGAATTAACTAGATTTTGACTTCTTCTTTTATAATTGCTACAATATAAACGAAACAAGTTTATTCTAAAGACAATATTATTTAGTAAGTCTACTAATAACGTTAAGATAAACAAGAGAAGAATTATTGTTATCTTATATTGCAATATTATTAAATTATACAAGCTTAAATTATAAATAATAAACAATACTAATAATTCTTGTATCTTTAATATAAAAAATATTAATACAAAAAATTTACAAATAATATAATAATCTAATTGCAAAATCTAAATAATTGCAAAGATATTTAAGAAGTATTTAAACTAATTTCCACAAAAAGTAGATAATTAAAAATATATATTTTTAATAGATAACTTTGCAACTTACAAAGCTAATATTAATATATATCGAAAGAAAGAAAACAAATTTATGCAAAATATTAAAATTATCTTTTTATTAGTTAATATTACAAGCGTATATTAATTACTTAATCAAAATATTATTGTCGCTTAAAAACTTTAATATAAAAAGCAATAGTTTTAATATTATATTGACAAGTATAATGCAAAGTCTATTAAGCGCAATCTATACAAAACAATAAATATTCTTAAAACAATAAAATAAGCAATAGAAGCATAAAAGTTTAACATTATTGTTAACATTATTATTAATTATTAATTTAAATCTACAATATTAACGACAAATTACGTCGTATTTATTAAAAGATAATAAAATAAAATTTATAAAAGACAAATAATTGCAATATTTGAGACAAAGCAAATATTGCAAGACGTTTGTATATAAATAATCAAAAATATTATTATTCTTAAACGTAATTAACGTATATTAAACTTCTTCTTCTTTAATTTAATTTATTATAAAAGACTTGTTATTAAGATAATAATAAATAACAATATAAATATTGTAATAGACGTCTTAATACAATATTAATTTATCGAAATATTAACAAAGAAAACAAAGACAAAGACGAAAAAGAAGACAAAAACAAATATATTAAGAATTGACGTTAATTAAACTCTAAAGACTTTAAATATACTTTAATTATATAAGAAGTAACAAAAGAATAATAAGATAAAGATAATTAGACAATTAAATCTATATAGAAGAACAATAGAACGTAAAAAGATATTTGATTAGACTAATTATATTAATTCGAGAAATCGAATTCGAATCGAATCGAAAGTCTTAACGATTTAATTTCTAAAATTGAAATTAATAATTCGATTTAATTTTAATCTTTAAATCGAAAATTAAATCGAAAAATCGAATCAAATTATTAAAATTATTATTTTTAGTAATAATTTAATTATTTTTAGTAACAATTAATTAATAATTTAATAAAAATAGTTAATTTATTTAAATTAATTAATTAATATATTAGATTGTTTTTATATTATGCATTACTATTGTGCATTATTTAGTAATTAATAAAAAATCTAAATCTAAACTTAATTTATATTATTTTTAGTATTTTTGACATTTTTGACGATTCGATTCGATTTTAATCTTTGAATTAAAAAACGATTCGATTTGATTTGATTCGATTTCAAGATAGTTGAGATTGAATCAATTTTCAATTCGATTCTTAAAGTTGAATCGTCGATTCGAGTCGATTCTAGAAGTTGGAATCAAAAATCGAATCGACGATCAATCTATATTTGATAATAGTTAAACAACTCTCGATCAATAAATGCACTAAATAATTAATTAGACAATCGATTCTAAGTATTTAAAAGATATGTTTTAAAATTTAAATATGTTCGAGAGATTTATAAAACAATACATTAGATTTTGCAATAAACAAATAATAATTCAATATATTTTCTTCTTCTTATTTTATTGCATTTCGCAAATACGTAATCTTGTCTAATCAAGAGATAGACGCTAGTCGAATTGAGCTTAGCGTTATAAGTGTCAAGATTCTCGATATAAGCAGTATCGCGTTACAAGCAGTCAATTGTTCGTAAATACTAACTGCTTATAGAAAAGGTTTACTGTATTGAAATTTGGCGACATATTGGCACTATAAACAAAGACGTTCCTATTGGTCCAGTGCCTTTACGGTCACGTGTTTTAAGCTCGCTCCGCCGCTTTGGACAGCTCTCCTGCAATACCAAGCATATTTGCTCTCGCGTTACCATCTGTGCTGTTTCCAAGGCGATGAAGCTCTGCTAAGATTGACAATTCCTCCAGCTTGCAATTGTCTACTGCTGCAGGTCAGCTTTCGCAGGCATAATATGTTTGGACCGTTTGATGATCACAGATACAGATCGTCGACAGACGACAATGTTTCCTATATCTAGATCTTTCCGACCCGAATGACCGTATTGGAATTCGTCCTTTGGCGGCGCTCCAGAGAGCATCCATCCCGCGCTCCTTTCTATTATGTAATGTCGGATGCAAGCACCAAGGATGTCCATCGAAGATCTCTTTCCGGCGCGGTATTATGCTGATACTCCTGTTGAGCCATAGTCAAAAACACCAACTGTCCAAGCGGTGCTCCGAAAGTTGATACCTGTTAAGCCACAAATAACAACAGCGAGGCTCGCCCTTCTGCCAGACCTCGCTTAAGCACACGTAAGTCTCGCCCCCTGTCTGAGACCATCGTAGTGGATCTTCATACTGCCACACGCGGCGCTCAAGAGCATATTCCCAGCCTGCGGTGTCTTTCATAATGCATTGATGAATGCAATCACCGAGAATATCCAAAGAGGTCCTCTTTCCAGCGTGGTAGTCTGCTAAGACTCCAGTTGGGCCACAGTCAAAGATACTACCCGCTCTAACGGCACCATAAGGAGGTGGATGAATAGGGAGACTGGTCCTAGGGTCGAAGCCGTCTCTTCGCTCGGGCTCCAGACGTTGCAGGCTGGCAGCCCTCTCGTTCGAACTGTTCGAAGTCTGATCCAACTCTTTTGTAAAAGTATTACTCACCGTCCCACACAATACGCGGAGCATATTGGTAGTATGGGAAGCGTAATCGACACTGCTATATAATGCGCAATTCACGCTGAAATTCCAGCTAAAGACGATATTGTCAAGGTTACAGAGGTGATAAAGCCTGTCCTCATATTCGACCAATCGAGTGCCGATTCTAGTGATGAGCGTTTTGCACCCATGGTCAAGCCATCGCCAGAAGATGGCTCTCTGATACCCTCTATCAAAGACAAATGCGTTCTCGGTCCAGAATATTACTCTCGCCTCCTTGTAGATCTGCCTGCAGGTTGATAGAAAGGCCAGAACCTCGCACGCTGGCAGAAAGGGGCTATCCCTGGAGTCACGGCCGCCGTATATCTGTCTATCTCGTCCACGTGTCAGGATATTGAGTCTTATGAATCCATTCATGACATTGGTTCGCCCTTTGGGTTCGAATCGAAATCCGGGCTCAACGCCATCGAAGACAAGGATATAACGGTAAATTGTGTTGCGAATCTCTGCAGGCAGGTTGAGAAGTCTAGAAGGTTTCCAAGAGTGCTTGGAGCTTGTCTTGATGATACTTTTCGGACGATATTTTGGGGAGCCAAGGCAAGCAGTATCTGAGGGCTTCTTGAGCGGAGCCATTGAAAGGACTTCTGGAAAAATTCAAGAACTCTTCCGCAGCAGTTTCGCTTCTAGCCTACTACTTTTTTGCCATATACTTTGTTGCTGTTGTTGGAGGAGAGCAATTTGAATGCTTGCCTGGTTTCTTTGATCGCTTTGCTATTGCTGACGGCACAGAAGCTTTTTGTAGATGCGCTCTTCAATGGGAAACCCCAAGATGTTGGGGTTGTGAGATCAATGTTTTTGGCGGACTACGCCGAATCAGCAAGCTCTTGGATTATTGACTCGCCGGTCTATTTTAAAAAGCCGTTGGATCAAGCTCTCAGTATCTCCCAATCGACTGAAGGTCTTTGCCTTAGCAAATTAACATCGAATCATGCTAATGCCCTGATAAGTCAAATACAATCTATAGAAACAAGACTATGGGTCCAGATGCGAATTGGCAATGTCGTGGAGGCATTGATAATACTGCAGCTGCGAGGCGTTTGAAGGCTGGTTACGCAAGCCTTCAAGTTGCTCGGTTGACGTGCTTTTGCTGCTACGAAGTTCAATTTATGTGTGATAGCTTCAATGCCATTAGAAGATCTCAAAGTATCAACGAAGCTCAACCCTGAAATGCGCACATGGCCGAGTAAACCACCTCCATTGCACTAGCAGATCCGCTTCGAGTACGTACACAGCATTCGTTGAGCTTCTGTTTAAAAGGCTCTTGGGTGGAAGAGATGAGGTTGGTGACCGTACCTTAATCTCGTAATTTACTGCTCACTAGCGTCGTTTTCAAAAGCACTCTGCAAATGGAAGTCGAGATGTTCCCTGAAGACTGACTTCGTGTTAATTCAGACTCTCCTTGCTTCTGCGCGGCGTGCGCACATAATTCGCCATGACGAGCACAATCGGCATCCCAATAAAGCTACTGAACGAGGCCCAGGTGATCCAATTGCTGTACCCAGAAGCGTTCTAAGCTCTCAAGCTAACATTCGATGCCTCCAGAACCATGTCGTTACTCTCGAGATCACCTCAGGCCAGGTCTACAGAGGAAAGCTCATAGAAGGTACCCCTACCTTTCCTCCTTATCCCCCTGTCATACCTTGACCGATCAGTTTCCTACACCCCAGCCAATTCTTCTGCTACGGGGCGCAGTTGCTAACGAACTCTTGTCTGTACAGCCGAAGACAATATGAACGTCCAACTTAAAGACATCACCGTCACTGCGCGCGACGGCCGAGTCAGCCATCTAGATCAGGTCTACATCAGAGGGAGTCATGTGCGGTTTTTCATTGTGCCGGATATGTTGAGGTGCGTAAGGTCGTTGTCACAATGATTTCCGATGGGTTCCGGAGGGAGTGTACTGTGGGAGGTATTGGAATCCAAACGGCGCTGACATGGCAATGGGCATAGGAATGCGCCTATGTTCAGATCGAGAGGCACGAGAGGTCGGGGTGTTGGTTTGGCGAGAGGACGGGCGACAGTAAACAGGGCGAGAGGGCAGAGAGGGGGTAGAGGATGAGAAGGGCTCTGTAATATGGCGACCTGAAGGAAAGCTTTCCAATGCCGAGAGGGCAGTCTGGAGGGCTCTTGCTCAGCATTAAGGATGAAGCGTCGGGAGGAAAAGCATGTCCAGAATACTCCACAACAGATACCCATGACAAAGCTGTTTGCAGCCTGCAACCGCTGAGGCTTCTAATCTCAAGATCACGATCGTAACAATGACAATATAGCTCTCAAATCTCCCCTCATCTTCATCCCCACCATGTCTCCCCCAACCCCACCAACAATCGCCCATCCCCTCCGCATCCTGTATCTCTCTCCACCCGACACACCCACGTCCAAACCCCTTGAAGGTCAGTCATTTCGCCCGTTTCTCCCCTCAAGATCCCCAAAGCCACCAGAAACCATCATCTTCTGCCCGCCCCGCTACAAACCCCACTAACCCCCCACCAGGTGACAACCTCCCACTCTCCACCCCCTACTACACCGCCCTCATCCCCCTCTGGCACGACACTCTCCCCTGCACAATCCCCTCCCTCTCTCAATGGCGCACCGAATGGCTCGCCCCCGAAGCCCGCGAAGTAGTTGCCAGCATCGGCGCCTGGGTCATCGGCGCCCGTAAACCAACATCAACGTCCGACCTCGATACTCTGCGAGAACTACTCAACACGATCAAAGAAGTTATAGAGCATCATACTGGGGAAGGAAATTATGGAATGGGGAACGACGCGCTGTTGCTACTTGTGGGTCTACCGCACCCGTTGACGCCGAGGTTGGAGATGGGGGCTGAAGAGTGGGAGGATTGGGGACGGGAGTGTGGGGGGTGGGAGTGGGTGGATGGGGAGGTTGAGGGGGATAAGGGGGAGAGGAATGATTTTGGTGGTGAGTTGTCCTTGATTATCTTTCTAGGGGAAACGGGTATCAAAGGGTGGGGATTGCTGACGGGGTTTTGTAGAAAAGGTTGGGCTAGCAAGACTGGTGGAGGCGTTGGAGGCTCATGAGTGGGAGGATGGCGCGGCTGAGGAGCTTCCTCGTGACCTTGATTTGGCGGTTGATGATGATGGTCTGCCTGTGCCGGCTGCTGGGTTTGGCGATGAGGAGCTAGGGGCGAGAGAGCCGATATTGCATAGTGACGATAGGAATTCAAGGCCAGAGGAAGATGGGATAGGTGAAGAGGAGGATGTGCGAGTGGAGGAGCTGGAGAGCATGATGCTGAAAATGCAAGCTATCAAAGACATGGGCGCTGATATGCCGGAGACGGAGCGGAAGCGGTTCGCTGCGAAGGCCGTAAGGGATGTGATGAGGAAGCTGTAGAGGGAGTGGCGCTGATATTGCTCAGTAGAAGGCCAACATACAGGACGAAGCTGGGGTTTGACAGTCTAACACCAACAGAGGAAGATCTAAATCTCTGGCTCCTAGAAAGCTTTCACTGTCTCAACCAACTCTGTTCCAATGTCACATCGCCGCCCAGGGAAGAAAGGAAACCGAGGAAATTCTGCAGCAGAAAAGCAGATCGCGTAAACCGTAAAAACGTACTAACATAGAACATCAAGGCACACCACTCTGTTTATGTACTTTTTCCGTCTCCTAATCCACGACCTGGCCCGGGAGTGGAGCGGAATCGCCAGACAGAGCGCGGCTAGCCTGGAGTATCTTGGAGGATATGTGTTGCGGATATCTTGCAGTGACCCACGAATAATGAGAAGGCTCTGCATTGATTCATCAGGTTCCCACAACCTTCTAGGGCTGATCACAAGAGAGGGCCTATGCTGCACGCTCAGCATTCTGGGCCACAGCTGCCGCTGCGCTGTGTCCTGCGGTTCTTCCGGCGCTGCCATCGAATACGAACGGGCCGGCATTGTTCGTCGGCGTCATTGGGCCATCAGCAAGCAATTCGATTGCGCCTGGGGTCATCGCCGGAAGAGTTGCGGAATCACTATTTGGGGTAAAGTCTTCCTCACGGAATAGCGACCCGGAAGGCGTGATGGGTCTTAAGTAATCCCTAGACGCAAGGGGTTGCTGAGGCATAGGTCCTAGCGAGAAGGGAGCCGAATTGGCAAAATTACGCCGGATAAGTATTGATGGTTGACCCGTAGAAGTGGGTGCTGAATGCTGCTGCTTCGACTGCATGCTGGGTGGTGACGGCTGGTCTGACCCATTTCGAATCGAAAGAACCCTCGAGGCAGATGTAGAAAGACGTTCGTCATCTTCGTCAGTCCCTGGCACGGAAGCTTCTGCGTTTGCGCCATCGGTTTCGACCTTGTCAAGCTCGTCGACATCGTCGTCTTCCCATCGTACGTCATTTGGATCATCGACATCCGCTTCAAGATCGGCAACGGCTCGACAGTTCGGGCAGAGAAATTGCGGCCAAGTTTTGTGGTCATTCAGTATTGGGCGTATGCACTTGTAGTGCCACACATGCGAGCATGGAGCTACGAACAGTGACTGGCACGGCTACAACACGTCAGATTAGTGGGCGAGTAGCATCCATGGCTCAAGCACTTACAGATATTGACATAAGGCATATCGAGCATTCGGACGAGTGAACGGATGACGTATCGGAGTCTTTCTTAGGGGCCGACTTCCCAAGATCTCGAAGCCGCTTGTGAGTTGTCACACCACACGGTGTCAGCGGAATGTAGATGCCGGTCTGAATTGTGACTTACTTGAAATTATTCAAGCTCTTCTGCCATGCTCGATTGCACTCCACCCGTATCTTTACACATCTAAATATCATCTCTTCGCCCCCTCTAAAGTCAATGCCTAGCTGCACTACATCTCCGTCATTGACCGGAAAAGGCTTCGACTCGACGCTTGGCTGACTCAAGCGTATGTGGTTCAGAAAAGTGCCAGATGAGCTCTTGACATCTTTAATGTACCATTGCCCATTTGAGCACCAGAACTCGCAATGCCGTCGGCTGACTACCTTCGACTTGAAGCCTACCGGGGCAGAGGAGGGAAGATTCGGCGGTGGATTGGGGTTGGTATCTCGCTCCGAATATCTCCCAACTCGTATGACGCAATCCTCGTGCGGAAGCGTTCTAGAGGTGGGTGGGAAAAGGAGCGAAGGTCTGTTTGAGCGAGGATCTTGGTGGGGTATGAGACGTATCGTAGGCATCTGATCTTGGGGGTATCCAGTCAAGTTTGGGGCGGCGTGGTCTGTCTCCGATACTGCTGACGTTGTTTGTGCCCCATGGCCCTCACTTCCCGCTCGGTATCTCGCCATGACACTGGAAATGATTGAGCGCGTGGTGTTGCTCGGTTCTTGAGCCCCTGTCGAATCACTGGAAGCACTCGGAGTGTTTTCTTCACTCGAATTTGGACCTCCGGCTGTTTCGAAGAGGAGCGGATCTGGGTGAGCTCGCAAAGAAGCCTCGATGGTGGGCACGGAATGCTGGGGATGGCTGCTGGCTCTAGCAACAAGTCCGGGGCGCTCTGGCAGAAACGTGTACGATGAAGGAGCTGTTGTCGGTTGCGGGCCCGAGAGACTGTGAGTACAACTGTGAAGACGACCCAGTCCCCTTCGTCTGGGGTTGTGTGGGGGTGACAAGGCGGGGTCTCTACCGGTCGGCGAAGTATCTGATGTTTCCACAAGATCTGCGGACATCGAATCAAGCTGTGATCAACGCAGGGTCAGCCCCAACGTTGCGCGTGTCCGAGTCTGAAGATGCCTTCGGCGACAGGAAGAACGATGGAGGTCATGCTTATGCTCTCCGAGGCAGAAGCGACCGAGGGGGACAGAGGTCTAGATGCGACAAAGCACCGTTGCCCACGACGCCACAAATTATCTCCAACCCTCGACAAGCAGGTTTTCCTCGGATATCGGGTATGGGTGATGAAGAAGCCGCCTAGGTCATCAACATCTAGAGCCTCAATGGATCATAACAGCAGATGATGGACTTTCATATTCACTTTGATGATTACAATGATCTAATCAGTTGACGCAGGAGGGGGCAGTCGCTCCTATCTAACCTTTGCCAAGCTCCTCTCAGCCCTATCTCGATAAAGTATGCAGCTGAAGAGCCGTCCTAGGGTTCGTCATCATATATGCAATTAGGCAATCAGCTTGATCGAAGTCCTATCTGAGCCTGGGAATCTGACCGTTGGTGAATCGTCTGGATTAGCTGTTTCTCAAGCACGCGAGCCCCCTCCCAGATAGATTGAGCGAGCTACGAACACTGTACATTCGCTCATTCTGTCTTGGCTTTGAGAACATGTCTCTGTTCGGCAGCTCACCGGATGACTCGAGCTTGCAGGATTCAGGCGCGCAGAAGGGCTCGAGCTCTCTCTTCGATGACGATCATGCACCAGGGGCCAAGTCTCATGGGTCTTTATTTGACGACAACGAACATAACATCGACTCCCCATGGAGCATCCCAACGCCGAAGAAAACGGGAAGAGGGAACCTGGCGAGGAGCCTATTGCCAGCGGCGGCGGTGCCAGAGAGCTATATAGATGCGTATGACGTCCTACTGGATTCCGAATACCGGACGGACTCGGGGACAGTCAGTACTAGTGGAGCAAAGAAACTACTAGAGGGAACTGGGCTCGAGGAAGTCGAGCAAGAGAGGATACTGAAGCTCGTCAGCGGCGGAAAGGACCTCCCGAATGGATTCGGTCGCAATGAATACAATGTCCTGTTAGCTCTTATTGGTCTCTCGCAGGAGAAGGAGGAGGCAACTCTTGATGGTATTGACGAGAGACGCGCACGTAGGTGCCACATCATCTATGATTGTGGATTGTCGAGCTCATTCACATCATTCATAGACCTTCCAAAGCCTTCTTTGCCCCTGATAGACCAATTAAGATCTGGAAAAGTCTCGGACAATCTGGAAGACACATCTCCGCAGTCGCAACGACCCTCATCATCTCCCAATCAGGACATTCCCCACGACTCGCCTTTAAAATCCCGGAGGCTGCGCAAAGAATCCCTAGAGAACATCGACGCCGATCCGTGGGGCAGCCCTGCACTACATAAAGGCCACACACACACTGTCGAGAATGAAGCCACGCCCTCGACCAACGGGACTACTGTTATTCGGCCATTGATCAACGGCGTGTCAGGTGCCTCAAGAACAACAAGTGCCTTCACAACCCATGCAGATGGCCAGTTGTCCATGCCCACGGACGTTGAGGATCCGTCCCCTGATTCCACAAGAGATGGCGGTGTCGGAGGCTGGACCTCGTATGAACAGTCTACTAGTGGGTTTGCCAGTGCTGGACAACCCAGTCTTAGCCCCGGAGGCTTTGGCTCCGGAGGCGACGAGGGGAGTCGTCCACCAGGCGGTCCCGTTAGAAGGTCCCTCGGTGGAGGCCGTAGCACGAATCGTGGTATCGAAGAAATAGTAACAGTAACGCTACTTCCCGAGAAGGAGGGCATGTTCTTATTCCAGCATCGGAATTATGAAATCAAAAGTCAAAGGCGAGCAAGTACAGTTGTGCGCAGATACAGTGACTTTGTATGGTTGCTGGACTGCCTGCATAAGAGATACCCTTTCAGACAGTTACCTTTACTCCCGCCAAAAACCATCGCTGGTAGGGCCTCCTCGACTCATGATCTGTGGTGCGTCTACGCTCATTTGACTTATTGGTTTTAGTCAACGGCCGGCACCTGTCTTCGGACATTACATTCATTGAGAAGCGCAGACGTGGCCTTGTCCGCTTTGTCAATGCACTCGTCAGGCATCCTGTGCTGAGCCAGGAGCAATTGATTGTGATGTTCTTGACCGTTCCTACAGTGGGTTCAGAAGCCCCCTCGGCTCGAACATTGCTGATGTTGCTGCTAGGAAATCGCAGTATGGCGCAAGCAGGCCTCGATATCAGTCCAGGAAGAATTTACGGACAGATCACTGCCACCAGGGCTGGAGGATGCGTTGCCAACTAATCTATCAGAGACATTTGATACTGTCCGCTCCGGGGTTCGGCAGTCCGCCGAATCATACATCAGTCTATGTAGCTTGCTCGAGCGCATGACCAAGCGCAACCAAGGTGTTGCTGCGGATCATCTACGGTTTTCGCACGCCCTGAGATCGCTGACTGAGACCACCGATGCTACCTATGCTGTCGACACAAACGATGTTCCTTTGCTAAACGACGGGATCAACTCGACTGCGAAGCATCTGTCCATCTGTCAGAGCCTACTCGAAGATGAGGCTCGTGCCTGGGACGAAGGAATGCTAGAGGACTTGAAGAAGCAACGGGATTCCCTCGTTGGGGTTCGGGACATGTTCGACCGTCGGGATCGGTATGCGAAGGACAATATCCCACAGCTTGAGCGAAGAATACAGAGCAATGAAAACAAGCTGGCTGGACTGATGGGCAGGCCGGAAGGGGCACCGGGGAAGCCTGGAGAACAGGAGAAGCTCGAGCAAGCCGTACGGGCGGTGAGTCTGTGCGAATGTCTACGCGGGATAGTCGAATGCTAACCCGGCACAGGATAAGCAATCCATTGTCGATCAGCACGCTCGAGGGATCTTCATCAAGGAATGTATCCGGGATGAGCTAGTCTTCTTCCAGCAATCCCAGTATCACATCAGCAGACTGCATCAAGACTGGAGCCAGGAGAGAGTCAAGTACTCAGAGTTACAGGCAGACAATTGGAGAGCATTGAGCGAAGAGGTTGAGAATATGCCAACAGGAGAGTAAAGACAATAGGTCAGTCTTCGGTCGCATCAAGGTCGGTGTCAAACGCATGGCGAATGTATAATAATGACTGTCGGCTCTCATCAGTATTACTGTACAGTCCTATAATGCAAGATTGTTACTCTCTGCGGAATGATGGACATGGAACTTACAATACCCCACAGCTTTGTAGAGGTGTAGACGGTTGACCAAAGTGCCTAATAAAGTAAAATAAGGCACATGGGAGACCCATGCTCCAGGTGATGGACCCGTCCGGCTCGCGCCGAAGTGGCCTCGGCTCAGTTGCTGCCAATCACATCATCCTGCATGCAATGGCAGCTCTCGCTCACAGAGTTATAAGTCACCATAGAGTTTACCAAAGCACGTCCATCAAGCTGGAATCCTCTTGCCTTCAACCGCCAGCCACGTGATCTCAACCAATTTCGACAAAGCTACAGCAGGCTCACACTGAGTTCCATCAAGATGCCGGCAGCCTACACCCCATCACAGAAAGCATCGATAGCCCAATTTGTAGGCTTTACCCAGGCCAAAGATAGTGCGGCTGCAAAGGTAGGTGCACTGCACAGGCCCACCGGTCTTTTATCAAGATGCACACTTGATCGCTATCCAGGTTGGGCCTACGCCTCTGATCATCCCCCATCGGTTTTGGCAGGAGCGACAGGCTGACTGCTGTTTACCAGCATCTTAAAGCTCACGGATGGAACGTGGAACAAGCAGTAGATGCGTATGTACTATTGCGTTTTCTAGCATTCTTCTATTCTATGTTTTGTCAATCTATTGTTACCAATCGCGGTTCCATCGCTTCCTGCCGTTCATGGACTCCATATCGTCTTCGAGCCGTGAAGCCGAAAAGGCTCCCGGATCTCCACAAGCCGCTGGTAAATCCGGCGATCCGCTGAAGGCTCTCCGAGAAGGTCACAGCGAAAGAGGCGGACCGAAGAAGAACTCAAGGATAGAGAGGGCATGGCGAGAAATGGAGGAACAGTTGGCACGCATACCTATAGACGGAGACGGACTTGGCATACGATCCGACGACGATCAATACACTGCAGAGATACTTCTGAGGTCAGAGGATCCGGGGATCGACTATGGGCTTTGGAAATTTATGGATCGTGACGAGATCCCTCGTTGGACACAACGACATCGTTGGAGAGCGGAATGGGAGCAAAGGGAGAAACTCAAGGAACTTTTCCAACGATGGGACAAGCAGTCATTCGAAAACGGTTTGACGTATTGCTGCTTCGAGCTACCAAAGAGGTTTCGGTTCGCACTAAAGAGGCCGTTGATGCCAGCTGAGGACCTCGGAGATATTCTCGAAGAGTTGGACCTCAATCTAACATTTCCCGAAGCTTATAGTTTCCATACCAAGCGATCCAAGCGTGCGCGGCACTTACTGTTAGGCATCAATCCTCATGAGACTTCGCACATTAGTGGATACTACAGAGACATGATTCAATCCCCTAACGCATTAACGGAAGCACTTGATACCTATCACCCATCTGTCAAGGATCCATCCGTTAGACAAGCAAAAGCCAACCAGCAAACTTCGAAGCCGCGAACGGAAGCGCTTGATATCCACAACCCATCCGTTCGACAGCCAAGGCAGGCGAATATTGATGGACAGACTGAACAGCAAATAAAAGCGGCATGTTCCGTCTGGGGTTCATTCCGAGCAGGGGAGATAGACTACACAAGCGTGTTAAATCAGTTCCGGACTATACTCAATGATCCAGGGATATCGGATTTAGACCTAGCATGGCGCCTTGAAGAATTCGATATCCCTATGGCGGGTTTCTTGGGTCAAGATGATCAGCTTCAAAGGCCTGGAATTGCGGAGCCGGACGAGGACGAGCGAGAGATCATCCAAGAGCTTTCACAGTGTGTTAAGTCTTACCACACTGGGGCTTGCACTTTAGACGAAACCCTCATGTTCGTCTGTGATCGTCTGGACGGGATGGTCCTAGATCTTAAGATGTTCTCTGATCTTCTCGATGAAGAGGGGTATACCGAGTATGAGATCGCGACCCATATCTGGGAATGTGCGACTGAGGAACCGGATCAAAAGTCATCAGAGGCTGCTAAAGACGTCGGTACTCTATTGGTCGCAGGACTTTCCATCGAGGACCTGACAGCTGATTTTGTGGGAAAATACATGTCTAAGATAGTGGACGGTCTGGACCCCGGACTTGCTCTTACAGAGTATAGGGAGGAGCTTGGTATTGAAGACTTTTCTCCGTCTCAGATCTCATACATGCTCGCGCGCCTTCCACCCGATCAGGTGAAGCCTAGTGAGAAGGACGACATGACGGATGACAGGATCGACGACTTGCCGTATACACGGATGGGTCCCCCAGGTCGAAAGACAACTGAAAGAGAACCCTCACTAAATCGCAAACACACCCAGTCTACAGCAGGAGAAAAGACAAGCTGGCGAGGAGCTTTTAGTAGTACTGCTGGCAACCCAATGGACTGTGACTACGAGAACCTGTCCTCATCGCCTGAAGAAGGGGTTTCAGACAGTCTCTTTGGCCTGGCTCTCCCAACTAAAGAAGCCCAGAGGATTGGCCAAAGGATTGGGCTACCAGCTGATTTTGTTCGCTCACGGATCCGTTCTTCTACTCTAAAGAGGGTCAACGTACGAAAGCGGCGAAAACTGAGCATCAGCGTAACCTCGCCGACAAAAAAGCGCAGATCGGAGACGGATCTAGACCAGCAAAACTGGTTTGCGAAAGATGGCGAGGATCAAAAGACGTTTGTGCGGAACAACTTCTCCAAGGGCTCACTCCTCAGTCGGGCCGTCACGAAAGTTCTTTCAGAGCCTTGCATCGAAGAAGCGCAATCACCTTCGCACCGCATCTCGAGCTCCCCGTCTCCTGAAAGACTAGTCCTTCATTCGCCTAAACCAATCAAGTTAAAGCTCTCGCCATCTTTTGAAAACCCTTCCTCTGGACAATCAAGCCCTTCTGATAGTCCTTCACCAAGTCTTCCGTGGTCCACGGAGCCAAGCCCACATCTGGACACACCGCTGTCAACTTGTGTACCCAGTCCGTATCTGGATCCGAAAGAGCCACCGCCGAGCGCAAGGGATGTATCCCTGTCACCAATGAATCGAGCTCCGGCCAAGACCCTCATTCCACCTTCTGGGCTTACTATTTCAGAGTTACGTGGGCACGTGGAACGGCAAACACGTTCTTCCATCAACGGAAGACGCCCAGGGAGCTCTGTCTGCACAGCTTTCGAACGCGTTCATTCAACGGAGCTTGATCGGTCAGAGACGCTAAACCAGCCCGCCAAACTGCGTTCAAACGTTCCTCCGGAAGGCATTTTTCGTGGAACCACCCAGGATCTACAAGACTGGGCGTTCCGAAAGCGCAAATCGTTTTTTGTTATGCTTGAGATCCTACGCAAGTCAAGAAAAGAGAAGACGAGAACTCCGAGTGCTAATTCTATGGACGATAGTTACTTCCAGAACTCGAGCTCGAATTCCGGCTCATCGACCTCGACGTCGGCTCTGAACAAGCTGTTCGACAAGTATAGGGGTATGGAATCCCCTCCGCAAGCTAATGAATCTCCCACTCAGAGTCACTTCTAGATAAAACAGACCCCGATCCAGACACCGTCGGTGTCGAAGGCTCAATGCGCTACCTCGGAGACCTCGGCGTCAAGCTCGACGAACCTGTCCTCCTCGCAATTCTCACCGACATCTCTGCACCAACCATGGGCGAAATGACCCGCAGTGGCTTCGTCGAAGGCTGGAAATCACATCAGTTGGTCCCCTTGCTCACCCCCCCTCCAATTCTTTCCCAGCCCCCTCACTTCAACCTTTCACAACCACGATACGCTCTTCAGTTGCTAATCCACTTCAGCGCCAACGACCTCACCGCCCAAAAACTCATCGTTCGCGCCCATCGCACCGCTCTTTCTCAAGCCTCCTCTGACCTCTTCCGCCGCACCTACAAACACACCTTCCGCCTCGCTCTCCCCACCGGTCAAAAATCTCTACCCCTCGACAACGCCACTGAATACTGGCGCCTGATCCTTTCTCCACCGGCCCTGACCTGGCACTCCCCGCCCACAGCAGCTGTTCCGCAAGCGAGCCCGTGGCTGGACTGGTGGCTGGATTATCTGGAGACGAATTGGAAGAAGGGTGTTAGCAAGGATATGTGGGAGCAGATGGGGAAGTTCGTGCTGAAAACGATGGAGCCAGGAGGCGAGGCGATGGGGTGGTGGAGCGAGGAGGGAGCGTGGCCCGGGGTGATTGACGGGTGAGTAGCGAGACGATCGCGTATCCGTGATCTGGTACTGATGACACTAGGTTCGTGGATTACGTGAGAGAGAGGAGGGGAGGAGGCGGGGAGGTGGTCATGCAGGAATGAGTGAGGAGCTGAAGGATGATGATGTATGTATGCATGCCGAATGGTGCACTTTGCACAATGAACTGGCGGCCGGCGGCTCTCAAGAGGGGATAGCTCCATGCCTCCTAGATTAGCATTCAATGAATTAGAGGTACATTCCGTCTTCACTGCCCCTGGTTCTGCATTTTTGTAGCGTGAATTTAGTGGGCTACGAATCCCATGTCCCGGCACTTCCCAAAAGAACGTTTTAACGCAATGGTGATGGGCAGATCGACCAGTAAAGATGAATAGCTGAAGAGGCAAAGCGTTGAAGCATTCGACTTGCATGGCCTGAGGGACCCCGAAGGGACCTCAATGCGGAATGGCTCAAATTGTATGTTGACGATATTTACCGCGGACCATTGAAAGGTGCATCATGGGATACTGCCGTCTGGGAAGCAATGAGCTGCTGCTTCGATAGTGCTTCAAGCGAAGATCAGATCCTGTTCCTTCATTTCGGAGTCAGTCAATGCTACCCGGGTTTTTGCAATCTTCAAGTGGGCATCCCTTGGCTAGGTATTCCTATCTACCATCAATGGCGCAAAGACAGCATCTTATGCAGTAACAGTTTACGACTGAACTTGCTGCAACTCGACCTAAGGAGCCATGGCATTGACACCCCCTGTTCATTCATCCTAATCTACCTTCTCATGCAATACAATTTTCCCCGATCAAATGAACACTTGAACGAAGCGAATCGGTGGATGATATCCTCTGGTTGCGAAACTCTGATCTTGCACTGAAGCTGGAGATTTAAGGATATCAGGTTTGGTAAGGTTTCGAGAAAAGTTTTGGCACGGGAGTCACAGTCAGTAGATTAAAAAGGGGTTAGCGTAGCGATTCCGGATATAAAGCGCTGATATATCATATAATAGTAGAGCTTAAGAGCTTTGGTACTGGGATTTTCAGCTTTTATAAAGAAGTTGGTATCTACTTCAGCCATACCGAATTTAGCAGTAGTTATGTGTAGAATGATTTTTACAGGAAACATCTCTGCATGATACGATGGTGTGGGTTAAAGTCAAGTGTACGCTTGTCTCCTATGCGTATGATCGACGGTTGAAGGTTAGAGAGAATCACATTGAAGGAATATTCATGATCACAGGAAAGGGGCAGCAAGGACGAGAAACGCAGACACTAAGAAGGGGGAGAAAGGTACTTACTATTGCGATCATGGGGATGGATGGATGGTCCAGGGATTCGGCTATCAAGCTCTCCGAAGTTGGAACGGCAGACTTCGATACATGAGTCGACTTGTATCAGGCATACGATATGTGTCCCGGTATTGCGAGGTCCGAAGGCCAGAGCATGGCGTGGTGCTATGCTTAGGAGTCAGGATTGGAACATGTTTTCTTGAAAGATATGGACGTGTAGGATTTCCAAGGAGTATGCCCTCGATGCTCGAGGCACGCACTCTGTATTGCGGGATTCTGTTGAAACGACATAGATGTTGAACCCGTCATCGCCTTCCTGAAGCTTTGTTGGGCAACTTAAGCCAGAAAACCTACATGTTTAGGTCAAAGTCATATCCATTAGCTCAGCTATATACCTCAGAGGGCTAGAGACTCATATTGACGTCCTGCATCAGCTCGAGTTTGGCATGCGGTCTAAATGAGCCAGCCACGTCCTCCTTACAGCTCTCTTGGTGGACGGAAGAGGTGATTCCTCGAATCTGGGGATTCTCACACAATTTCCTGACTGCGAAAGGGAAAACAACATCGTCCCTTGCGAAGCTGCTCAGTACATATTGTGGAACTAATTTTCCCCCCGAAAGATTCCGCTTGCGATTCATATTTTCAGCTCACTGTTTTTCCTGGTGGTCAGCGCCTCGTTCAAATTCATGGGCTTTTTTGCCCATCGGGATACAGCCTCCCACGCTTGTTCCACACTCAATATCGAGTCGAATGGGGTTGTAGTTTGCTGCTCGAAAGCGTCCCGGATAGTGCCCGTTGGTGCACAGTCGCTTGGATTTCGTAGAAGAACGTTTTGAGGCATACGATCGAAGTCGAACCTCTCAAGCTTCTCTTCAAAACGATAGCATCTTCGTCTTCGAGCAGCTTCCAAGGGCACATCCTCTGTCAAGTATTGCCACATTGTGGTTATCATGAGCAGTATATCGGGGTCATATGCGACAGTTTGTATATCAGCTTGTATTTCTGTAAAACACACAGAGCAGCGTATAAGATTAGAGCAGTCGAAACAAAATTCTTCTCCAACAGACAAATGGCCGAGTTTGCATCGCAGTAAGTTGTTCAATGATTTGCGACTTAATCAATAATCCATGTGCTCACAACCAATGTGTTGAAGATCGTGAGACAGAACGAAGCCTTTAGATTTCAATGTAAACATCCAATCTTGAGTACGAACACATATCCGATCTTGAATATGTGACGCTTCAAAAGGCTTGAAGGCCCAAGTTGACGGAAACATACTGGTAGCTCTTACTTTTGGCCGAGTAAGTAATGCGCTGTTGAGATACATGTCTCCATCCAGAGTAAGATTGTGTCGATAGAGTTTCATAGCGACTTGCACGTGTTCGAAAGTGAAATGCTCATAGCGCTGCAAGTACCGCTCCTTTTCAACCGTAGGTCGACTGCGTGGCGTTCGAGCAAATCTTCTCTCTGTCGTCTTCTTCCGTCTGCAATTCTGCTTCAAGAAGTGGAGTCTTTCGCAGGAGTCGCAGAAGAAAGTATCTATAAGATCTCTGCCAATGCCTTTCCAGAAGAGCGCGCGCGAAGATGCATTGCCGGCTCCTAGAACAGCAAGTGAGGATCTGCCGAGTAGTATGAAAAGTCTGCGGTTGCGGAGTCCGAGAATTGCTACGGAGCTGGTCGGTAGCCAGTCGACTATCTCCAGTACCAATTCTGGCGGCAGTTGATCGAAAGGAGATTGTAGCAGTTGGTTTTCTTGGTTCAGCAATTTGCGTTGGGGAGCGATATTGAATGGGGACCTCCTGGTTCGGACGCGATTTAGAAGAGACAGCATCGTAAGAAAACAAGGTAGGGTCTGGGTTCGATCTCAGTCCTCAGTTGGTGTCGAAGAAATAAACGAATGGAACAGGGACTATATATTGAAAAAAGCTTCAAGGATCGAAATACCACCGGCTTCCCACGGAAGTGGAAACTGAAATTGGAGTATATTGCCTCAAATCGAACCCTTCACCGAATATAATAAGAAATCTATTTTGAGACCCATTCTTTGTCTCAGAGACTCGAAACTCTAACGCTTTCGCCACCAAAATAGCCTCAAAATGGGCTTTGTATATCAGTCGCAGGCCCAAGTACTGAGGCGACCCATTCTTCTGTCAACTATCCAGCATCTTGGCGCGGTTTATGTACGTGGATATATCTTGTCTCTCCCACGCAGAGACGGCATGGTTCCTATACAGTAGCCTGCGATGATGATCATGTAGAAGGAAGACCATCTGCTCGTTCATGGCCTCCCGTTGCTCTTCAGGCATCGCAGAAAGGGCTTTGGACTTGATTGGTGCCCAGAAACCACCTACTCCATACTTCTAGCTGTTATTTAGGCGTGGTTGGCCTGTTACTTTGGTGCTTTCATGGCTAACACCAGATTCTCAAGCCCCAGCATCAATGCCCAAGCGACAATTGTGCAAGGCACGCGCTTAGCACAATGAGTGCGCGTCGTAGCTCACGTGTCCCCTGAATACCTAAAGCAAGCTGGACGGGACTATGACGTGTACGCTGGACAGTGCGGAGCAATCTCCAAGAAAGCCACGATCCGCATATAATCCGTCCCCGTTCTCCCTAACATTCTCGGGGCCGGTGCAACACGCAGCTCCTTCTCAGGCACCGGGCACGGATAGTAGCTATGAATACAGCTTTAGCGCCACCAATCGCGTCCAATGACAAGTCTGTCCTGGAAACTTTCAGTCCCGAATCGCTAAGCCAGTTCCATATGAAATGTTAAGAATGACAGACTGCTTTCATGTCGGAGACAAAGCGTGCATCACAAGAAACTCAATTCACAGATCGACGAGATCAGGACGGTGGCCCGGGACGGCATAGGTAGCAAGACAATCCCATCGGAGTGGCCATAACAAACCTACCCCCGGGGCCGTGGGTAACTCACGAAAGGCTACCACACTGCCCAGGTTCAGCACAGCTGATTTCGCGCAGAGATATCGAGATCGGAAGCGCTGGCTTGGAGAACATGAAGAGCTAGAGAAGAAATGACGATTTTGCTATGTAAATCAAATCAGTCAGCTTTCTTGGTTGAAGACATTGAAGACCAGGCGAGGATTCCGCCACTGAAAAAGGCTATAGCACCAAATGAGCCCATCAAAAATCGGGATCCAGTCGCTCAAAATCAGAGCTGGCAGTAAAACGGGAGCAACGCCGGACAGTATCAATCGGATTAATGGCCAGACCAACCATAAATAATATAAAATGGTGGGGATGATGACTAGAGGAAGAATAAGTCCCGTATAGACATTGAAGAGAAAGGAACCAAGCCAGAGCAGTAACGCTGCGCCCATGCAGATCTCGCGATACAGCCAAAGCCACACGGTTCGTCTCAACCAGGAGTATGCCTGACGTACAAACCACGGACGATGGTTCAGAATCAGCTGGTTTAGAGAAGCGACCTCATGCGGCGGGAAAACTTCTCGGAATACATCTGAAAGCGTCAACCTCGGGCACCCAAAAGCCTCTTGCAGCCGTAAATGTCTCCAGGGCCGGAAGTCCACAGTGGCGCCGTACTCAATCATGAGCTTTGTTACTTCTAAGTTGGTACGGATTATCGCAGGATCCTTACGGGTATCCTTAGTTTTGATCCACAACGATTGTAAGTAGTGTACCCAGACACTCATGAACGCGTAATCAGTGAGCACGTTGTAAGATGGAGGTTTGAACGACGGTACTATTAATGACTCGTTCGGATTAGCACCATGTTTCAGTAGTAGATGCATCATCTCAGGATCAACAGCGCAGGTCCGCCCTGTCCATGGCGCAGGCTGTAACGCATGGTCGAGGACCGGCCTTTGCAAGAAAGACCGATTCAACAGCTGTGGCTTCGTTGCCAGCTTATGTTCGACGTAGTGCTTCAGATTTGCTTCAACAGCCATGTCCAAGAAGAAATCTGTCATGTCCACGTTGTAATCGTACAAAGGTGGTACCAATGTATCATTTATGGGCGACGTGGACTCGTTCGAAAAGGCATGTACCCGATGACCAAGCAGCCAATAAAGGTACGGGCGAAGTCTGTGTACGAGTAGCCTGTCTGGAGGCAGGTCTATTTCGTATAATACTCGGAATGAAGAGATTAAGCGCTGAAATTCATCAACCAATACATCATCTAGTATGCCGTTATCCCGCTCAAGAAGATGAGCGGACGTAAAGAAGTCGCAGAAATGCTTCCACCACAGAGTCAATCTGCGCCGGTCATCACTCAACGGAAATGTCGACTTGACAATGGCTAATGTTGCTTTGCACAAGGTTACTCTGGTGTCAAAACCCGGGGGTGCCCAAGAGGTCAGCTTTCGTAGCATGTCAGGCCTTGAGGGAAAGTCCTTGACCGTGCGATGCGTGAATTGCACCGTAACTATATGATTTGGAGTCAGCATTTCTTCTTCTTCAAGTTAGGGAATGCGAGCATGAGCAAATTTCTCCAGCGAAAGCTCGTTAAATATATCTCAAAGCTCTTGAGACGCTCTGGAGTGGGTAAGAGATGTTCGGATAGGAGAACGTACACATCAGATGTTCATGTCTTGTAAGATCAACCTCAATGTCAAGCAAGTCTTGGCCTCGAGCGTTTATGCGCTTGTGTATGCGCTCGAATATACTGGTCACATCGCTTTCACTGAAATACTGACTTTCAATTCGTAAAGCGTAGTTTGGTGTACTACGTTCCTGTTCATGGAACCACAGTACCAGGAGGGAAAGTGGCTGTATCCCTTCAAGGCATATAAGTAGTATCTCGGCTGTTTCTTCCCGATAGAAATCATCAATGTTGTCAAACATGTGCTGATAATAATCTGTCAAACTAGTGGGGAGGCTTTCAAGTCTTCTCTGCAGGTCTGACAGACTGTCATCGTTGCTCAAACCTCGGAGCAGATTGCTCACCACAATTCTGACCCAGAGGAAAACACCCTGGGCGTTTCTGACGATCAGATCGACTAAGACGCTGCTGCGAGAATCTCTTGACTGGAGGGAGATGAATTGCTCATCTCTCTCGAACCTGTTGATGATATACCTCTCAATGTCGCCTTTTGTATGATCTTCGAGTAACAGTCTCTGGTCAGTGTTCGAGCCGAAAGCCGCTATGAAGATATTCCACGGCCGGCTGGACAGACAGATTTTGACTGACGGTGAGGCATTCAAATTTTTCAAAACGTCAACGATATCGTTGTGGTCTCCGCCGTCGTATTCATCCACCCCGTCGACGAAAAAGCAAAATTTGAGATTCAAAGACTGCTGTAGGCTCAAATTCCTGAAAGCCTCCGCTATCTCGAGACGAGTCCATGTCCCCCCAATCTCGTGGTAACGCTTCCATCTCGAAGGACATAATGCAGGTACTAGCTCCGGGCATTGGCCAAATATTTCACGTAAAAGTGATTGTAGTAGACCCTGTTGTGACTTTTGCATTGGTGCTCCAGCATTCCAGAAGAAGTATTTCGCGATGATCAGCCTTTTGTTCCCTGCCCACGGTTGGAGCAGCTCTTGGGTGCATGGTCCGTTTGCAATGTAGCTCATAAGAACCGACTTTCCTGATCCGGGCTTTCCCGATATCCAATAAATGTCATTCCCAGACTGCAACCACTTCTTAAACCCAACATGCTGATTGAGCGGCCCGTGATGGTCGTGGAAGATCCATTCAAATGTTCGATGCTCGGTGTCCGGAATGTCGTTCTGTCGACTCTGCCTGGTCTCAAAATCCAGGCTATTGAGGATGCAGAGGGTCTTTTGTTCGCGTGAGGCTTCAGCTAAAGAAAATAGCCGATCAGAAAGATCTGTCACGGCTGCATCGCCTTCCTTTCTCACTTTTTCCAACGTCTCTAAGATCTTGGTCTTCATCTCCAACAGCTTACCATCGGCGAGGTCTTTCAATGTTAAGAAGACTTGAGATTGTCGTTCACTAAAAATCGCTTTTAGCCGTTGCTTATGAAATGCCCCGGGATCCTTACCTCATCATGACCTGAACTTGTTGAAACATGCTCTCTTGCAAGGTTCGCAGCCTCTTCGAAAGAGCTTCGATTTTGTCCTTGTTCCACGGTGTCCGAGCCTCTACAACTTTTCGAAAGCTTTCCCACATCCTGCCGGGACCTGCAGGTTTCTTGACCTTAAGATCATGAAGTACTGAGAGAAGATCTAAGGCTATCAAACCACAAGACTTTGCAAGTTCCCTGAGCTCTTCCTCGTCCCTTGACATAGGCTCACCAGTATTGTCAAAGGGACGCATTACCCTTTCGGCGAATTTCCGCGCATGGTCAATCTTCGTTTCAAGATCGGCATAGTCCGCATGCACTCCATCAGGAGTTTTATATAGCTTGATACTTCCTCTTATAAGCTTGATGCCAAAGTCGGTAAATTGGACGACAGAGCTAACCAAGCTGATGGCTGTCAAAGGGTCAAGCATCGTCGACAGATGCTGAAGTCCCTTGAAGCAGGACCTTAGAGTCAAATATGACTTGATTTGCTGTCAATTCTGACCGAAAGCTACGGTCTTCACATGCTGCATCAAGTCTTGGGGCCCTAGCCTTGTCAGATCAGATAACTTGATGTACCGTATCTTCATCGCTTGCTTATGCCCATTTTAAATAATCGCAGTGCGTAGCCTATGGTGAGAATAAGACTCAAACCAAAATACGCGCAAAGCTTTCAGCTTCAAAATTTTGATGGTTTCCAGCTGTCAAATGCCTAAATGCAGCATTGTCCAGCCTGACCGTAAGAGCGCCCCAACCAGAGCATGCTCCTTGAAAATGTAGCTTATCACGACGAACAAGAGAATTTGAACGCGTTTACATGAAAGGAAGTGTGACTAGAGAAAGACAGGTAGGGTCCAGAAAACAAAGTTGAGCATTGATCGAAGAAGATGTCCCAAACGTGTATGGGCTGCTAATTTCCGGGTATTCGGTCCGAAAGCCGGCGCTGAGCCTTTCACGAGAGCAACCCTAAGTGTGAAACCTAGATTACATCTGCGAAGGTAGGTACCTCAATCCTCACTGGATGAGAATTTAGCGCTTTCACAACGATTGTCGCCCCTTAACCTTATTTTTAGATCCCCGACCCCAACTTCTGGCAAGATAATTTTGGTCAACTTTCGTATTTCGCTATTAAAATATATAAAATTAATTGATTATTATTCTAGACACTATGCGCTTTCTAAAATTGCTTTATTTATAAGTTTTGATTACAAATTGCTAGAACTATAGAAATTGCAAAGTTTGTTGATATGTAAGAAGTTCAAGTCGATCTTTGTTTTTGAGACACGCTTCAGAACACAAAAACTTTGCAATCAAATAACTTTCTTAGACTGGCCGCGCTGACCCGGAAATGTCACGTGCAAATGCCAAGACCCGGGTCAAAAAAAATTCGAAGAATCGAATCGCTCAAAGTAGTTTAGTCGATTACTATAAGTAGTTTAGCGCGCTTCGCGCTAAACTAC
>JAABUQ010002342.1_pt1 | contig 37711 bp, 33 predicted proteins | sample 5560001 | NCBI WGS metagenome assembly JAABUQ01 (sample SAMN10711888, study PRJNA513371) | rock metagenome | isolation source: Antarctica rocks | place: Antarctica: Victoria Land, Finger Mt nord | collected 2015-12-18 | reverse complement strand
CTCGTCAAAGCGTTGGAGCGTTGGCAGGCGGCCCCGCGCCCTTGAGGGTAAGTCGGAAGCGTGGTGGCGAGGCCGGATCAGCCCCGGTTGCGGTGCAGGTGGCGGCGGGCGGTCAGGCCGATCAGGCCGGTGAGTAGCAGGATGATGGAGGCCGGCTCGGGGATGCGGAGGTCGGTCGCCTTGACCAGCAACGGGGCGCGGCGCTCCTTGGACTCATCGACGGAAGCGGCGGCCAACGATTGGTTGGACTGTGCGATCACGGTTCCGACCGGGAGGTCGAGGGCCGAGGCCGTCCCCGGCTTGAATGTGGTCACTGAAGTGGGCGACGGGATGGGGTCGAGCCCGGAAGGGCGCGTCGGCGGGGGAGTGCCCGGGTCGGACAGCAGGCTGTCCGCGGGAAGGACGCGACCGTCCATCTGGAACGGTTTGGCGAGAAAGGATCGCAGGTCCGCCGACGCGGGGTCGGTCCTCGCGGTACGGACCGGGTCCGTCGAGAGCACGGTGGTCGGTGTGACCGCAGGCTGTTCGTGGGCCTTGTAAGGCGCTCCCTGGGCCGTGGTACTCAAATATGCGAAGGCCAGGGCTCCGGCCAGCGAGCGCGCACGTTGCCTTCTCATGTTGCTCCTCGTATCCGGCTCGGCGTGATTCCCGCCGGTGATGTTCGGAGGACGCCTGGCATCCGTTGAGGACTCAAGCCCGACAGGTCGTAACTCAGTCCCACCGAACGACAGGATGCAATTGTCCAATTCCACCCACGGAGCACAAGGACAAATCGGGAGTCCTGTGGCCTTCGGGCAACATACGCAGCCCGATTCTAACCCTAAACTGTTCGATGTGAACTGTTTGAGACGAAAATCCCATGTACGCAGTAATGAAGAACCCTTGAAGCCCTCCCCCTCGAAGATTCGCGGGCGCCCCGGAACGAATCCGGTCAACGACTTCCCGATCGGCGGCTCTGGAAGGTCTTCAGGTAAGATAGATAACCTTCGTCGATTGGGCGGCAATCTTCAGGCCCGAACGGATAGGGTGGCATCCCTCGCCACGGCAGCGGCCCGATGGTGTCACTGGTCGCGGTGAAGGGGTCGGCATCCTTGCAGTAGCCCACGGCGCGGAGCAGATAACTGCGTGTCCACCCCGTGGGCAAGGCCGGTGCGTGGCTGGCGTCGAATTCCAGCCGGACCTCGTCGCCGGGCCCGACCAGGCAGAGGTGGTCGTCGTCGTCCCGGATCAGCTCGGCCACGTCGCCGTAACGGGTCAGCCGCCCTTCCAGCCCGGCCAGGGGGGCGGGGTCGACGTGGTCATAATCGTAGAGGGTCGGCGGGCGGCCGTCGGGGGAAACCTCGCGCGTGTAACCCCGGTATCCCAGCGTTGCCCGGGTGAGGGGCAGCGGGGTGATCCTCACGCCGGAGTCGGGCTCGCGGACGGCGACGAACGCTTGGTCCCAGAAGCACTCCATGTTGGTGCGTAGGCGAATCGCGCACTTCGGCCCGGTCAGCTTTCCCGTCAGGTCGAGGGTCGTCATCCGGGGCAGCCCGGCCGGGTAACCGGGGTCAACCTCGATCCCTTCCCACGTCCCGTCGGCGCGACGGCGCTCCAGCACGGGCGGCTCCAGGGCCACCCCGGCCGTCGCCGCGGCGTAGTTGGTCTGTGAGTAGGGATATTCGACCCACCCCGCCAGGCAGAGGACCAGGGGTTCCGACGGAGGAAACCCGGCCAGGCGGTCGCCGAAGTCGAGGACGATGCCGTGCGATTCGGCATACCCGACCCAGCCATTCAGGCGCTGAAAGCCGTCGGCGGTGCGACGGTCGTTGTGGCGCAGGGTCTCGGTAAGGTCGGTCCCGCCGAGGTCCGTCGCCCGCTCCGGCCGGATCGTCCGCCGCCAGGCAATGAGGTCGCCGGTGGGCCGATTCCCGCCGGGGGCGAACCGCTCGTCGGGGGCTGACTCGACCCCGGGGGGATGGTCGACGGCCAGCAATGTGAGACGATCCAGATAAGAGACCTCGTCCATCGGTTCCATCACCGACAGCTTGAGGATGCCGTCGACCGGCCGGAGGAGGTCGGCCGCGATGGCGACGGTTTCGTCGCGGTCGGGCTGGCCGTACTGGCCGGGGGCGACGAGGTAGCCGAGACCGCCGCCACCGAGGAAGTCGGCGACGCACACGAATCGCTCACCGTTCCACGTGAAAAGTACGGGGCAACTGCCAGTCCTGCGGTTGTTCTCGGGGATGGCGACCGTCTGGTCCGCCGGCACGTTCATCTCACATTGGAGGATGCCATCGGGCCAGCGGAGCCGGACGAGGGGAACGGCCTCGCGCTTCCCGAGCCCGAGCACCGCCGGGCCGATCGATTGCGCGAGCGAAGCCTCAGGCGTCATGTGGTCGTAGGGGACGTTCAGGCCCTGCCCGTCCAGAACAACGCGGGTGCCGATCGCTTGGGGATTGGAGCGCATCCGTTCGTTCGATCCGGGCCTCCAACGCCCGCCGAGGTCGAGGGCGATCCAGCGGTTCCCGTTGCCCCGGTTGCGGGCCAGGGAGGGCGACTGGCCGTCCCTCGCCAGGACGAGGTCGGGCAAGGGATCGTCGATCAGGTTGGCGAGGGTCATCCCCACCACCGTCGCCTCGCCGAGTGGCCCCAGAGCGAGCGGACGGGCGGACAAACGATCCCCCTCGTTGCGGGCCCAGGACGGATTGGCGGGGGCTGTTGAGGGGAGGCCGACGAGGTCGAGCCAGCCGTCGAGGTCCAGGTCAGCCACGACCGCCGACCGCCATCCCCTGGCATCGGACGGCCAGCGCTCGAATTTCAACGGACCCCGGCGCACCCAGGGAGAAACCTCCGGCCCGACACCCACGAGGTCGGTGTGGCCGTCCTTGTCGAGGTCGATGGAAAGTAAGCCGCCAAGAGGTGCCGATGGGTTCACCCCTTCAAGTTTCGCCGCGTGAAAGCGGCCGAGGCGATCGTTCAGGACGGCGATCGGCGGGCCGGAATCGTCGGACAGGACGAGGTCGACATCGCGGTCCTCGTCGAGGTCGAGGGCCGCGATCGCCGTGTGGGGACGATCACCGCCGAGCAAGTCAGGCGCATCAGGCCATGAGGTGAAAACGAGGGAGAGGCCCACGTCATCCGAAGTCTTGCCTTCCGTCACGGCTGGGGGTAACCAGGCTTCTGGGGGCGCCCCGGCGACCTTGGCCGGCTTGCCGTCATTGCGGTAGGCGGCATTCGGCAGGCCGGAAACGGCCTTGTCGGTGAAGGCGTCGTCCGCATGGTCGGCCGCGGAGTAACGCACCACGTAAAGGTCCAGGTCGCCGTCCTGGTCGAGGTCGAGCCAGCGGGCCGAGAGGCTCAAGGCCCGTGTGCCGCTGATCCCCGCCGCCTGGGTCACGTCCACGAACTTCGCGCCGAGGTTCCGATAGAGGCGGTCGTCCCCGACCCCGGTCAGAAAGATGTCGATGTGGCGATCGGCGTCGAAATCGGCGGCGGCGACGCCCAGGCTGCAACGGTCCTCGGGCAAGCCGAACGCGGCGGTCGCGTCCTCGAACCGGCCCTCGCCCCGATTCAGGAGGAGCGCGTCGCGTACCCCTTTGGGGCCGACAATGGCGCCCGCGAGGTAGAGGTCGGCCAGGCCGTCGCCATCGGCGTCAAAGGTTGCGACGGCCGCGCCGAACCGCGCGCGGGCCCGACCGATGACAGCCAGCGGGCCGTTGAAGTCCGAGAGCCGGACCCACCGTTGTCCTTCGGGGAGTGTGACATTCAAAGGCGACGGCGGGTCGAACCGAGGGGGCACGACGGGCCCCGACGGAATCTCGCGCTTCGTCGCCGGGCCGATGACCGTCGCGTACCGCCCCATCTCGCCGTAGGCGGTGTCGCCAGCGTCGCCGGGCGCGCCGGCATTGCCCTTGGGATTGAGGCGTTTCCAGAGGGCAAGGGTCTCCTTCTGAATCGCCCGGTCGCCGGACCAGCCCTGTGCGGCCTGGAGCTTGAACAGGGCGGGCACGAGGTACGGGTTTCGCTCCAGCGCCTTCGTGTAGAGGGCGATGAGTTCCTTCGACTGCCTCGGGCCGGCGGGCTTCCCTGGGGTCGAAGGGTCGGTCATGGTGCTGCCCAGGTGGAGCCAGACCAGGGCGTCGCCGGGATCGGCATCGGCGACAAGCTGGAAGTCGCGGTGGGCCTCGGCGAAGTCGCCCTGGTTTTCGAGGATGATGCCTCGACAATAATGGGCGTGGAGGTTCTTGGGGTCGCGTTCGAGGACGGCCTCCAGCAGAGTCAGGGCCTCGACGAAATTATTGCCGTGCGCGGGCCCCTTGCCCGCCTTCGCCTCCTCTTCCGCCGCCCCGGCGTTGTTGAGCAGGGCGATGGCCAGGTTGATCGAGCCGGGGGTCCAGCCTGGGGCCAGGTCGTGGACCTCGCGAAACGCTTCGATCGCCTTGCCGTATTGATAGCGCTCCATCAGGCCAAGCCCGCGGGTATGCGCGGCGACGACCGCGTCCAGCCGGTTGGCGGGGATCGCATCGGTTGAGGAGGCGACAGTCGGAACGGGTGGCTTGCTGGTAGGCGGATGACCGCGGTCGCACGAGATCACGAAGACACAGGCGACCAGCGCCAGAGCCATGCGGCGGCGGGAGGATGGCCGCGTCATCGGAATCCTTTCGGAGGATCAGGGAAGAAGGGCGACGCGGCCCGAGCGAGAGGGATGGGGCCGCGATCAGGCCCGGCCGCCGGGACGGTAGATCGGCCGGGAATAGGAGGCAGTATAGGCTTCGGTGCGCAGGTGCGACAGCAGTTGATGGCCCGACCGCCGCGCGCGCTCGGCGCGGAGGGCGGGCAGGTCGATCGGGCCCACGACGATCCTCTCGCCGGGCCCGGGGTCGGCCTGCGCGAGGATGCGGCCGTCGAAGTCGACGATCATGCTCCCGCCCGGCCACGAGAACGGAGGGTAGTTGCTGGCGCTCGCCCCCTGGTTGGCCGCGACGACGCAGGCGAAGTTCTCGACCGCCCGCGCCCGGTTGAAGAGGGTCCACCAGTCCATCGGCGGAGTCGCGCCCCAGGGGTCCATGTAGGCGGAGACGCGAATCAGCACCTCCGCGCCACCAAGCGCCAGAGCCCTCGTCACCTCGGGAAAGAGCCAGTCGTAGCAGATCGCCACGCCCAGGCAGCCGATTTCGGTCTCGACCACGGGGAAAAGCGGCTCGTCGTAGCCTGGGAGGTCGTGAGGGCTGGTGTGGACCTCCCAGGGGAGCCAGGGGTTGACCTTGCGGTAGCGACTCAGGAGGCCGTCGGGCCCGATCAGGCAGGTCGTGTTGAACACCGAGCCGGGCCACTTCCGGTCGACTTCCAGAAAGGTCCCCGTCTGAATCCAGACACCACGCTCACGCGCCTTGCGCACGTAGCGGTCGGTGTGTTCGTTGGGGATCGGCACGGCCAGGCGATCGCGCAGTTCCTCGGCGGTCTCGTAGATGGGCGCGGCGTGGGCAAACTCCGGGAAGACCAGCAGCTTGACGTCAAAGAATGGGCCATATCCGACCACGGCGCGGTCCACCATGGCGAGCAACAGTCCGACCCGGGCGGCGATCTCGTCACGATCGCGGGGACAAGGGAGGTCGGTCTGGCAAGCCGCGGCGTAGTATCGGGAAGGGCTCGGCATCGCGGCATTCTCTCGCTCAGTGATTCCGGCGCGTCGAGGCATCGAGGAACGCGGAAAGGGCCGGGTCGGAGTCGTCGCCGGTGAGGCGGAGGAAGATGTCCGCGGCAGCCCGGGCCTCGCCGGTCAGCAGCTCATTGATGCCGAGCATCATCCAGGCGTCGCGGTCTTCGGGATGGACCTGGAGGTGGGTCTCCAGCTTCGCGATCTGGGCAGCGAAGTCCGAGGGGTCGCCGAAAAGGGCCTGGATGTCGCGCGGATTGTCGAGCCAGCGGGGATCGGCCGCCTGGGCCTCGCGCAGGTTCTCGGCGGCCTCGGCATACTTCCCGCGGACCATCGCCACCTGGGCCAGTCGCATACGCGGAACCGCGTCCGAAGTGTCGGCGCGCACGGCCTGCTGGTAGCGTTCCTGGGCCCGGTTGTAGTTGCCGGCGCGGAACACGTTGTCCCCCATCTTCACGAGCCGCGCGGACAGCGCCGGGTCGACTCGCCTTGGCCGGGGCTCGGATTTCGATGGGATGACAGGGTCGCCGAGCGGCGGCCTCGGAATCCCGGGATCAGGCTGGGGCGGGGAAAGCAGCGGTGTGGGGGACCAGCCCATGCTGCTGATGGGGATCACCGGTGCGATCGGGAAGCCCACGAAGACCGGAGGGGGGAGCGGGAGTGGAGGCGGCAACGGACAGCGGAGGGGATGAGGGTGAACCAATTGATCGGACTCGTGGTGGTGCGACTGCGCAAGACACGTCTCGGGCCGTACGAGGACGGCGACCGTGACCCAGACGATTGCCCGAAGCGGCGACATAGGCGATAGCCCCCAATCCTTCCGGGGCGCGGGCTGATTCGCAGTATTGTTCGTCAACGGTCCGCGAAGGCAAGTCCCCCGGACCCCGGCAGTCCTCAATTCGTCCGGCGAAAGTCGGCACGGAACGCCTCGGCGAACCCTCCGAGAAACACGGCCGAGGCGCCGCGGATGTCCTCGGCGGGTGGGCGGTGCTGGCCAGGCTCCGGAGTGGGCGCGGCCGGGGGGCTGTGGATCGTACCGGCCTGGCTCGCGACGTAAAAGATCAGCTCTCGAAGCACCACGCCGAGGGTGGCAATCGCGAGCCCGATCAGCGCGCCCCGCACGATGTAAGCGCGGACCGAAGCCTCCGGCGTGCGCCGCGACATGGCCGGAAGGTGGTGAACGACCTGCGTGTCCTCCTCAAGGATCTGGCGCAAAAGCGGGGCGTTCGGGCCAGCGGGCGACGGTCGGGGCTCTGGCGCCTGGGGAGGCGGGGGATGGGCAACCCCGCTTGAGGACCGCGAGGGTCGTGGTGGCGGCGTGCCGGGTTGCGGCCGTTCGATGAATTCGGCCGAGTCATCGTCGATCGGGACGAGCCGAGGGTCACCGTCGGTGTCAAGATCGCCCTGCAAGACCACATCGAGCGCTTCGATCAAATGGCGGTAATCGGGGTACCGTGCCTTGGGGTCCTTCTCCATCATCTTGCGGAGGACGCGGGACAGCGCGGGCGACAACTCAGGACGGTCCCGGCGCACGTCGGGCGCGGGCTCCGTTGCGTGCCGGCGCAGCTTGTTGGTCACATCGCCGCCCGGGAACGGAGGGTGTCCCGTCAGCAGATAATAGGCGGTGCAGCCCAGGGAATAGATATCGCTGCGGACGCTCGTCGCCCGACTGTCTCGGGCCTGCTCGGGAGCCATGTAGTCCACCGTACCGACAGTCGTCCCGTCGCGGGTGACGCGCTCGTCTTCATCCAGGACCTGGAGCGCCAGGCCCAGATCGGTGATCTTGACGGCGCCTTCGTCCGACAGCAGCAGGTTGGCGGGCTTGATGTCGCGGTGGATCACGCCTTGGGTCGCGGCATACTGCAAGCCCTGGGCGACGGCCCTGATGATGGCGACCACCTCGTCGCCCTCGAACAGCCCCCGGGTCCTGATCCGGTCGTGGAGGTCGCCCCCCGCGACATATTCCAGGACCAGGTAATGCCGACCCTGGTCGGACCCCCGGTCGTAGATCGCCACGATGTTGGGGTGTTCCAACGCCTCGACGTTCTTGGCCTCGCGGAGAAATCGGGAAAGCAGCGTCGCATTCTTGGCCAGATACCGTGGGAGGATCTTGACCGCCACTTCCAGGTTCGTCTGGGTGTGGAGGGCGCGGTACACCGAACCCATGCCGCCGGCGCCGAGCTGCGAGAGCAGTCGGTAGCTGCCGATCCGCGGCTCCGGTTGGGCGGTCAGGGGTAAGGCGGTGTCCGGCATGGTTGAACCCCGCAATGGCCCCGGCCACGACTCCAACTGGCGTTTCGTCGGCAGGCCCCTGGAAACAAGGGTGGGCCCCGGGCGGCCCGATCCGTCACCACGCGGTCCGAGACGCGAGGCGAAGTGGGCCGATTGTTTTTGATTGTACAACAAACCCCTCCTTTGAGAGCAACCCATTCACCTGCCCCACGACCCATTTTCCGGTTCGGACCGCGGCGCGCGGGTTCTGGAGTCCGGGCAGGGGGAGGCCACCAGTGATGGGGAGAACTGTGTATCCTCCCTTGACAACCTTACGCCCTCCTCGACAGGACGGGAAAATTTGAAACATCCGGGTCTCCTCCCTGGGCTTGATGAACGGGCACGCTCCCTGGCGTGTCGTCAACAGGGGCGTGGCGTTGACAGGAGGCAGCCATCCCGCCCAGAATCAAACCGACGACCCCCGCGCCCGTAGCTCAGGTGGATAGAGCGGCGGTTTCCTAAACCGCAGGTCGCAGGTTCGAATCCTGCCGGGCGCATCGCGTCTCAATTTCGGGAGGCGTTGTGCCCTTCTCCGCGCGCCCGTAGCTCAGTGGATAGAGCAACGGTTTTCTAAACCGTCGGTCGCAGGTTCGAATCCTGCCGGGCGTATCCTCCCGAATTCCGCGACGAGTGGTTTCGCGGAGCGGCACGAGCCGTGGTTGACGACTCCCGGAATCTTGCCCTGCGTGGCCGTGGATTCCGAGAGCCTCCGCATCGGAACGCCGGGAATGGCCACTTGACAGATGAGCCCTGAATGATGTGAAATGACTCAATGCATGGGCTCCGGCGACGATCGAAATCCCACGGCGTTTCACGTGGAACCTCGATCGTTCCGCGGGGAGAGGAGGCCGTGCGTCGACTGGTGGATGACGTTGACATGGCTCACCCCCCCCAAGAGCAGAAGACTCCGCTGCCCGACGACCATCTGACGGACCTCGAAACGAGCTGGACTACCATCCGCACTGCCCACAGCCCAGGGCCCGCGGGTCAGGCGGCCATGCGTGAACTGATCGGCCGCTACCATGACGCCGTCGAGCGTTACCTTCGCCTGAAACTGCGGGACCGCAACCTCGCGGACGAGGTCTTCCAGGAGTTCTGGCTCAAGGTCGTCACCCATAAACTCGCCGGCGCCGACCACAACAAGGGCCGGTTCCGCGATTATCTACGGACTGTCCTGCACCGCCTCATCATCGACCACTTCCGTGCGCGGAAGCTCCAGCCCCTGCCCCCCGGCGAACTCCTGGACCCCGCCGTCGAGGATCCCGAGTACGATCGCGTCTGGCGCGAGGCGGTGATCCAGCGCGTCTGGTCACGCCTGGAAACCTATGAAAGTACCACCCCGAAAAACCGCTATGCGAGCGTCCTCCATCTGAGGGTCGGCGACCCCAAGGCGCCGATCGAAGAGATCGCCGAGAAGCTGGGCCAGCAGGTGGGGACTCGCGTCTCGCCCGAGGCATTCCGCAAGACGCTTCAGCGCGCGCGGGGCAAATTCCTGGAGCTTCTCGTCCAGGAGTTGCGCGAAACCATCCATCCCTCGTCGCCGGAGGACATTGAAGCGGAGATTTTCGACCTCGGCCTGGGGCATCTTTATCGGCGGTACGCCCACGAAGCCAATAATTGATCGTTCCGCGCCGATCCCCTCACTCGCCCAGATCCTCTCATCCCCCTTGACGACGGCCGTCTCCGCGTTACAGTGAAGCGGTCTATTTTGCGCAAAGTGAACGAACACGGGCGGCTCTGGCCCGGTAAGTGCTTTGCGTGATGATGACTTCGCCTGCCCTCGCGGCGGCACTGAGACGGCAACCGGAGACACGAGGAACGCACGATGCTGGTTCTTTCCCGAAAGAAGAACGAGAGCATCATCATCAATGATGACATCATCCTGACCGTGGTGGAGATCCGAGGTGACAAGGTGCGCCTGGGTATCGAGGCACCCAAGGAGGTCACGGTCCACCGCCAGGAAGTTTACGAGGCGATCCGCGACCAGGCCAAGGACCGTGAGTCGGAGCCCCGTTCTCCCGTGGCGGAGAACGGTCAACAGTCCTGAACCGTCACGCCGCCGCTCCGCCGATCGCCCTACCTGGGGGCCGACGCCTTGAGGATCCGCACGAATTCCCGCATCCACGGCCCGTTGTCGGGCCAGCCTCGGACAGTCACCAGGTTCCCGCAGACCACAACGTCGCGATCGACGAATTCCGCCCCCGAGGCGCGGAAGTCTCGCGCCAGATCCGGATAGCCCGTCAGCGTCTTCCCCGTCACTCCGCCCGCCGCCATGACCAGCAGCGGCCCGTGACAGTTGGCCGCGATCGGCTTCTCGGCCTCGACGAAGTGGCGGACGATCGCCACGGCCTTCGCCTGGTTCCGCAGATATTCCGGCGCCCTGCCCCCCGGCAGGATCAGCCCTTGATACACGCTCGGGTCGACCTCATCGAAGCTGAGATCGGCCTCGACCCGATACCCGGGCTTCTCCGTGTAGGTGTCGAAGCCGGGCTCGAAGTCGTGGACGACCGAGAGGAAAGCACGCTTCGCCGGTGCCGCGATCTCGACGCGCCAACCCTCTTCTTCAAGGCGGTACTTGGCGTAATAGATTTCTTGCGATTCGCCTGCGTCCCCGGTCATCATCAAGAGGCGAATCATGCGCAAGGGCTCCCTGACGGTATCGGGGGCAATTCGCCCACGGTATCAGGCGACCGGTCGGCTCGCAAGCCTCCGCCATCTTGACCATGCCGTGTGTTTTCGCATAGAGTGTCGAGGCACGAAACGGCCGGCGGCCCCGTCGTCTAGTCTGGTCTAGGACACAGGATTTTCATTCCTGCAACACGGGTTCAAATCCCGTCGGGGTCATTTTCAGCACCGTAACTCGCGGTTCCCTAACAGTTCGTCTCGCCTCGGGAACCGACGGCCAGCGCATCCAGGTGAGCCGAGACACACCCGGCCAGGATCGGGACGTTATATCCCCCTTCGAGAAGGCTGACGACCCGTCCCTCGGCATGGGCCTTGGCGACGGCCAGAACGTCCCGAGTCATCTCCTCAAAATCCTCCACCTCCAGCCCGAGGCTACCGACCGGGTCCTCGGCGTGGGCGTCGAAACCGGCGCTGATGAGGACGAGTTGCGGCCGGACCCGGTCCGCGAGCGTTTCCAAGGCGGACCGGAAGGCCGAGCGATACTCAGCCCGCGAGATGCCGAAAGGCAGGGGAACATTTCGCTTCGTACCGAGGCCCGGGCCGGTCCCCGTCTCGTGGGCGGCGCCGGTGCCCGGATAGAATGGCGAGCGGTGGATCGACAAGAACGCAACCCGAGGATCGGACTCGAAGATTTCCTGGGTCCCGTTCCCGTGGTGCACGTCCCAATCGACGATCAAGACGCGATCAAGTCCCAGGCGAGCGACGGCATCCGCCGCGGCGACGGCCACGTTGGCAAACAGGCAAAACCCCATCGGCGAGCCGGGTCGGGCGTGATGACCCGGCGGTCGGACCAGGCAAAGGGCGCGACGGTCCGGCGCCTCGCAGGCATACGCCACGGCCTCCAGGGCCGCCCCCGCGGCCAGGCGAGCCGCCTGGTTCGAACCGGCTTTCACCCACGTATCGGCCTCGATCAACCCCCCGCCCTCACGTTCGAAGCGTGCGAGGAGGGCCAGGTGCCCCGGCGTGTGGACGCGCAGCAGTTCTTCATCGGTCGCCTCGCGGACCGTGCCCGTCGAGCACGCTCGGGTCTGGCCAGTCCGCTCCAGGTGTCGGAGAATGGCCGCCAGTCGCTCCGGCCGTTCGGGATGCCGGGGCGCGGGGATGTGTCCCAGCATCCTCGGGTCGGAATACAGTCGAACCATGCGTCGCTCCGAAGGTCGTCGATGTCACGCCAACCCCCAGGATACCCACTCCAGCCGACCGTTCCACGTGGAAACACATGCTGCGAGGGGAACCTCACCTGTTCTTCGTGAAAACAAGGGATTGTCTTGATGCCGGCGGACCGAAACTCGACCCCTCGCGAAGCCCTTCTGGTCCTCGCCTTGACGGCGGTCGGCGCGATCTTGCGGCTGTGGTCGGCCGATCGGCTCGGGCTCTCCCAGTACGACGAGGGTGTGTATGCTCAGTCGGGACTCTGGGTCTATGGCGATGCCAGGTTTGACGAGGCGGGCGCGGCGGTGATGGCCTTCGCCCCGCCAGGGTTCACCGTGCTGGTTGGCCTGGCTTATCTGATCGCGTTGCAGCCTTCCGACGGGGCGGCCATCGCCGTATCCCAAGTTTGCGGGATCTTGACGATCCCGGTCGTCGCGTGGCTCGGTCGGCGGACGTTCGGCCCGGGAGCCGGGGCCGCCTCGGCAGCGTTCGCGGCTTTGAGCGGGCCGCACGTGGCCTACTCCCGGATGGCTCTGACCGACACGCCCTTGCTGCTCGCCTGGCTGCTCGCGATGGGACTCGGTCAACGCTTCCTCGAACGCCCCGGCGTGCGACGCGCCCTGGCGCTCGGCGTGGCCGTCGGAGTGGCGCAGAACTTCAAATACAGCGGGTGGATCGCTGGCGTGATCGTCGCCACGGGGGCCGTCCTCGGGCTGTTCTCCGGGCGTCGCGAGGCGGGCCGGGCGATCGCCTTCGGGGGGATCGCGGCGATCCTGGCCCTTCTGGTGTACCTGCCGTGGTTCTTGTTCGTGGAGGCCCACGGCGGCTACGCTCGATTGATCGCCCACCACCAAACGTACGTCGGCGGGTGGTCCTTGTGGTGGCCGCACTGGAAATTGCAAATGGCGCAGTCCGTGGCGCTCTCCGGGGGACCGAAGTGGGCCATCGCCGCCTGGGCGAGCGCGTGGGCCTCCGGGAGGTTCATCGGGGGTCCGCATCCCGGCGGCGTCCGGGAAATGATCGTGCCGGGCCTTCTGATCGGGGCGGCCTCGGGGCTGCTGCTGACGAATCTGTCTTGGTGGATCGGCCTCGGGGCGTTGCCGATCATCCTGAGGGCCGGGAGACCGGCCTGGACGCTGCTCGCGACGTGGTGGCTGACTCTGACATTCTTGACTCCGTTCTATCACCCCTATGCCCGGCTCTGGCTCCCAATCCACGCCATCGGCTGGCTGGCCCTTGGCGGCCTGGCTGTCAACCTCGCGAGTGCCCGTGCGACGGGAGCAGCCCCGCGGAAGTCGCGACTCGGGGCGGGCCTGGTGGTGGGCGTGGTGGGGGGACTCCTGCTGACCTTCACGGCGGGACGGCGAGCCGCGCCCTTGCCGGGATTGCTCGGGCCTTCCGACGGGTTGCGGAAGATCGTGGATCAAGAGGTCCTGCCGGCGATGGGCCGTTCCGGCGGAGCGACGATCCGGACGTTCGCCCGCCCGGTCCTTTACTTTTATCTTTCAAGGAGGGCACTCGTGGCCCCGATGGAGCGGCCCGAAGGTGCCATCCCCCCTCCCCATTCGGGAGACTACGGCCTGATCGACGAAGCGATGATCCCCTTGCAACGCGAGCGCGAAGACCTGCGCCGACGACTGCTCCAGGCTCCCGCAGCGAACCGGCGGTTCCTGATCGACGTGCCGCCGGCCACGTTGCTGGACATCGAGCCCGATCGCGCGTACGACCCGACGCCGGGGGAAGCAAGGGCCCTCTGGTTCCTGGACCCGTCGAGGCATGTGCGTTGAATTTCCACGCGGACTCGCAACGAGCATTGAAAGCGCCCGTCGATCTCTGGCCCGACCCGTCCGCGCTCGGCGGCCTGACGGACCTGTACCAGTTGACGATGATGGCGGGCTACGCCGCGACGGGGCTGGACCGCTCGCGCGCGACCTTCGAGGTCTTCGTGCGGCGGCTCCCGTCGAGCCGGTCTTACCTCATCTTCGCGGGGCTGGAGCAAGCGATCGGCGACCTGCTCCGGCTCGCCTTCTCGTGCGTGCAAGCCGATGCGATCCGGGCCCTGCCCACGTTCGCGAACGTCGCACCGGCCTGGTTCGATGCGCTGCCGGACCTCCGATTCCGGGGCGACGTGTGGGCGGTCCCCGAGGGGACGGTGGTCTTCGCTGGCGAGCCAATCTTGCGCGTCGAGGCCGACCTGCCGCAGGCGCAGTGGGTCGAGACGTTCTTGCTGTCCGCGCTCGGGTATCCGACGCTGGTGGCATCGAAGGCGGCGCGGATCGTCGAGGCCGCGGCGGGCCGCCCTTGCTACGACTTTGGAGCGCGTCGGGGCCACGGGCCGCTTGCCGGTCTGCTCTGCGCGCGGGCGTCGTCACTCGCCGGGTTCGCGGGGACCAGCCACGTCGAGGCCGCGCGTCGTCTGGGCATCCCCTGCGTTGGCACGATGGCTCACGCCTGGGTCCAGAGCTTCGCGGACGAGGCCGCCGCCTTCGCCGCGTTCGCCCGCGTCTTCCCGGAGGCGACGACGCTCCTGGTCGACACCTTCGACACGACGGAGGGCGTCCGCCAGGCCGCCGCCATCGAGCCGCCGATCGGGGCGATCCGCATCGACAGCGGCGACCTCCTCGCCCTCTCGATCGAGGCCCGAGCCACGCTGGACGGCCTCGATCGACGCGGTGTCAAGATCCTCGGGAGCGGCGACCTCGACGAGTTCCAGATCCGCAACCTGCTGGCGGCCGGTGCGCCTCTCGATGCCTTCGGGGTCGGGACGGAACTCATCACGAGCCGCGACGCGCCGGCGCTTTCGATGGTCTACAAGCTGGTCGAGCTTGACGGCCGCGGCCGGGTGAAGTTGAGTCCGGGCAAGCGGACGTATCCGCTGGCCAAGCAAGTTTTCCGGCAACGAGACGGGCAGGGGAGGTTCGCCGGGGACCTCGTGACTGGGTCCACCGAAGTCGTCGACGGCGATCCCCTGCTCGTCCCCATCGTCCGCGAAGGTCAGCTCGTGGAATCGCTGCCAGACCTCGATGCCATCCGCGAGTATCGTCGCCAGCAGGTCGCGTCACTCCCCGAGGACCTGCGAGGGCCGCACGCCGCGGGCACCTACCCGCTGACGTACAGCAATCTTCTGGAGAGCGAAGCGGCGAGGCTTGGTTTGGGCTGACGGGCCATCCAGGAAGCGTCACCACGAGCGTAGACGACGGTCCCTCGCAAGCTGGGCGACTCATGAAGAAACTCCTCTCGCGGATGCGTGATTCTGCTCTCTTCGACCCCGAGACGGTTCTGTTTGCCGTCGTGTCCGCGGCGAGCATCGAGACAGCAGAGGAATTCCTCTCCCTGCCTCTTCCGGAGCTACTGAAGAGTTGCTACCTAGAGATCGGCAACGGCGGGTTCGGCCCCGGCCCACTGATTGGACTGCCGGGTGGCTACGAGTCGTCCTGGGGCGACCTTCTCCAGACCTGGATGGTGATGCGGGAGGACGAAGATTACGAGGAAAACTGGCTCCCGATCATCGACTGGGGCTGTGCGCAGTTCTCTCTGATCGACTGCAATGACCTTCAGATGGTCACGCTCTATGAGGGCGAGTTCCATCCTGAGGATTATTCATTCGAGACGCTGCTACGGCGATGGGTCGACGGCGAACTGCCAGAGCTGCTCAGTGGTGAGTTTTACCGCCGAAAGAATTGACCCTTGGCGGGCCGCCTCCAGACCGCCGGGTCGCTCAACGTCTGTTGAGCTTTACACCCGGGGAGAGGCCCGTTACGATCCGGCCCAGAGTCGGTGATTCCGCGGTGACGGACGGCGGGCAAGGACGCCCGGTGGCCTGTCGGTCACTTCGTCCCCTCGTCGGTCGTGCCCGAGGCGCGTTCCACGAGGGGAGGCAGGACCATGGCCAAGATCATCAGCGTGGCCAATCAGAAGGGCGGCGTCGGCAAGACGACCACCGCCATCAACGTCGCCGCCGGGCTGGCCAAGGCCGGCAAGACCGCGCTGGTCATCGATGTCGACCCGCAGTGCAACGCCACCAGCGGCCTGGGGGTCGAGCCCGCCCTGCGCCATCCGCTGCTCTCGGGCCGGCCGCTGGTCGAGAGCCTGGTGGAGACCAGCCAGCCGCGGCTGCTGGTCCTGCCGGGGTCGCAGAGCCTCGCCGACGCCGACGCGCTCTCGGCCTCCAACCGCCAGCGGGCGTCGGCCCTCCGGCAGCAACTGGCCAGTGACCTCGGCCACTTCGACTACGTGTTCCTCGATTGCCCCCCCTCGCTCGGCCAGCTCACCAGGGCCGCGCTGGGGGCGTCGTCGGAGGTGTACATCCCTATCCAGTGCGAGTACTTCGCGATGGAAGGGCTTTCCCAGATCATCGAACTGGCGCGGCAGACCAAATCGCGCGAAAACAACCGACTGGAGATCGGGGGCATCGTCCTGACGATGTATGATCCCGCGTTGGAGTTGGCCAATGAAGTGGCCGATGAAGTTCGAGGCTATTTCGACGAGACGGTCTTCGAGACGATGATTCCTCGGGACGTCCACGTCAGCGAGTCGCCCAGCCACGGACAGAGCGTGATCGACTACTCCCCCCGGGCTCGTGGCGCCCGGGCCTATGTGGAACTCGTCCTGGAGGTCATCGACCGTGAATCCTAAGCGTCGCCTGGGCCGGGGACTCGCCTCCCTCCTGGGCACTGAAGAAGGTGGCTTTGAGGCCAGTTCGTTGGAGATGGTCGAGCTTATCCATATCCCCGTCGATCAGGTAGACCCCAACCCGTTCCAGCCCCGCCGTGAGTTCGACCCCGCCGAAATCTCCGCGCTGGCCGACTCCCTCCGCCAGCATGGCATGCTCCAGCCGATCATCGTCCGCGCTGTCGGCGACCGCTACCAGCTCATCGCTGGCGAGCGCCGCCTGCGCGCCAGCGTGGAGGCGCAGCTCCACGAAATCCAGGCCCGCGTCCTGGATCTGGACGATCAGCGCGTCAGCGAACTGGCGATGGTCGAGAACCTCCAGCGCGAAGACCTCAGTGCCCTGGAGAAAGCCCACGCATTCCGTCGCTATCTCGACGCCTATGGCGGCACCCAGGAAGAACTTTCCGGCCGCCTCGGCCTGGACCGCTCAACCCTGTCAAACCTCCTGCGCCTGCTCGACCTTCCCTCGCAGATCCACGACGCCCTCCATTCCCGGAAGATCACCCAGGGACACGCCCGCGCGCTGCTCGGTCTGCCAGACCGCGACCACCAGATCGCGGCCTGCCAGCGGGTGATCGCCGAGAGCCTTTCCGTCCGACAGACCGAAGCGCTGGTCGCCACCGGCGAGCCTTCCCAGGCGCGTAGCCGCGTCCGCAAAGATCTTGCCCAGCCCGGATCGACCCCCGGCGGCGGCAAGGCCCCTCACCACATCGAGCTGGAAGGGCATCTGAAAGAGCGCCTGGGCACGTCCGTTCTGGTCCGCGCCAAGGGCCCCGATTGCGGTCAGATCATCATCGATTACGCCAGCCGTGAGCAGTTCGACCACCTCAGCGGCCTCATCCGTGGCGCTTACCAGGCCAATTAACCTCAGCCAACGGACAAGACGATCGAGTCCGCGGCCCCCGTGATCGGCGTTTCCACGCCAATCACGGGGGCCGCGTCATTTCCGATCCGAAGGCGCCGCGGAGCCGCTTCCCCCACAAGCGAAGTGTTCCGCTGGCTTCCCATCGTCCCGTGCGGGTTCGCTAGAGGAGAATACTTCGCCCCGCCTTGCGGTCAGGTATCCATCGGCTGGCGACCTTGAGGCCTTGAGTTTGAAGGGTCTTCGTGGGAGTCTCCCATGAGGCTCGTGCGGTATCGAAAATGCTCATTTGCGAAGGTCGCGCATGGTGCTGAACTCGCGCAGGGCCCCTGGAGACGCCCGTGGACTCCGCGAGGCGTGGGGAGTTCCGTTGAAGGGAGTCTTCCCATGATCCAGGACGATGCCGGCGGAACGCTGGCAAGGTCCTTTATTGCGACGATGTCGAACCCGGACCAATTTCAGGAACTTTATGGAATTCTGGGAGAGTTCTGCCACCTCTTCCGCAACCGCCTGAACAGCCTGAAGCTGAGCCTCTACCTCGCGAAGCGCGAAGGGCCCCTGATGCGACCGGAGAGCTGGGACGCCCTGGATCGCGAATATCGGCGCGCGGAGCAGTTCATGGAACAGCTTCAAATGGTCTACCGTCCCACGCCCCTGTCCTCGGTGCGGCTCCCGCTGGGAATGCTCCTGGACGACCGGTGTCCGGTCTGGAATGAATGGCTCTCCTGCCGGGGTCGGCGCGTGGAACTGTCGGGGCCCAGGGACCCGGCCGTCGGCGATTTCGACCCATCGCGACTCGGGCAGGGACTGGATGCTCTGGCGGCCTGGCGTTCCGAGGCCGGGGAGCCCGGGACCTCGATCACGCTCCGCTGGCGGGCCGAGCGGGATCAGCTTCAGATGGAGTGGAAAGAATTCGCGACGACAACCGCGACCTCCACGTCATGCCCGTCCTCGCTGGCCTTGCCGTTGCTGGCCCGTGTCATGGCCGATCACGGCGGAAGCATGTCGGTCGCGCCTGGCTCCGGCCTCCGCTTGCGGTTGAGCTGGCCCTTGCAAGCCAAGCGAGCCTGAGACGGTGACGGCCGGTTCCAAGCGGTCCGACGAAATGCCGCGATCCGCCGGCGTCCCGCGCCAGTGGCTCCCTTGACCTCGCGCAGGCCAGGGGCATACGATGGGCCTGATCGAGATTCGCGGGGCGTAGCGCAGCCTGGTTAGCGCGCCTGCCTTGGGAGCAGGAGGTCACCAGTTCGAATCTGGTCGCCCCGATCGGCCCGGACTCCACCCGGCCCAAATGGTTTCACGTGGAACGCCCATCGCCGACAGTCATCGAGGGGAAGGCGGGTTCCTCGCTCCTGGCACGGCGCGACGGTTGAATCGCGGGGCGCTTCGCGGAGAGGTTGGGGCGGAACATCATCAGCAGGACCAGTGGCAAGTAGAGCAGGACGAGAGTCCCGCCCGCGCCCAGATACCAGAACTGGCTGGAGACCAGCAGGGCTGCGGACAGGGCGATCAGGGTGCCCAGGTCCTTCTCCGCCGGCCAGTAGGAGGTCACGAGCACCAGGGCGAGGTGGGCGATCAAGACTGGGATGCGATAGCTCGGCTCGATCCCCGCCCAGAACCCGCCGATCGCCGTCGGTTCTAGGGTGGGGAGCAGGCCGACCTCGGCGAGCGTTCGCGCCCCCAGGGCTCTCCCCCAGTCCGACACACCGGGAATGAGCCACCGCGTCGCCGCGCACACCGCGACGACCCCGAGGCACATGATCGCGAACCGCCTGGCCCCTCGACGGCGATAAAAGCCCGCCCACAGCGGCACAAGGCTCAGGCAAGCCGGCATCCATCCCGCGGCGAGGCCGATCAGAACCCCTGCCCAGATCGGGCTGGTATAGGTCGAAATCGCGGCCACGATCAGAGCCGCCGGCACCAATTGGGTGCTATCCACCAGCGCGATGCGCGTGTACGGCATCAGCAGGTAGCACGTCGCGGTGGCTAGCCCGGCCACGGGTCGCCCGAAATGTCGCCAACCGATGACCAACAATCCGGCACCCAGTCCGATGTGGGCGAGGCATGCCAGGATGCGCGACAAGATGACCTGCGGCGGGCTGCGCCTGAACAAGACGGGCAGGTGGGGGTTCCGAAGCATCGTCTTGATGTGCGGGTCCAGGTCCTTGGAGACGTCCTTGGGAGGTTCACCGCTCAGCCCCGGCTTGCCCAGCGGATCGGCCGGGTTCCGCGCGGAGCCGTCTTCCACCGGCAGGCTGACCGTCTCGGCGACGAGCAGGCCCAGGACTCCGATGGCCAGGCATGCCAGCCCCGCGACGTTCAGGTTGGGCTCCAGGATCGGGCGGCGTGCCAGCCCGAGGTCGATCACGCAACGCGCCAGCCAGAGGGCCGATCCCAGGAAGAGCCAGAGGAACGCACCCCAGTCCCGCGTATGGCCGTAGCGCATCAAGGACATCATCGCGGGCGTCAGCGCGAAGAGCAGGAGGAGGTCCAGGTTGCGGACGCTCAAGATGCGGCTGAACTTGAAGAAGAGGGTGAGGCAGGAAAGCAACGACAGGATCAGCCACGTTTCCGGGCCAACACCGAGATTGGCGACGAGCGAGCCATTCACGGTGCACTCCCAGGCGTGAGGGAAACGCGCGGGTTCGCGATTAGTGGCGAGGCCTGGGTGGAAATCCACGCCGCGCCATATCTTAGGAAAGCGCCCTTCGATCCGCAAGGGCTGGGACGCGCGCCTCGTCAATCGGCCTCGAACGGGATGGGCTCGTCGGCAAGCTGGCTCAGGGCGTTCATGGCGGCCCGCTGCTCGGCGTCCTTCTTGTTGGGTCCCCAGGCCGGTGAGTACCGCATCGGACCGATCAGCGCCGCGATCTTGAAGCACTTGAGGTGGTCGGGACCTTTCTCGTCCAGGAGGACGTACGTCGGGGTCGCCCCGAACTGGCGCTGGGCCATCTGCTGGAGGTTGCTCTTGTAGTTGATGCCGCCGAGGCCGTCAACGGTGTCGTCGATCTCCGGCCCGATGTGGCAGGCGATGAACCGCTTGGCCGCGTCCATCCCGCCGTCGAGGAAGATCGCCCCGACAAGGCTCTCGAAGACGTCGGCCAGCACCGACGAGGGGGTCTGGTTCTGCGTGCCCATCCCCTTGCCGAGGGTCAGGAACTCCTGAAAACCCAGGCGTTGCGAAATCTTGGCGCAGGTGCGTCGCGAGACCACGACCGACTTGATCCGCGTCAGGTCCCCCTCCAGATATTCGGGGAACCGGCGATACAGCAGCTCGCAGACGATGGCACCCAGGATGGCGTCGCCGAGGAACTCCAGGCGCTCGTTCGACGCGAGGCGGTGGTCCGCGCCGGAGGCGTGGGTCAGGGCGGCGCGGAGGTAGCTCGGGTCTCGGAACGCATAGTCGAGAACGCGCTGGCAGTACGCCAGCACTTGCGCCTCGTCGCGGACGGGGACGTCGGGCATTATGGAGTCGCACCTGGGGAGCGACGGCGGTTTGGTTCTTTCAGGCTAACCAGGCGCCGGGGGCCTGTCAATCGAGCCTGCCTTTGACCGATGGCGGCCTGACCGGGTAGGATGACACCCCGAATCGGACGCCTTGCGACGAGAGGTTCGAACGACCAGCTACCGGGGGGATTGGACGTCGTGGTGCCCGCCAAGGACTTCAAGCGTCGGATGGTCGTCGAGATCGACGGCGCCCCGCACATCATCGAGCAGATCCAGGTGCAGACCCCCTCGGCCCGGGGGGCGGCGACCCTCTACAAGATCAAGGCCCGGAACCTCAAGACGCGCAACCGCGTCGAGAAATCGTACCGGGGCACCGACGCGCTCGTCGAGGCGAGCTTCGAGCGCCGACCCGTCCAGTTTCTTTACCGAGACCCTGAAGCCTTCTACTTCATGGACGCAGCCGACTTCAACCAGTTTTCGCTTCCGCTGGGTGACCTGGAAGACCTGGCGCCCTACATGACCGAGAACATGGAAGGCGTCGAGGCCCTGGTCGTCGACGAGGAAGTCATCGGCATCGAAGTCCCCGACACCGTCGAGCTGGCGATCACCGAGACCGCGCCGGGCGTGCGCGGGAATTCCGCGACCGGCCGGACCAAGCCGGCGACCCTCGCGACGGGCCACGTCATCCAGGTCCCCGAGCATCTCGACCAGGGGATCACGGTCCGCGTCGATACGCGAACGGGCACGTATCTCGGCCGCGCGAACTGAGCCCAAGGGGCGGGGGAGTCGTGCCGACGTTGGCTGGCTCGTGGCGTGGTGCGCCCTGAGGAACGCCTCCCCGAACCCGGAGGTTTCCGGAAGATGTCCCGAAAGGTTCCGGCACACGCGGCAACATACCCTCATCGTGACGACCGCGACCCACCATTCCACGCCCTTGGACGAGCCCCCGGGCCCCGCGATCGATTGGGGGGCGGCCCTCGCCCGTCACGATCGCTGGCTGAGGACGGTGGTGCTCGCGCGCCTCGGTGAGCGCCAGGCGGTCGAGGAGGTGATGCAGGAGGTGTCGCTGGCCGCCGTCGCGCAGCGTGCCCCGATCGCCGATCCCGGCAAGGTCGGCGCGTGGCTCTATCGGCTGGCCGTCCGCCAGACGCTCCTGTATCGCCGGGGTCGGGGACGACAGCGCAAGCTCGTGGGCCGCTTCGCCACGCGGGGCGGTGGGGCGCCCCTTGAGGTTTCCGATCCGCTGGGATGGCTCCTGGCCGACGAGCGCGCCCGGCTCGTTCGCTCGGCCCTCGGCCGGTTGCCTCGGCGCGACTCGGAGATCTTGACGCTGAAGTACACCGAGGGCTGGACGTATCGCGAGCTCGCGGCCCACCTGGGAGCCAGCGAGGCGGCCATCGAGGCCCGGTTGCACCGCGCCCGACTTCGACTCCGCGCGGAACTCTCGGAATTATTCCTGAGCGAGGCCCCCTGATGACTGGCGAACGAACTCCCCTGGAGGCCACGCTCGATCGCCTCGTGGATGGCGAACTTGCCCCCGCCGAGCGGGCCGAATTGCTCAGGCACCTCGAAGCGTGCCCGGACGGCTGGCGACGCTGCGCCCTGGCCTTCCTGGAAGCGCAAGCCTGGCAAGACGCCCTGACCCGCCCGGCCGCAAGCCTCATGCCGGTGCCCGGCACGACTCGCGGGCCCTGGCGGCGTCGGAGGCTGGCGACCGGCTCCGTCCTCGCCGCCGGGCTCTTGTTGACGTTCGGACTCGGCCTGGAAACCGGAAGGATCAGCCGGAAGGAGTCCTTCGGCCTCTCGCAAGCGAGGCCGGGGCCGCCGTTGATCGTCGCGACCGTTCAGGCGGCGCCCCCGGTCAGGACCGTCGGCGCGGTGGATGTCGCCGACGCCGAGCGGGGCGAGGCCGAGCCCGATCGCGTGCCGATCCTCGCAGGGCCCGGACTCGATGAACATTGGTTGAGGCGGCAGCCCTCGGCGATTCCAGAGTACGTCCAGGCCCAGTGGGAACGCCGCGGCTATCGCGTCGAGCAGAGCCGGCGCCTCGTGGCCATCGACCTGGAAGACGGCCGTCGCGTGACGATCCCCGTCGACCAGGTGGATCTCCGATTCAGCGCCCCGGAACCGAATTGATTGGAGCCTCGGCGCGCCTCGTGGCCCTTTCCTCAAGAGGAGCAACCGATGAAGACGTTCTGGTGGAATCGGCGGAGCACTCCCTTCGGGCTGCTCGGCAGTCTGTTGATCGCCGTCGCACCCGCGGGGGCGCAAGCGCAGGGACCGCTCCCGGTCCCGCCCGAGCCCGACAGACCTGGCGCCCCACGGCCCGGGACGCCCTTGCCAGGCGGGCCGTTCGGTCCGGCGCCCGGAGTTCGGTTGCCCGCGAGAGGCGAAGCGGTCCGGATCATCATCGGCGAGGACGGCAGATCGGAGGGTAGGTTCTTCTCCAGGATGATGGGCAACGCGTGGGGCGATCCGACGGGCGCGTCGCTCGCGAACGCGGACGAAACCTTGCGTGCCCAGCTGGAGATTCCTGCCGGGCAGGGCCTCGTCGTGACGGCCCTGGTCCCGGACAGTCTGGCGGCCAAGGCCGGCTTGCAGCCCAAGGACATCCTGCTGACGTTCGACGGCAAACCGCTGGGTGAGGTCGGCGACCTGGCAAGGTCCTGGAACGCGTCGACCAAGGCGGTCCCGTTGACCCTGATCCGCGCGGGCAAGACGTTGACGATCGAGGTCCCGGCGGGACGCGAGGCGAACACCGGCCCGGACGGCTTCTGGATCGGCATCCCCGTGGGGAAGGTCGACGAGGTCTTGCGTTCCCATCTCGACTTGCCCGAGGGGACCGGCCTCGTCATTATCGGGGTCGTGCCAGAGAGCCCCGCGGCCCGCGCGGGTCTGAAGCCTGGCGACATTCTGTTAACCTTCGACACCAAGCCTGTCGCCGACGCGAAAGCTCTCCGTGCGCAGGTCCGCGCCAGCGGCGAGAAGCTTGTCCCGCTGGGGATCGTTCGCGGCGGCAAGAAACTGACGATCGAGGTCACGCCCGAGCGGCGCAAGGCCCCGCTGAACCGCACTGAATTCAACCTGGGAGCGGTCGGGGGGGGCGGCCGGGTGCAATTTATCGGCCCGGGCGTGGTCGTTCAGCGCGAGGGCGCGGTCCCGGGCGTCCTGCCCGATGCGCCGGGTTTCGTCTGGAAGAAAATGGGGAACGACCCTGTCGAAGCGAGCCTCAAAGCGATTCTCGGCCAGCTCAAGGCGCTGGACAAATCCCTCGACGAGTTGAAGAACACGTTGAAGGAGGGGGCTGCCGTCAAGAAGTGACGTGAGAGGACGCTGTCAAGTGCGGGAGGCGGCCGGGCCCGGCGGAGTGCCGGGCCCGGCGTTTTTCTTTCAACGGCTCACGCGACCGCGGCGAGACCTGGAGGCGGTGTGCTTGCCGAGGAAGACCTCGTGCTGGGCCGCCCCCTGGACATTGACGGGCGGGTAGGCCGTGACCGCCTGCGCGATCCCGTTGCCGTCGGTGAAGAACTGGCCACGGAAGCCGCTGCCCGGTTGGCTGGCGCCGGAGGGGAACGTCCCCTGGAACGAGCCGTCCAGGAGGTTGCCGGCCAGGTCGGAGAGCGCGGCGCTGTTGACCGACATCAGGACACCCTTGGGGTGGCCTCGGCCGACATTCAGGCGGATGACCACGCCAACGTTGGCCCCGTTGCCCGTCAGGCCGATCGCCTGGATCGGCAGCGGCGAGGTCCGGGTGGCGTCGGTCCTGGTGAACGTGTAATTCGCCGGGTTGGTCAGGGCTGCCAGGTTCAGGGGGGTGCCGGTCGTCTGGATGTTCAGGAGCACCTGGTTCGTGCGGGAGTTGTACAACGCGTTGGTGACGACCGGGGCGGCGGTGACGATGTACACCGGGGCGCCCCCTTGCAATCGGGTCGGCACGCTGCTGAGGTTGCCGTTGCCGTCGGTGGCCGAGGCCACGAGGGAATAGGCCCCGTCGGGCAGGGCGCTGAAGACGGTGATGGTCCAGCGGCCGGTGGCGTCCGTGTCCCCCTGGCCAAAGAGTGAGCCGGTGGGCGAGCCGAATCGCTGGCCGACGATCTGGACGTGGACATTCGGGCCGGCGGTGCCGACGAAGGTTGGCAGGTTGACGTTGGTGATCCCGTCCGACTGAGAGACCCCACTGTCGCTCGATGCCGCCAGGCTGCCGGTCAAGGCGTAGAGCGGGGACGCGTTGACCGTGGCCGCGAAGCTCGTCGCGGCCGTGGCCGAGCCGACGTCCCGCACGGTCACGGCGACCGTGTAGTTCCCGGGGAAGGCGTAGGTGTGTCCCCCGGAGATATTGAACCGGCCAGGGCCAGTGGTACTGGCCTGGACGACGCCGTTGGTCACGCTGCCGTCGCCCCAGGCGATCAGCACCGTATAGTCGGCGGCCGTGGCATTGGAGTCACCGTCCAGGAGACTGGCGACGGTGCCACTGAAGGCGCTGTTCTGCGTGATCGTGAAGGGAACGCCCGTGAGCGCCAGGGGGGCGTCGGGGACGGTCGCGCTGCCCTGGAGGGTCGCCGAGGCCCCGCCAGCGTCACTGACCAGGATACTGACTGGCAGGTTTCCCTCGGTGGCGAAGGAGTGGCTCCCGAGGACGTTGAAGAACCCGAAGCCGGTGTCCTGAACCGAGCCCGTCGTGACCAGGCCGTCGCCCCACGCGATGGTCGCCGTGTAGTCGCTGGCGATGCCCCGAGGATCGGCGTCGCGGAACGAGCCCACCACGCCCTCGAAGGTCGAGCCCCGCGTCCCGCTGATCGCGACCACTCCGATCTGCGACAGGGGCGCGTCGGACACGTTGGCCGTGACGGTGAAGGGGGTCACCGCGCCGCCGGCATCCTGAACGATCACCGAGATGGCCTGGGCGCCCTCTTCCTCGAAGACCAGGGGTGTCGACGGCGTGACGATGTAGCGGTTCGCCGCGGTCGGGTCGGCCTTGACGATGCCCGAGTAGGTCTTGCCGTTGTAGGTGATGGTCGCCGTATAGTCGGACACCGCGGAGCCCAGGTCGATGTCCAGGAACGAGCCGACCGGCCCGGTGAAGGCGACCCCCTCGACCCCGCTGACCAGGACGTTCACGTTCACGGGGACCAGGGCGCTATCGGGGACCACGACCGTATTATTCGTCAAGGGATTCGTGGCGGGGGCCGCGCCGCCGGAGTCCGTGACGGTCACGCTCACGGGATAAATCCCTTCTTCGGCGTAGAGATTCGTGCCGAAGACGTTGAAGGTGGGGGCCATGCCCGGCTGGTTGCCCGCGGCGACCGCGATCCTGCCGGCGGAGACCTGGCCGTCTCCCCAGGTGATCGTCGCCGTGTAGTCGGAAACCGTCCCGAAGATGTCCGCGTCGGTGAACGTCGCCACCTGCCCCGTGAACAGCCGCCCCTCGGTCGGGAAGAACGTCGAGAGCGTCGTGGTCAGCGGCGCGTCGACGACCGTGGCCGTGGTCGTCGCCTGGTTGCTGACGCTCGCCACGTTGTCCACCACCGTGACGGTGATCGCCAGGGGGGTCGAATTTTCCTCGGGATAGATGTGGGTCGCCGTCACCGAGAACTGCTGGGGGGCGTTGGGGTTCGCCGGGTCGACCGGGATCGCCGCGACAACGCCCGTGCTGGGTAGGGACCCGTCACCCCAGTCGATCGTCGCGGTGTAGCCCGAGGCCGGCGTGGTGGCGTTGGGGTGGGTGAAGGTCGCGACCACCCCGCCGGAGAGGGAACCCTCGACCGTCACCACCGGCGTGGCGGTGATCCTCAAGTTGGCGTCGGGCACGACGCTGGTGATCGCACCGAAGCCCGTGTAGTTGGAGATCGTCACCGAGGCCCCGGGGGCGATCACCACGGCCTTCCATTCCAGGCCCGCGCCGTTGTCGTAATAGTTGGGGTCGTTGGTGTAGGGGGCCGGGGTCGTCGGCAAGTTCACCGTGTTGTCGAAGTCGGTGTTGCCGCCGATGATCGACCAGATGGTGCCGAACCGGCTCGCCTCGTACTTCGTCGGGTCGAGGATGCCCGTGGCGCGTCGAGGCTGGAAGAAGATGTTATAAGTCCCGGTCACGTCGGTGCCGCCGATCGCTCCCGAAGCGGCGGAGTAGAGGCCGACGCCGCGATCGCTGTCGGCGAGGTAAATATCCCCCGCGACGAAGAAGTCGAGCGTCTCGGCGGCCGTCCCGATGTTCTTGATCGTGTTCGTGGTCGTGAAGAATTCCTTGTTCGGCTGATACGTCACGACCTGGGTGACTTGTTCCTTGTCGCCCGGACCGTTGGGTGTCGCACCGTTGTCGAAGATGGTCGTGACGGTCAAGCCGTCGGGGCTGGTGGTCTGCGAGATGGGGCGAAACGGCTTGGAATTGGTGGAAGTGGCGGCGCTTGGGCTGCGGCCCGCCGTGTCGATGCCGTCGACCGTCCCGTCGGTATGCCGGATGAAGAGGCCAGCATCCGCCGGCGCACTGCTGGGCGAGTAGAACTGACCGTTGGTGAATCCCGTGTGGTGGACCTGGAACGAGCCCTCGTTGCCGACGTTGATCGTCGTGATGTGTGAGGACGTGCCGACGGGCGTCGGGTCGGTGATGAGCGTCGACGGGGTGATCGCCAGGAGCCGCCGGTCTTCGAGCCCCTCCACCGCGGGCTGGATTCGCCTCTGCCTCTCCGACGACGTCAAGACGCCGCGCCGCGCCAGCCGACCACGCCTCGGTGAGTGATTGTGCCGAAAGTTCATGGAGCAGTCCCCGGAGAGGATATCGTTGTGGGTGCAAACCGACACGGGCCGGGTCGGTGGTCATCAATGTCGCGGGACGGACCGAGGGAATGGTCGGCGGCAACACTCGCGAACATCGAGAGTGCCCGTCGATTCGAAGGCGGCATTGGTCGCGATCGAAATTCGCAAGGGATAGACTAAAAACTATGACCGCCACATTGCCCCGAGTCAATAAGGTTTCCCAGAACTTCACGCAGCATCATCATCTTGAGTGCGCCAATGGATTTTCGCATCATCCCGAAACTCCCGTGTCGAGCCGATTCCCACCGGCCGTCACCGTCGGGGGCAAAGCCGGCCGGTTCCATCCGGCCCTGCCAAAGGCCAGAATCCGCTGGCGCACCGATCATCTTCGTTTCCACCGGCCGTCGACCGCCGAATTGGCAGCTCACCCGACTCCACACACTTGTACGGCAGCCTTTCCGCCGGAAGTTCGCCCGGCCATTCCTCGTGCAAGCCGACAATTTGATTGAACTTACGGCAAAATTTTGTCGTGGGCACGGGGTGTGCTTGCTCAGCGATTCCAGCAAATCGGTCCGGTCCCCGGGGGGATCGGGTCGACTGGAACGCATCCGCGGATTGGCTTGCGGCGCGTGTCGCCGAGCGAGGAGACAGAGTCGATGAACGTGAAGCCTTTAGGCGATCGCGTCCTGGTTGAGCGGGATGAGGCCAAGGGGACGACCGCTGGCGGCATCGTGCTGCCCGACACGGCCAAGGACAAGCCCCAGCGCGGCAAGGTCGTGGCCGTGGGCGACGGCCGCATCAGCAAGGACGGCCAGCGTCGGCCGTTGCAGGTCAAGCAGGGCGACCACGTCCTGTTCACCTCCTACGCGGGCGACGAGTTCAAACTGCCCGGCGACCAGAAGGTCTTCCTGATGCGCGAGGACGATATCCTCGCGGTCGTCGAGGGCTGAACCACGCCCAAGGCGTCCGTCCGACTCACGCAATTCCGACGTCGACCGCCGGGGCGGGTCCCCGGGGCGAGGTCCAGGGTACGACACCACCATTACGAATCACCGGGAGTGGAATCCGTCCATGGCCGCCAAGATGATCGCGTTCGATCAAGACGCCCGGCAGGCGATGCAGCGCGGGGTCGCGAAGTTGGCCCGCGCCGTCAAGGTGACGCTCGGCCCTCGCGGGCGCAATGTCATCATCCAGAAATCGTTCGGCTCGCCGACGGTCACCAAGGACGGCGTCACCGTCGCCAAGGAGATCGAGCTGGAGGACAAGTACGAGGACATGGGGGCCAAGATGGTCAAGGAGGTCGCCAGCAAGACCTCCGACGTGGCCGGCGACGGCACGACCACCGCGACCGTCATGGCCGAGGCCATCTATAATGAGGGCCTTCGCGCCGTCGTCGCCGGGGTCAACCCGATGCTGATGAAGCGCGGGATGGACAAGGCGGTTGAGGAGATTGTCGCCGTGCTGAAGGCCCTCAGCACCAAGATCTCCGACAAGAAGGAGACCGAGCAGGTCGCCACCGTCGCCTCGAACTTCGACGTCGAGGTCGGCAAGATGATCGCCGACGCCTTCGAGAAGGTCGGCAAGGACGGCGTGGTGACGGTCGAGGAGGGTAAGGCCCTCAAGACCGAGGTCGAATGGGTCGAGGGAATGCAGTTCGACCGCGGCTACCTCAGCCCCTACTTCGTCACCAACCCGGCGACGATGGAGGCCGTCCTTGAGGACGCCTACATCTTGATCTACGAGAAGAAGATCTCGACGGTCAAGGACCTCGTCCCCGTGCTGGAGAAGGTCGCCCAGACCGGCAAGCCGCTGCTGTTGATCGCCGAGGACATCGACGGCGAGGCGCTGGCGACCCTGGTCATCAACAAGTTGCGCGGCACCTTCCGGTGCGCGGCGGTGAAGGCCCCCGGCTACGGCGACCGTCGCAAGGCCATGCTCGAGGACGTCGCCGTCCTGACCGGCGGCCGGCCGATCTTCGAGGCCCTGGGCGTCGACCTGGAGAACGTCAGCCTTGAGGACCTCGGCCAGGCCAAGAAGATTCAGATCGACAAGGACAACACGACGATCATCGAGGGCTCCGGCAAGACCGACGCCATCAAGGGCCGCATCGAGGCGATCCGGCGCGAGGTCGAGGACACCAAGAGCGACTACGACAAGGAGAAGCTCCAGGAGCGCCTGGCCAAGCTCGCCGGCGGCGTCGCCAAGATCAACGTCGGCGCCGCGACCGAGAGCGAGATGAAGGAGAAGAAGGCGCGCGTCGAGGACGCCCTCCACGCCACCCGCGCCGCCCTGGAAGAAGGCATCCTGCCCGGCGGCGGCGTCGCCCTGCTGCGTGCCGCCCGCCAGGTCAAGCCCACCGGCCTGACCCACGACGAGGAGACCGGCTTCCAGATCATCGTCCGCGCCTGCTCGGCCCCGATCCATCAGATCGCCGAGAACGCTGGCCAGGACGGCGGCGTGGTCGTCAGCAAGGTCGCCGAGGGCAAGGGCAACTTCGGCTACGACGCCCTGAACGACAAGTACACCGACCTGGTCCAGGACGGCATCATCGACCCGACCAAGGTCACCCGCTCCGCCCTCCAGAACGCCGCGAGCGTCGCGACCCTGCTGCTGACCTCCGACGCCCTCATCGCCGACATGCCCGAGGACAAGAAGGGTGCCGGTGGCGGCGGCGGCCACGGCGGCTACGAAGACATGTATTGAGCCGATCCGTCCGGAGAATCCCGGGGGATGGATGGCCGTCCCCCGGGATTCCGCTCCCGCGAAATTGAGGCGGGCTGAGGAACGGACCCGCGATGAGATTCCTGTACCTCGACGATTCGGGGAAGATCCACGCGAACCATGACTCGAAGTTCGCCGTCTTCGCGGGATTTTCGGTCGACGAAGGCCGGTGGCATCCCCTGGTCAGGCAACTGAATGGCGCGAAGGCGGCCTTCTTCCCCGCAAGGCCCAAGCCCTATGATTGGGAGGTGAAAAGCACCGATTTCCTGACCGCAAATGCCTGGAACAGGTCGCGGAGGAGGGGACTTTGCGACGAATTTGCCAGGATTCTGGAGAGGAATGGCTGCCATGTGTACGCCATCGCCATGGAAAAAGCGCAGGCTGTCGGCGCCCTTGACGAAGCCAAGTTCGTCCCCTTGGCTTTCCAGAGGCTGATTGCCAAATTCAACGATGAAATTCTTCATCACGCGAGCACCGGCTCAATTGTCTGCGATTGGTCGACTTATCAGATGGATCACCATGTCACAACCTGCCTGAATGGGATGGTCATCTCGAGCCAGATGTATCTCCTCCGCGGCGGGATCACTTATGGGAGTTCCTCGGCCTTGGTCCCCTTGCAAGCGGCGGATCTGATCGCGGGAGCTTTGAGGAGGTCGCTGGAAGGCCAGAACCACGTCGATCTGTTCGCCGCCAATCTACGAGGTCTCCACTACGCGCGGCCGGGCGGAACGGATGTGTTGGGTTATCCGGTCGACAGCGTCCTTTCGTTGTTTTGATCCCGCCCGGCCGACTTCGACAGGCCGACTGGCCGGAAGCCAGTACGCGACTTCGCGTATATTTTCGGATTGACAGTACGTCAATTGACGTATAAACTGATATCGTGGACCCGCGTTATGCCTAGTAGGGTCTTCCCGAATGCAGGCATTCATGGGCCCACCTACTGGGGTCCGCGTCAGCGGACCCCAGTTCCATTTCCATCTCACAGATATCCGTTTTCGCTGCTCGCGGGTCACCCGCTCCGCCCTCCAGAACGCCGCGAGCGTCGCGACGCTCCTGCTGACCTCCGACGCCCTCATCGCCGACATGCCCGAGGACAAGAAGGGTGCCGGCGGCGGCGGCCACGGCGGCTACGAAGACATGTATTGAGCCGATTTTTCGAGATCGTTAAATCATTGGACGGGGTGACGAGGCACTTCTCGTCGCCCCGTTCTTTTTCATTGACAGGGGGTCGATTCTACCGTTATCCTGCATCGGATCCTGAAAATCGGGAACCGATAACCGGAGAGAATGAGGGCTGCATGTCACAATTCATCAAACCCAGCGGTGGTCGGACCTTCTCGAAGACCTGTGTCGTCCGCGGACGGGAGGCCGACGGTCGGAAGGCGATCCTCGTCAAGAAGCGCGAGAACACTCGGATCGCGGCGATCGGCTCGGATGGGCTGACCCTGGACGGGTCGGAGCTTGTGCCGACCGCCGATGTTTTGGACATCCAATTGGTCGAGGCGCTGACGACTCCGACGGGGGGCCCGATCTCCGCGGTCGTCAAAGAACGCGGCACGCTTACGATCCCGTCCAGTGTCCGCCGGCGTTACCGGCTACAGGCCGGCTCGCCCGTCCAGATAGAGGAACGTGATGACGGATTTTTCATCCGTCCGCCGATGGTGGCCCCCCACGCAATCGGACCGGACCTGAATCTCGATGTTCTCCTCTCCGGGGTAACCCCCGAGAACATCCACGGCGAGATCGATCCGGGTGAAGCCGTCGGTCGGGAGGCCTGGTGATGCCGGCCGCCTACGTGCCCGATCGCAAGGACATCGTTTGGATCAGCCTCGATCCCCGCGCCGGGCACGAGCAGGCGGGCAGGCGGCCGGCGGTCGTCCTGTCTCCGGCCGCGTATAACGGGAAGGTCGGCCTGGCCCTCGTCTGCCCCGTCACCGGCCAGGTCAAAGGTTATCCGTTCGAGGTCCCCGTCCCTTCAGGCTTGCCAGTCCAGGGCGTCGTGCTGGCCGACCAGGTGAAGAACCTGGATTGGGTGGCACGGAAGGCCGATCTGGCCTGCAAGCTGCCCGATGGAGTCTTCGACGAGGTCATCAGGAAACTGCGGACATTGCTCTGAACGCGCGAGCAAGCCTCATCGACTCGACCAAGGTCACACGCTCAGCCCTCCAGAACGCCGCGAGCGTCGCGACCCTGCTGCTGACCTCCGACGCCCTCATCGCCGACATGCCCGAGGACAAGAAGGGTGCCGGCGGCGGCGGTGGCCACGGCGGCTACGAAGACATGTATTGATCGACCCCGGCCGCCCGGCCGCGTCCGTCGCGAGCGTCCTCCGAGGGGAGTCGGACCCATCCGGCTCCCCATAATTTTGCGCGCCGGCGAAGCTCACGTCCCTCAACGGCATCGCCCGAAAGATCGTGTCCCCGTTACGGCAGCTGGCAGCCAGCCCGGTGCCCGGACGTCGCTCTCGATCCTGGAGAATCGACGATCCCCTCCGGGTGGCTGGGGCCGGTACTCCGACCCCGGAATCCCCGCGGATCGGCCCCCCTGGCAGATTCCGGGGTCTGGATACTGACCCCAGCCACCCAGGAAAGAAGAGCCCAACTCCAGAATCGAGAGATACGCCCCTGGTGCCCGGCGTCTGCCCGGGGTGGACCGGCGCGCGTTGCCACTGAGGCCGTTCCCCCTTACACTCGAAGGAGGTCGCCGGAGGTTCGACCTGTTTCCTCCCCTTTGGAAGGCGGGACGTTCTCCCGACGCCGATGGAATTGGTGATCCTCGGGTTCGTGGTGCTGGCCGTGTACCTGGGCGTCCGCCTGGCCGCGACGGGGCTCGCCAAGCTGACCGGCGCGCGGCATCGGCCGTACCGCCTGCTGGCGCAGAAGTATCAGGGGCGGTTCGAGAACCGGGGGATGGTCGACCCCCCGACGGTCAGCTTCGGGCACGGCGGGTCGAGCGTCCGGGTCGGGATGGCGCCGGTGGTCGCCGGGCAGCCGTCGTTGCCCAGAACTCGGGTGGTCGCCCGGTTCGGTCGGAGCCTGCCTTTCCGCCTGGAGCTGATCCCGATCACGCGGCCCGCGCCGGCGCAGCCGCCGAAGGGGACCAGGCCGGTGCGGGTCGGGCTGGAGGAGTTCGACCGCAACTTCTTCGTCCAGGCCAACGACCCGGCGATGGCGCGCGACTTCCTCGATCAGCCGGAGGTGCGCCGGGCGCTCTGGCAATTGCGGCAGCTCGCGCCGCCCTCGGGGATGCTCCTGTCGATCAACCCGGAGCGGATGCTGGTGCAGGTCGACCGGGGCCTCGGCTCGCAGGCGGGCGCGCTGGAGGCCGCGGTGCGTGACGCCCTGCTGATCCACGACGGGCTCTTGCGCGGGGTGACGTCGCGGTTGACCGAGGGGATCGCCATTGTCGCCGCCGGCCCGGCCGCGCCCGAGGACGCGGGGCCGCCGCTCTGCAAGGTCTGCGGCGAGGCGATCGTGATCCCGCACGTCATCTGCGTCGCCTGCCGGACCCCCTGCCATCGCGACTGCTGGTCGTTCGTCGGCGGCTGTTCGATCTTCGGCTGCCAGGGCAAGCAGGGCTTACCGGCCTGACACGAGCCGGGGCCAGGGCCTCCCGCGAAATTCCGCCTTGCGGTGTTCCGGCGGCGCCGCCGTGAGGGTATCCTCTAAAGATGTAGGGATGGTCCCGGGAAGGGCGGAAGCCGGGGGCGACCGTCCAATATTGCCCGGCGGCGAGCGAAAGTCTGCTGAGGAGGGATTACCACCATGTCCTATGGCGGAAATGCGGACGCCACCGGCATCCAGGTGACGTTCCTGGACCAGACCGGGGCCAAGTCGGTCAAGGCCGTCATCGCGTTCAGCGTGCCGGTCAGCCGAATCTTGCCCAACATTATCACCAAGATGAACCTGCCGGCCACCAGCCCCGACGGGCAGCCGATGAGCTACTCCCTCGACCACAAGGAGGGGGGCCGCAGGCTCTCCGAGAGCCAGACGCTGGTGGAGGCCGGGGTCCAGAACGGCGACCACCTGATCGTTTACCCCGAAGTCGTCGCCGGCTGACCGCCTTCGGGGCGGCCCGCCACCTTTCAACCGTCCGTTCCGCATTGACTCGACTCGACTCGACCCGAACCGAGCCCCCGGGAGGGGCGGGGATCGTCGCGACATGAGCAACTACGAGTCGCCCCAGATCCGCCGCCTCCGATCGGACCTCGCCGCCCTGGAGCGGCTGAGGGCCGAGAGTTCGGTCTTCCGATTCCGCACGGCCGGCCAGCCTTCCCAGCGCTACGTGGTGGAGTTCCACGGGCGGAGCCTGTCCCGCGACCGGGGCAAGGTCGCCACCCGCGACCACCACGAGGTCGAGATCAAGCTCGGCTCGTCCTATCCGCGGACCATGCCCGAACTGCGCTGGCTGACCCCCATCTATCACCCCAACATCTCCGAGATCGGCCTGGTTTGCCTCGGGGGCTACGGGACTCACTGGGTCCCCAGCCTCCAGTTGGACGAACTCTGCACGATGCTCTGGGACATGGCCCGGTTCCACAACTACGACATCCGCAGCCCCTACAATCGCGACGCCGCCTTGTGGGCCGCCAACCAGACAACTTACGCCTTTCCCACCGACCGCCGCACCCTGCGTGACCTCCGCGTCGCGCAGGGTCGCATCGAGGGGCCGCGGCCCACGGCCCCGGCCGAGGTGCCGCCGGCCCTACCCCACGCGAACGACCCGATCTGCATCCTCGACATCGAGGTGGACCTGCCCCCGCCGACCGCCCCCCCACGGCCCGCCCCGGTCGAGCAGGAGGTCATCTTCCTCGACTGAACCCCGGACGTGATGGGCGGAAGATCGAGGCCATCAAAGTGTACCGTGTACCGCGAGGAGACGGGGGCCAACCTGAAGGAGGCGAAGGAGGCCGTCGAAGCGTGTCAGGGTTCCCTAGCCCTCTGAACCCCGCTCCCACGCCTGTCCCGACCCCATGCCGAGGGCCTGATGGCCGACTCCGTCACGTTCCTGGACGACTCCGACGCCCCGGACTCTCCGGCCTTCGTCGATGAGCCGGACCTCATCATCGATGACGACGACCGCTATGGCCGCCTCCGGCTGATCCCCTGGTGGCGGCAGGAACGTCTGGCGGCGGCGAAGGTCCTGGTCGTCGGCGCGGGGGCCCTGGGCAACGAGGTCCTCAAGAACCTGGCCTTGCTGGGCGTCGGCACCACGATCGTCATCGACCTGGACGAGGTTGAGCCGTCGAACCTTTCGCGCTCGGTCCTCTTCCGCGCCGAGGACGGCGGGCGTCCCAAGGCCGAGGTCGCCGCGGCCCGCTCCCGCGAGATCAACCCGGAGGTCGCGTTCCGGCCGATCCACGGCGACGTGATCACCGACGTCGGCCTCGGCACCTTCGCCGACGCGGACGTGGTCATCGGCTGCCTGGACAACCGCGAGGCCCGGCTCTGGGTCAACCGCCAGTGCTGGAAGGTCTCGACGCCCTGGGTCGACGCCGGCATCCAGGAGATCCAGGGGGTCGTCAAGGTCTTCACGCCCCCGCACTCCGCCTGCTACGAGTGCGCGATGACCGAGCGCGACTATCAGCTCCTGAACCTGCGATACAGTTGCCCGCTCCTGCGGCGGGAGGACATCCTCGCCGGCAAGGTCCCCACGGCGCCGACGATCGCCTCGATGATGGGCGCCCTCCAGGTGCAGGAGGCCCTGAAGCTGCTGCACGGCCTGCCGGTGGCCGCCGGCAGCGCCCTGGTGTTCAACGGGGTCGCCAACCAGTTCTACTCCACCAAGCTCCCCTTCAAGGACGACTGCCTGAGCCACGAGACCTACCCGGCGCCGAGCCCCCTGCCCATCGGCCACGCGGCGACGGCCACTGACCTCTTCACCCACGCCCGCCGGGCGCTGACCGGCCCGCTGTCGCTGGCGCTGGACCGCGACCTCGTCACGGCGATCCACTGCCCGCGCTGCGACTGGCGGGCCGAGGTCTTCCGCCCCCGGACCCGCGTCCGCCAGTCCGAGGCGATCTGCCCGAATTGCCGCGAGCCCGGCCGCCCCGAGGTGATCGCCGCCCTCGGCGACGACTCCCCCCTGGCCGCCCTGCCGCTGGCGAAGCTCGGCATCCCGCCCTACGATATCGTCCGCGTCGACGGCGACGGAGCGACCGCCTTCTTCCTGCTGGCGGGCGACCGTGCGACATCGGGCTTTCCCGCCCCCCCGGAGGCCTGATTCCCCATGTCGACCGCAACCCGGCCGCAAGCCCCAACCCCACACGAGGACGTGATCCCGCCCCTGCGCCACGGCGACCGGCTCACGGCCGCCGAGTTCGAGCGCCGTTACGACGCGATGCCGCATCTGAAGAAGGCCGAGCTGATCGACGGGATTGTGTACCTCCCTTCGCCCGACTTTCCTCTGACCTCCGACGGTGACGACTCGATGGGCTCGCCGGTCTCGTTTCGCCATCATTCGGCCCCGCACTTCGACCTGATTGGCTGGCTGGCCCAATACCGCGCCGCCACGCCCGGCGTCCGCGGCGGCGACAACGGGACGATCCGGCTCGACCTGGCCAGCATGCCCCAGCCCGATGCCTTTCTGATCATCCTGCCGACCCACGGCGGACGGGTGCGGATCGACGCCAACGACTATGTGCAAGGTGCCCCGGAGCTGGTCGCGGAGGTCGCCTTCCGCAGCGCGAGCTTCGATCTCCATGCCAAGTTCGACGCCTACCGCCGCAACGGGGCCAGCGAATATCTCGTTTGGCGAGTCGAGGAGGGGATCATTGACTGGCACATCCTGCGCGAGGGGCGATATGATCCGATCCGACTCTCCGCCGAAGGCTTGCTGCGGAGCGAAGCCTTCCCCGGCCTCTGGCTCGACGCAACGGCCCTGATCCGGGGCGAGCTGTCCGCCGTCTTCGAGGCCGCCCGGCGGGGCCTCGCCTCCCCCGAACACGCCGCCTTCGTCGCCCGTTTGCGAGAGGCGGCGGCCCCCGAAGCGCCCGCCCGGCCGGCCTGACCGCCGAGGATCACAACGATGGCGACCACGACCCGGCACGAGACCGCCGGCCCCTCGTCCGGGCCAATCCCGCCCCTTCGCCACGGCGACCGGCTGACGATGGCCGAGTTCGAGCGCCGGTATGAGGCGATGCCGCATCTGAAGAAGGCGGAACTGCTCGACGGCGTCGTGTATATCCCCTTCTCGGAAGAGTTCTTGGAAGGCGAGGGCGATGTGACGATGGCTTCCCCCGTTTCGCTTGTGGAACACTCCCACCCCCATCTCAAATTGGCCTTTTGGTTGGGCTCGTATTGGGACGAGACGCCCGGGGTGATGGCATGCGTGGACGGGACGATCCGTCTCGACACGGTGAGCATGCCCCAGCCCGACGCCTTCTTGTTCATCCTTCCCGAGCACGGCGGGCAAGCCGGGATCGGCGAGGACGGGTATCTCGCGGGCGCGCCAGACCTGGCCGCGGAGGTTGCCGCGAGCACCGCCAGCTACGACCTGCGCGCGAAGCTGGAGGT
>JAABUQ010002341.1_pt1 | contig 37720 bp, 30 predicted proteins | sample 5560001 | NCBI WGS metagenome assembly JAABUQ01 (sample SAMN10711888, study PRJNA513371) | rock metagenome | isolation source: Antarctica rocks | place: Antarctica: Victoria Land, Finger Mt nord | collected 2015-12-18 | reverse complement strand
CCGGATACGGGCTCGGTCGCCCAGGCATTCATTCGAGTTCCAAAGCAGCAAGTGTGGCGACCCGAAGCTAAGCTCGATCTTTAAGATCTACGTACGACCGATCTGCCACAAAACAAACATACAAGCTTACTGTTGATGTTCTGCATACTGTCAAACGCATCGTGTATTCTGCGTGGGCGGGGAGGATCATTTTGCGTTCTTCCAAACGAGCCGAACTATCTGCTTCAATCTCCTGATTCGGAGAAGACGCCATTCAGCGGTGTACTTCACGCTTTCAATGGCTTCAACCCGGGCCAAGGCTCCTTAGATCTCAGCCCGCTCATGGGATTGCGAATCGAAAACGCCTACTACCAGAAAGGGGCATCTCGACACGGACTCACGGGCTTCCTGGGAACCGAAACCGCACAATACGAACTGACTGCTGAGGGCCTATCACTCGAGTCCGCTCAGCCCATGACGGGACGCCCCGAGAGCGACGTACCCGTCCAGCAGCTCATCCCGGAATCTCAGTTGCACTTTCGCGAGTACCGGCTATATTTGGAGATCTTCCTTCCCGGAAGCGCCGGTACTCACTCGTCGGCGCTCCTAGGGGCGAATTCGAAAGACGAACTGAATCGGCTTTCGGAGCAGATCACGAAGCCAGAGTCCGTGTGCAACTCGAGATCGGCACACTGCACGGTGTTCCCGGAGGCATGTTCGGTATCAGTGGAGATGCAGATCACCGTCAACGGCAAACGGCAAATGGCGTTTTGGGGAAGCTCTCTGGCGAGCATTGCGGATCACCCTCATCACCTCAAGATCACGCGTCTCTACGCGGGGCGGCAAACCCCAATCAAGATTGACGCTAGCGACCGGGGCGCTCTGCGGCTGCCGCTTCTGCCGGGAGACCAGATCACCTGGAACTGAACTAAGCTTCTTACGTTCCGCGGTTCAAGCAGGTTTGCGCAACAGGTGTGCTAACACGTCCGTGGATGCAATATCTGTGACGGACGAGTTCATCGAATCGCACGGCGGCGGAAGGACGGCAAAGTCCGCCGGCGGCTGAAGTAGTGAGGCGGCGTCAATGACAGAGACTGAGAGCTATAGTGTGATTGCTGAAGCTGGCGAGCAGTGAGGCTCTTCAAGAAGCGGAGCTGACGACCCCCGGGAGGAAAGACGCATGACATTAGAAGACGCACGCCGAGTTATAGCGGCGGCCGAGAAGAAGGCCGTGGAAATCGGCCAGCCGATGAATATCGCAGTGGTAGATGAGGGCGGGAATCTTGTTTCGCACGTACGGATGGACAATGCGTGGATTGGAAGTATCGATATTTCGATCAACAAGGCGTTCACTTCGCGGGCATTCGACATCTCAACGCAGGATCTGGGAAAGAACTCTCAACCGGGGGATCAGTTCTTTGGCATTCATGCTTCGAATCACGGTCGCATCATGATTTTCGCAGGCGGCATACCGCTGAAGCTGAATGGAAAAGTGGTGGGCGCTATTGGGGTCAGTGGCGGGCCGGGAGCTCAGGACCACGCAGTTGCCGAGGCCGGGGTAGCCGCGTTTTAAAAGTGTTAGCGCGTGCCTGCCCCGTTGCCGTTTGGGTACGGTTCCTCATTCCCGTTATGGCGCTGATGGGGATGGGCGGGCAGGCAGTGGCGCTTGATCAGCACGGGGATCTTTCGCGCTTCGCGCATCAGACATGGCGCACCGAGAACGGGCTTCCGCAGAACACTGTTCATGCAATTCTGCAGACGCGGGACGGGTACATCTGGCTTGCGACGGAAGGGGGCGTGGTGCGGTTTGACGGCACTCGCTTCCTGGTTTACGACCGCCAGAACACGCCAGAGTTGAAGAGCAACAACATCAGAGCGCTAGCTGAAGGCGGGGAAGGCGCGCTGTGGATTGCGACTGCGGATGGACTGGTGAGATTCAGGGGCGCCGAGCACGCTGGATTCACGACTCGCGAGGGGCTGCCCAGTAACAATGTCTGGTCAGTTCACTTAGACAAGGGTGGCGAACTCTGGGCGGCCACAACGGACGGCTTAGCCCGTTTTGAAAGCAATCACTTCACGGCGGTCGCGGATAGCGGTGGTGAGATCGGCGCCCTGACGGAGAGCCGGGAGGGCTTGCTGTGGATCGCAACGCAAGATGGTCTGAAGATTTTTCGGAAAGGCCGTTTTGAAGAGGCCTTGCAGGCGCGCGTCACGAAGGGGGAAGCAGAAGTTCTGCTGAGTGATTCCGTGGATCGCCTGTGGATTGGAACCGCGAAGGGGCTGGTGGTTCAGAGCGGTGCGAAATCAATTCTCTACACGACTAGCGAGGGCTTGCCCAGCAACCACATTACGGCACTTTATGAAGACAGAGAAGGAAGCGTTTGGGCGGGAACGGATGCAGGCGCGGCGAGGATAGCGGGCGGTAAGGTTGAGCGGTTTTCACCCGGTGATGCTCTTTCAGAGGACATGATCCTTTCGTTTTACGAGGACCGGGAGGGAGATGTTTGGGCGGGGACGGAGTCGGGTGGGGTCACGATTCTTCGGCAAGAGAAATTCACGACGTATACGGATGCCGAGAGTGCGGCGCAGGATGTGGTTCGCTGTGTCTTTGAAGATGGCAGCGGCGTGGTTTGGATTGGAACCAGCGGGCACGGGCTGAGGCGCTTAGCGGGTGGTGTGTTCTCGGCGATCACCACCGTTATCAACCCCGCAATCACGACGAAGAATGGTTTGTCGAGCGATCAGGTGTTCGCTCTGGCGGAGGATTCGGACGGCGGTCTGCTGGTGGGAACACCAGATGGGTTAAACCGTATTCGCAAGGGAGTGATTTCGGTCGTGACGTCGGCCGATGGTTTAGCGGATGACTTCGTGCGATCCATCTTCAGAGACAACGATGGTTCGCTATGGATGGGCACGCGGCGCGGGCTTTCTCATTGGAAGAACGGCCGCTTCGAGACATACACACAACGCGAGGGATTGGGCAGCGATCTGGTGGGTGCAGTGCTGAGGGACGGAGGCGGCGCGTTGTGGATTGGGACGCTGCACGGGCTCAGCCGTTTGGCGCACGGCAGGATCACAAACTTCACGACCAAAGACGGGCTATCAAGCGATATCGTCACGGCGTTGCACGAGGACGGGCAGAGGAGTTTATGGATTGGGACCGGGGATGGTGGTTTGAACCGGTATCGTAACGGGAAGTTTGCTCGATATGAGCCGGGGCTCGGTCTTCCGCAGGCGATTAGCGGACTGACGGAAGATGAGGGTGAAAACCTGTGGATGGCGGCCAGTACGGGCGTTTACCGGGCGGATAAGCGCGAGTTGAACAGGTTCGCCGAGAGGGGCATGGGAGACGTAACGGTGGTCTCTTATGGAACAAGCGATGGTTTGAGAATCAGCGAGTGCAGTGGGGATGGCCACCCGGCGGTATGGAAGGGGAATGACGGCGCGCTGTGGTTTGCAACGCCGAAGGGAGTGGCTGTATTACGCCCCCGGAACGCGCGCATGAATGGTGTTCCTCCGCCGGTGGCCATCGAATCGGTTTCGGTGGACGACCGCAGTTTTGATCCCGCGCTTCTTAGCGATATCAGGCCGGGCCCTTCGAGGTTCTCATTTGAATACGCAGGGTTGAGCTTTGTTGCGCCGCAGAAGGTTCGCTTTCGATATAAGCTGGAGGGATTTGATCAGGATTGGATAGATGCGGGAACAAGACGAGTGGCTTACTACACGAATATTCCTGCGGGGCGTTACCGGTTTAGGGTTTTGGCGCGCAATAACGACGGAGTCTGGAATGACAACGGCGCAACGTTCGGGTTCCGCCTTTTGCCGCGCTTCTATCGCACATATTGGTTTGCTGGTCTGATGCTTGGCTTGCTGGGTGTGTTGGGGTACGGAACGTATCGCTGGCGCGTGAGCGAAGTGGAGGCGCGGTTCCATGCCGTGCTGGAAGAACGGAATCGAATTGCGCGAGAGATCCACGACACTTTGGCGCAGGGCTTCGTGGCCGTTTCCGTGCAACTGGAAATTGTGGCGCGTCAGCTGACGTCTTCAACAGAGAACGCCAAGGAGCATTTGAACGAAGCACGCGTGATGGTGCGCGATAGCCTGTCTGAAGCACGGAGCGCGATTTGGGCGTTGCGGTCGCAATCCGCCGGTAATGAGGATCTGGCGGCGCGATTGTCAAAGATGGCGGGCCAGGTAACAGCCTCGTCGCAAGTGAGAGTGCGGTTGGAAGTGCATGGGACATACCGGCCGCTGGGGCGCGAGGTGGAAGACCAGCTAGTCAGGATCGGACAAGAGGCGGTGACGAACGCAGTGCGTCATGCGGAGGCGGGGAACATCGAGATAGAGCTGGCGTTTGAGCCTAAAAGGCTACGTATGACGATTGCGGACGATGGCCGTGGATTCGCAATGGAGCCGAGCGGGCGGGGGCTGGCGGGGCATTTCGGGCTACAAGGGATGCGCGAGAGAGCCGGACAGATCAAGGCTGATTTGAAGGTGGACAGCGCGCTGGGTGAGGGAACGAGAGTATCGGTGGAGGCGAAGCTCAGTTGACGGGACAGATCAGGATACTGGTGGTGGAGGATCACCATGTGGTACGGCAGGGGCTGGTGGCGTTGGTCAAAACCGTCCCGGACATGACGGTGGTGGCGGAAGCTTCCGACGGGAAACAGGCAGTGGAACTGTTTCGCCAACACCGCCCGGATGTGACGATTATGGACTTGCGGCTACCGGCGATGGGGGGAGTGGACGCAATCAAGGCCATTCGGCAGGAGTTTCCAGCGGCCCGCGTCATCGTGCTGACAACGTTTGATGGCGATGAAGATATTTACCGGGCATTGCAGGCGGGCGCGCGCGGTTATTTACTGAAGGACATGTTTGGCGAGGAACTGATGGATGCCATCCGAACGGTACACGCCGGGAAGACACGCATTCCGCCAGCCGTGGCGCAGCGATTGGCGGAGCGCATGGCTGGGCCTGGGCTGACGGCGCGGGAGCTGGGAGTACTGAAATTAATCGTGTCCGGTAAGAGCAATAAGGAGATCGGAAAAGAACTAACAATTTCGGAGGCGACGGTGAAGACGCACATTAATAGCATCTTGAGCAAGCTTGACGTAAACGATCGCACGCAAGCGGCGACCACTGCGTTGCAGCGGGGCATCATTCATTTCGACTAATGTGGAAGACCATCGGATTTCTATTCGCCATGGGGCTTTTCACGGGGGCGGCGAGCGTGGCCCAAGACGTTTGGCGAACGGCAACGGACAGTGAGCTCAAAGACGTTATTCCGGCGCGGGCACCGGTTGAAAAAGAGCGCATCGAAACAGAGTTACGCACGGCTTCGGGCATTACAAACGGCAAAGGGAAGTACGTAGCGGGAGTGGTCCTAATCACCGCAGGCTATTCAGCCGATGGAAAGTATTCGCACTTCTTCTTAACGCAAGTGCCGCTCCGGATTGGCGATCTGAGCCTGCGTCCGGGCGATTACGTGTTCGGCTGGCATAGGAATGAAGACTCTCTTACGGTCCACTTTTACGAAGCACAATCGGGGAAGCCTATGGGGACGGTTGAGGCGGTCCGGAACAGCCGAATGGGCAAGATTGAGTCGTTTCACGTCTACGCTCCGGCTGAAAAATCAATTATTCAGATTGGACGCTTTGGATTTGCGTACAGACTGGGGGGATGAAGTTTGAGAGCATTCGCCGGCCTGATTCTGCTCCTGCTCTCAGGAACATGTAGCTTCGGCTACTCGGTTTTGTCGCACGAGGCCGTCATCGATGCGCTTTGGGAGGCGAGGCTGAAACCCATCCTGTTGATGCGATTCCCGGCTTCTACTCCGGCGCAGTTGAAAGAAGCACACAGCTACGCGTATGGGGGGGCCATTATCCAGGACATGGGCTACTATCCCAATACCAACGGGTTCTTCAGCGACTTGACGCATTACGCCCGCAGCGGGGACTTCATCCAAGCTCTTGTTTCGGACGCGCAAACGCTTGATGAGTATGCGTTTGCGCTAGGAGCTCTATCTCATTACGCCGCCGACAACGACGGTCATCGTATGGGGACGAATGTGGGTGAAGGGCTGCTGTATCCCAAGTTGCAGCAGAAATATGGAGATGTGGTGACTTACAGCAATGACCCCAGCGCTCACCTTCGGACGGAATACGCGTTTGACGTAGAAGAGGTGGCGGAGGGCAACTATGCGTCTGCCGGCTACCACGACTTCATCGGCTTCAACGTATCGAAGCCTTTGCTGGAACAGGCATTCCGTGAAACATACGGGTTGGAACTCGGGCGATTGATGGACAATGTCGATCTTGCGATCGGATCTTACCGGCATACGCTGAGTACGCTAATTCCTTTCTTTACACGCGTGGCGTGGGCGGATCACCGCAAGGAGATTCAAGATGCCCGCCCAGGGGTAACCAGGCGCCAATTTCTCTACACCCTGCGGCAGTCAAGCTACAAGCAAGAATGGGGCAAGCAGTATGAGAGGCCTTCCGTGCTGGACCGCATCATCGCTTTTATGGTCAAGCTTATGCCGCCCGTTGGGCGTCTGAAAGTTCTGAAATTCCGGCCACTCACGCCACAGGTGAAGCAGTTGTTTATGAAGAGCTTTGAGCAGGCGACTCAGGATTATCGGCTGCAATTGAACCAAGTGGGTGCGGGTCGACTGCAAATTGAGAACACAAACTTCGACGTGGGTAAGATAACGAAACCAGGCGATTACAAGCTACAAGACGAGACGTATGCTTTCTGGCTCGATCACCTGGCGAAGAACGATTTCAAGGATATAACGCCGGAAGTGCGGCGAGAGATCCTCAGCTATTACCAGGACGCGAGTGCGGGTATCGCGCCAAGGACGGAAAAAATCGATCGAGAGCGGCTGCTGGCCGAAATTGAGCGGTTGAAGCGCACAACGGCGGAGGATCAGAACAGCAGCTTGAGCCCGAACTGAATCTGACGCGAGGTGGTGGAAGTGGAAGTGATCAGGCCCGCCGATAAGAATGGGAAATGATCGGTTTGAAGAATCTCCGAAGGCATGAACGGCAGCGCCTGCGTGGCTCAGTTGAGCTTTCCTGGTGTCTTCCTGGCAACAGAGTGTCCAGAGTGACCGGTAACTGTATGGATGTTTCCGTTTACGGAATATTAGTGGAGAGTCCGTCGGCCATAGCGGTAGGTACGAAAGTGAGGGCGAAACTGCAGCCGACAGGAATCGAAGGGGAAACCATTGTTCGGCATTGCAGGCAAAATGGGCCCTGGTTCCGAATCGGCTTGAAACTGGTTCAAGCGCTCTTATTGGAAGAGAACGTTCCTAATATTGAGGCATCTCTGATCAAGTAACCCGCCGCCCAGCCTTACTTTGAGTCAGCTGGTTGTATCCAACGCACATCGACAGGTTCAGGCAGCTGATAGCGGTGAGGGGTCAGGCCGCCTAACACTTCAACTGTTCACGTCGATAACGTTGTAGGCGGATCCATGGCCGAAACATCTACGCAAAGCCGAGTTGCGCCTCCGGCCACGCTTGACAAGATCTTCCACACGCTGGCAGCTGGGGATCTAGCAAAATTCGAAGCATTCTTCGGGCGCATGCGAAACGCTTATCCAGAAGATGTTGGAAGGGCATGCATCCGACATCTTGGCCACCATGGGTTGGATGAAGCCGGCAGAAAGATAACACATTGGCTTCGCACGTTGCCGAGCTACGGCGACTTTCTGCTCGATCCGGCGTTACTGACCTTAGAAGAAGCCGAACGGGCGGCAAAGATCATGCGCGAGAGCGATGGCCGATTTTCGGTTAAGATACTGGAAGCATTTCATGAAGAGCTAGGTGTAGAAGCGCTGAACCGGGCGCTAATAATCCTTCAGGCCACTGGGGATAGGGCTCCTTTCATTCCGCGTCTGTTAAATCTGACGGCTCATAAAGACGAGCGAATCCGATCCAAAGCCGTCAAAGCTCTATGCGAACTACGCCCCAATTACGGGCTGGTAAAACGGCAGCTCCAATCGGAGGACACACGCGTGCGTGCGAACGTCGTTGAGGCACTTTGGGCCGTTCCGGGCGAAGAATCTCGACATGTCTTCCGTATGGCCGAAAATGATGCCCATCATCGCGTGGTGGTCAATGCTCTGCTCGGACTCTATCACCAAAACGACACGGCAGCCTTAGACCGTATTCACAAGCTAACGGCTCACAAAGCTGCCCATTTTCGAGCTGCGGCGATCTGGGCGATCGGCTTCATTCGCGATCCGAACTCGATTCCCCTGTTGGAACAACTCAGCCAAATCTCCCCGGACGCAGACGTTCGGCAGAAGGCAACGCACATTCTCGCCGAAATGACCGCCGCCGTGCCAGAGGTGGAGAAGCACATCACAGCAGAAGCTGCACTTATCGGGGCATTGCCATCTAAGGAAAGTCAAGCCGCTACGACTGCGGAAGATGAGAGGAAGAGGGCGAAAGAAAAGCCAGAGCCCGCTACGAAGAAGCCGGAGTTTGAAGCTCCGGCGTTCAAGATGTTCTGATCTTCCTCTCCGGCAGGAGCCTCAAAAGCTCCGCCCGTCTCCGTCACTGCAAGCAATACGGGCCGTGATTCGGGATCGGGCCGTGATTCGGGATCGGGCTCAGATTCGGGATCGGGCTCAGATTCGGTGGCGCTCTCTTGATACCGGAAAACGTTCCCCACGTACCGGGATCACTAGCCAAGTAAGCGGCCACTCGCGCTGCTTTTCTCATTTCGAACTGCCCTTTTGCAGCCAGCGGACACTCACCGGTTCCGATTGCTGACAGCGAATCGTGTCCGTTACGCCGGAAGAGATATCGCCACAGGCGTTGTCAGCACCTGATCGGAGGGCGGCCTGCTCACTCTTTGCAGACACGATCCTGCAGGCAGACCGGCCCTGATACGACATGCAGACTTCGGCTCGGAAGCGCGGGCCATGCAGGGTGCCGTAGGCAACGAGGGTGAGAAAAACCAATACAAACGCCGCTACGAACCAGCCAATTTTTAAGCGCATCCAATTTTCAACGGCGTCCGGCTCTCAACCGCGTCCCGCTCGTCAAAGCGCCTTCTCATTGAAGAAGCTGCCCATCTGGCGGAATTTGTCGTAGCGCTGTTGCATCACTTCCTCAGCCGATAGGCGCGACATTTCACTGAGAGCCTGCTTCAGGGTGACACGAAGAGCTTCGACGGCGGCGGCGGGATCGAGATGAGCTCCGCCGGGGGGTTCGGGAACAATGCCGTCGATCAGCTTCATCTGCAACAGGTCGGCAGAAGTCATACGTAAGGCGGCCGCGGCGAGAGGCGCCTTACCGGCGTCACGCCAGATGATGGCAGCGCAGCTTTCGGGCGTGATGACGCTGTAATAGGCATTCTCAAGCATGTAAACACGATTGCCAACGCCGAGCGCCAGTGCACCTCCGCTGCCACCTTCGCCGATGATAAAGGTGATAACGGGAGTCGTCAGGCGCGCCATTTCGCGCAAGTTATAAGCGATTGCTTCGGCTTGGCCGCGCTCCTCCGCGTCGATGCCCGGGTAAGCGCCGACGGTATCGATCAGCGTGATGATGGGACGGCGAAACTTGGCAGCCAGCATCATCAGGCGCATGGCTTTGCGATAGCCCTCGGGCTTGGGCATGCCGAAGTTGCGCAGCAGCTTCTCCTTGGTGTCGCGCCCCTTCTGCTGGCCGATGACCATCACAGGCGTTTCTTCGAACGACCCCATTCCGCCGATGATGGACTTGTCATCGCCGAAGAAGCGGTCGCCGTGCAGTTCCTCAAAGCCCGTGATGAGGGCGCCGATGTAGTCGAGCGAATGGGGACGCTTGGGATGACGCGCCAGTTGCACGCGCTGCCAACTGGGATTGGTGTCGGCGAGTGGAGTGACGACGATGTCTTCGGCCTGTCCGGCTTCTCCGGCCACTTCGGCCAGCTCTTTTTCTTCAGGCATGGGTCAACTCGCCAAAATCTCCATGGACTCGGGACCGCAGATTTTCTCAATCTCGGCGCGGAACTCGCGATCCGGTCTTACCTTGGCTGGGACATCCATAATCACGGAGAAGTCGCGGGGCTTCTCAATACGCAGGCGTACTTCGGTAGCGCCGCTTTTGCGGACGAACAGTTCATTCAAAGCGTCGGCCTTCTCTGTCGATGTTTCATCTCTCAGCCAGATCCGAATCGAGATCACAGACGGCAACTCGATACGAGCGTCCTCCAGCTTGACCATTTCCTGTATAGAAAGTTTCGAGGGACATCCCTCTTCGGGCAGTGCCGCGGCGCGAATGAAGACCGGGACGTCTTCCTGAATGACAGGCAGTAGTTCTTCGTAGCGATTGGCAAAGACCATCGCTTCCGCGGTTCCGCGGCGGTCGTCGATCTTCATGGCAGCCCAATATTTCCCGTCGCGGTTGGTTTTACGAACAATGCTTGTGAGAATGCCACACAGGGCCACGGGCGCGTTCTTTTCGAGATCGTCCAATCGATCGGTGAAGTGAGTGGCGAGGTCCGCAACCTTATCTTGGAAGCGTTCAAGGGGATGACCCGAGACATAGATCCCGAGCATCTCTTTCTCGCCCGCCAGCTTTTGCTCCATGGTCCAATCGGGAAGTTTGGCTAAGGGGTATTCAGTCTTCTGCTGATCGTGGGCGAAACCGAAAAGTCCGTGCTGGCCGCACTCGCGATCACGCGAGGCGCGCATCCCCGATTCAAGGGCGCGATCCAGAGCTTCGGTCAACTGAGCACGGTTGCCGCCGGCGGAATCGAGAGCACCGGCTTTAATCAGACTTTCGACAACGCGCCTGTTCACGTTGCCGAGATTGACTCGTTCGCAGAAATTGTAGATAGAGGTGAACGGGCCACCCTCCTGGCGCGCGGCCACGATCGCGTCCACTGCCCCTTGGCCAACGTTCTTGATGGCGCCCAAACCAAAACGGATGGCTTGGCCGGCGGGGGTGAAGAACAGATCGCTCTGGTTCACATCGGGCGGAAGAACGTGAGTGCCCGTCTCGCGGCACTCGTTGATGTATTTGACGATTTTGTCCATGTTGCCGGCTTCAGAGGTGAGCAGGGCGGACATGAACTCAACCGAATAGTGAGCCTTGAGGTAAGCCGTGACGAAAGCGAGATAGGCGTAGGCAGCCGAGTGGGACTTATTGAAGCCGTAGCCGGCGAACTGCTCCATCAGGTCGAAGATTTTAGCGGTCTTCTTGGGCGGAAGGCCGCGCGCGGTGGAACCGGTGATGAAGCGCTCGCGCTGCTTTGCCATTTCGGCGGCGTTCTTCTTGCCCATGGCGCGGCGCAGTATGTCGGCGTCGCCGAGCGAATAGCCGGCCAGCTTATTGGAGATCTGCATGACCTGCTCTTGATAGAGGATGACGCCGTAAGTCTCGGCGAGGATCTCCTCCAGCTCGGGGACATCGTAGAGGATGGGCTTGCGGCCATGCTTGCGGTCGATAAAGTCGGGGATCATACCGCCCTGGATGGGGCCGGGGCGGTATAGAGCATTCAAAGCGCAGAGATCTTCAATACGGTTGGGCTGGTAGCGCCGCAGAATGTCCTGCATGCCGGCGGATTCGAATTGAAAAACTCCGCTGGTAAACCCGGTGCTGAAGATCTTGTCGTACGTCAGCGGGTCATCGAGGGGAAGATCTTCGATCACGATCTTCTCGCCGCAATATTTCTGGATCAGCTTGATTGCCTGCTCGATGATGGTGAGGGTGGTGAGGCCGAGAAAGTCCATCTTCAGCAGCCCCAGCTTCTCGATCCCTCCCATGTCGTACTGCGTCACAATTTCCTGCTTGTTGGTGACGTAGAGCGGGACCAGCTCGCGGATCGGGATCGACGAGATAACGACGCCGGCAGCGTGCATGCCGGCATTCCGGCACACACCTTCGAGGCGCATACTGACATCCAGAACTTCTTTGACCTTTGGGTCGGAGGCTGAGAGCGCTTTCAGTTCGGGATCTTCAATGGCCTGCTCCAGCTTGATATTGAGCGTGCGCGGAACCAGCTTCGAGATGCGATCCACGTCGGCGAAGCTCATGTCGAGGACTCGTCCCACGTCCTTGATGGCGGCTTTGGCGGCCAGAGTTCCAAAGGTGATGATTTGGGCCACCTGCTCGCGACCGTACTTCTCGGTGACGTACTGGATTACTTCGCCGCGGCGGTTTGTACAGAAATCGATATCGATGTCGGGCATGCTGATGCGCTCCGGATTCAGGAAGCGCTCAAAGAGAAGGCCGTATTCGAGCGGATCGATATCGGTGATCTCCATGGCATAGCCGACGAGGCTGCCCGCGGCGGAACCTCGGCCGGGGCCGACTGGAATGCCCTTCTGCTTTGCGAAGCGGATGAAATCCCAGACAATCAAGAAGTATCCAGAAAATTTCATCTGCTGGATCATCAGGATTTCGAGTTCCAGGCGCTCGATGTACTCGGGCAGATCGTGCTTCAGCTTGCCTTGCTGGCGGAGGGCTTCAAGGCGCGGGCGGCGCTTCTCAAATCCTTCGCGAGCCACGTAGGCGAAGTAAGTATCCGCCGTGTGGGCTTGCGGCACGTCAAAACGGGGGAATGGATCTTTGACTTTCTCGAGCTTGAGCTGGCAGCGCTGGGCGATACCCCAGGTGCGATCGAGCGCGTGTTCGACCTCCGCAAAGCGCGACATCATTTCGGCGCGGGTCTTGAGATAGAAATCGGGCGTGCTGAAGCGCATCCGATTGGGATCCTTCATTGTTTTGCCCGTTTGGATGCACAAGAGAATCTCGTGGGCATGCACGTCGTCGTGGGTCAGGTAGTGTGAATCGTTGGTGACCACCAGCGGGATACCGGTGTCAGCTGACATGCGCCGCACCTCAGGCAGCAGGACCTTGTCCTGATCGAGGCCGTGGTCCTGCATCTCCAGAAAGAAATTATCTTTGCCGAACAGGTCGGCATATTCGTTAGTGAGGCGCTTGGCGTCGTCGTAGCGGTCGGCCAGGATGGTCTCATTGATGTCGCCGCGCAGACAGGCTGACATGGCGATGAGGCCGTTGGAGTGGCGGGCCAGCAGATCCTTATCGATGCGCGGTTTGTAGTAGAAACCTTCCAGATACCCAGTCGAAACCAGATTGATGAGGTTCTTATAACCTTCCTGGGTCTGGCAGAGAAGGACCAGGTGGTTGTAGCGATCGGAATCGGAGCGCGTTTTATGGCCCTGCTGCGAGACGTAGACTTCACAGCCGATCACCGGGTGGATGCCGTGAGCGTTTGCTTCGTTATAAAATTCGACGGCGCCGAACAGATTGCCGTGGTCGGTCATGGCTACGGCGGGCATCTTTTGGCGCTCAATGACGCCCATCATCTGCTTGATATCGCAAGCGCCATCGAGCAGGGAGTAATCGGTGTGGCAATGGAGGTGAACGAAAGGGCGTTCAGACATGCGAGTATAACTCCAGTTTACGAGAGCGGGAGGCGGGCATTCTGCGGCGAACGATACGGCAGGCTGGTATTTTGGCGGGTGAGAGGAATGCCGCCCGGCGGAGCCGTTCAGCCGCCGTTTTTGAGCCGTCACTGGATCGTAATCGGGCTGTAACGCTGCTCAGGTAAATTTGGTCACGTTCCAAAGCGGGGTGTGTTCGGCGCGTAGGGGCGTGCCCAAGTGTGCCTCGTAGGGGAAAACTTTCTAAGTATCCAAGGAGATTATGAGCAGAAGACCGATTCGGGGCGTGCTCTGCGTGTGTGTATTGTCGTTTCAGCTCTACGGAGCGGAAACGCCGGCCCAGCCGGGCTCGCCGGGCATAAGTGCGGCCGGGGCAAATACCGCAGAGGGAAGCACAAACGCCGTCTCAACGACGGCCAGTTCTGAGGATTTAAAGCAACTCCGCAAGCGGATTGCACAACAAGAGGAGGCGATCAAGCAGCTTCAGAAGTCAGTGGAGGAGCAACAGATCCTTCTCGAGAAAGCGATTGCAAATACGACGGCGCCGGATGCGGTTAACACCGTGAACGTCGCCAACGGTTCAGCGCCTGTACAACTGGCGCCGGCGGTAAACGTCGCGCGTCCAAGAGCTTTGTTCGGGCGGCAGAATCTGCAGGCTGCGAATCCATCGCCGCTCTCGATTCGGATTGGCGACAGTACTTTCACGCCTTTAGGATTCGTTGATGCCACGGCGTTTGGCCGGTCCACCAATTTGGGGAGCAGCCTTGGAACCAACTTCGCGGCCATTCCGTACAACACAGTGCCACAGGGTCACCTCGCGGAAAACAACTTCAGCACACAAAACTCGCGAATCGGTTTTCGAGTTGATTCACAGGTGCTGGGCGCGAAGGTGCTGGGTTACTTCGAAGCTGACTTTCTGGGCAACCAGCCGGGCAACGTGTTCGTGACAAGCAACGCGGACACGTTCCGTATGCGCAACGTTTTTGTCGATGTTCAAAAGGATGGGTTTGAAGTGTTGGCGGGACAAGACTGGAGCTTGGCGACTCCGAACCGCAAGGGTCTCTCGCCACTGCCAAGTGACATCTTCTACACACAGAACATGGACACGAACTACCAGGTGGGTCTCGTTTGGGCGCGCCAAACACAATTCCGGTTCATCGCGCATCCGACGGACAATGTCGCCTTCGGCGTCTCGCTTGAAAATCCGCAGCAGTATAACGGCGGGTCGGCGGGAGCACCTTTAGTAACGCTGCCAGCGGCGCTTCAAGCCAACACTGCCGTCGGCAACGAATTCAACAACGGTGCAAATAACTACTCGTCATCGAATCTGCATCCCGACATCATTTTCAAAGGCGCTTACGACGGACATGTGGGCGACGGCCAGGTGATGCACGTAGAAGCAGTGGGTTTGGTCCGCAGTTTCCACGACACTATTCCTGTAGGCAGTCCTACAACCTACCGGACGTCTGAGGCGACTGCCGCTTCCGGCGAGGTGAACGCAAACCTGGAGGTGAGGAAGAATTTCCGCATCATCGCCAATACGTTCTTCGGCTCAGGAAACGGCCGCTACGCGTTCGGGCTAGCTCCGGACTTCGCGGTTCGCGCGGATGGCAGCATTTCTCCCATGCACACGTATTCAACTGTGGATGGATTTGAAGTGAATCTCCACAAGAACACGCTGCTGGACATGTACTACGGCGGAATCTATATCAAACGCGACGTGACGGTAGACAGCACACGCTCCTTGGTGGGCTACGGCTATGCCGGATCGCCCAACTCCCAGAACCGTTCTATCCAGGAAGGCACCATCGGGGTCACGCAGACCTTATGGAAGAATCCTAGCTATGGCGCGCTGTCGGTGATCACTCAATACTCATACCTGACGCGCAATCCTTGGGCGATCCTGACCGGTCAACCGCGGGCGACACACAGCAACATGTACTGGATCGATCTTCGGTATACCTTGCCGTAGAGGCGAGTCAGTCCAAAAAATGAGGGGCACTGGTTTTGGCCAGTGCCCCTTTTCTTTTTGGAAGCGAGTGGAAGAGGTGGGGAAAATAAAAACGCCCTCGGGAACCCCGAGGGCGGAATTTTGTTCCAGTCCCGCTAATGCGGGAGGTAATTACTTCTTTCCAGATTTCTTGGTCGTGCTGCTCTTCTTGGCAGAAGAGGAAGCCTTCTTTGAACTGGACTTTTTGGTTGCGTTCTTCATGGGTGATTCTCCCTAACGTAAATTTGCAATCTTATAGATCGCAGTGTGATTCATATATAAGGTTGTTCTCAAGAGAAGTCAAGAAAAAAATTGCTGAGCGTCGATTGGGGATTCGTTGGGGCTGTGTGGCGAGAGGTAAAACGTAATAGGCGATTTTGTTTTACCCATCTTATCGGTCTTCTGCGTCTTTCTCGCAAGCGCATTTGCAGGTTATCCTTTGTGTGAAGTGACGTGTTGTGAGCTGATGAAGCGGGGCCATCTAAGATCTCTCCTGATCGTTACTGTTGCGGCATCGTTGCTCCTGCTGCCGTCATGCGGAAGAAAGCGGCGCAATGCGCGCACTCCGGCGAGTCCGCCATCATCCGCCGCGGCTTCTCGCCCGCCAGCATCAGCGCGTGTCCCTAGAGGGAGCGCGATCAAAGTCGGCTATGTAGAAGAAGGCGTCGCCAGTTGGTATGGAGTGCCGTATCACGGACGCCCCGCTGCCGATGGAGAAATTTACGACATGGAAAAGCTTGTCGCCGCGCATCGTGTGATGCCGTTCAACACGTGGGTTCGAGTGACGAACCTTGCAAACGGCAAGACGGTGGAGGTGCGCATCATTGATCGCGGTCCATTCGTGGAGGGCCGCTTTCTGGATCTGTCGAAGGCGGCGGCAAGGCAGATAGAACTTATCGGCCCAGGAACCGGGCAGGTTAGGTTGGAAGTAATCTCCGCGCCTTCCGATATTTCGTCGAACGATTTTTATGCCGTTCAGGTGGGCGCGTTTTCGGTGTATGCGAATGCGGAACACGCACGGGCCGCGTATGCAGAGCGCTTCGGGACCGCGCAATTGGCCGTGAAGCAAGGCGCGACGCCGCTGTGGCGCGTGCTGGTAGGTAAAGAAAACTCAACCCAACGGGCGCAGCAAATTGCGGATCAGCTGAGAGCGGAAGACAAGAACGTCTTTGTTGTTCGTTTAGACGAGACCGTTCCGAACGCGCTGCCGGCGACTGTTATGCCGGATGCTGCCGCTGCTCCTCGTACGCAGCCGCGTACTCAGCCGCAGTGATATCGCGATAGCGCGTGTGCTGAGAGGCGCCTCCCGTCCGAGACTTTCCCAGGAACTTAGGCACTACCTTCACGAAGCCGAACCATCGTGAAGCCGCAAACAGCGCTCGACGTATCACCGCTTTCCACGCTTATCGGGAGCTCACCGGCTATGAAGCAGGTGCATCGGCAGGTCACACGCATGGGCAAGGCGCGTTTTCCGGTGCTGATACTGGGAGAAACCGGTACGGGAAAAGAAGTAGCAGCGCGCGCCATCCACAACATGGAGGGCCAGGGTCAATTTGTAGTTGTGGATTGCTCGTCGCTGGTGGGGCCGTTGATGGAAAGTGAACTCTACGGGTATGCGAAGGGCGCCTTCACCGGAGCACACACCCAAAAGCTGGGGCTGTTGGATGCGGCAAATGGGGGCACAGCTTTTTTTGACGAGATCGGCGAGCTTCCGATGGAACTGCAGATGAAGCTGCTGCGGGTTCTGCAGGAAAAGGAGTTTCGCGCCATCGGCGGTCTGGCGCAGCGCAGTTCAAACTTCCGGGTGCTTGCGGCAACTAACAGGAATCTGCCGGCGGAGGTGGAGGCCGGCCGTTTTCGTCAGGATCTTTTTTACCGCCTGAATGTCATGCGGCTGAGGCTGCCGCCACTGCGGGAGCGCCGGGAAGATATCGCCACACTCATCAGCCATTTTCTTCAGCGGCACGGAAACGATCACAAGCTGGCCGAGGAGGTGCGTGACGCCTTACAGCAATATGACTGGCCGGGCAACGTACGGGAACTGGAGCATGCGGTTCAGCAGATGGTGGCTATGAACTCCGGCCCGTGGCTTACATCCGCCGATCTTCCCTCTACTTTGGCCAATCGCCGTGTGGAGCGTGACTTCGAGCGCTCAGGGGGTGAAACATTCACATCGAACGGTGTAGCCGTAGCGGGCGCGATGCCGACAAGCATCACGCCATTAGCGGATGTGGAGAAGCGGGCCATCCTGGAGGCGCTTAAGTACACCAAGGGCGACAGGACAGTGGCGGCTGCCATGCTCGGCATTGGGCGAACTACGCTTTATCGCAAGCTGAAGGAGTACGGGCTGTAAGATTGGGATCGTGCGGATCGCGCTTGATGCCACTTACAGCGTAGATTCGCATCCGACGGGCATTGCAGTTTACTCGCGTGAGCTGATGGCGGGATTGGCGCGGATGTATTCGCTAGACGAGTTTCTCTGCTGTTACCGGCCAAAACAGTTCAGACGCTCCACGGCGCTTCCCTTCCCGAATGCGCAGCGCCGATTGTTGCTGCCGCCTATGCCCACGTTTCGAGCGGACCTGTTCCATGGGCTGAACCAAAGAGTGGACCGGCGGCAAGCGAAGAGAGTCATATCGACGTTTCACGACCTATTCGTGCTAACGGGCGAGTATTCGTCACCCGAATTCAGAGTGCGCTTCGCAGAGCAGGCCCGGCGCGCCGCGGCCAATTCAGACTTCATCATTGCCGTGTCGGAGTTCACGGCTAATCAGGTTCACCAGTTGCTGGGCGTGGAACGCTCTCGCATTGTGGTGATTCCGCATGGCGTTCATGCCGCCAGCTTCGAGACGCCGGCCCGACGGGAAAAGATGGTACTGTCTGTGGGTGCAATCCAGATACGGAAGAACATCGGCCGACTGGTGGATGCTTTCGAGTCCACTCCTGAAGATTGGACGTTGGTGCTAGCGGGCGCGCCCAGCGGCTACAGGGCCGCCGAGATCCTGGAGCGTATTGAGCGAAGCAGATGCCGCGATCGCATTCGAGTAACGGGATATGTCACGCCGCAAGAACTACAGCGGTTGTATTCGCGGGCGTCCATATTTGCATTTCCGTCTCTTGCCGAAGGGTTCGGCATTCCCGTCTTAGAAGCAATGGCCCATGGAGTGCCGGTCATGACATCGCAAGGATCGGCTTTAGAAGAAGTGGCCGGGGATGCCGCGTTGCTGGTTGATCCGGAGCAAACAGAAGAGATCGCGTCAGCGCTATTTCGTCTGACCCATGACGCGGATCTACGGGCTACGCTTGTCGACCGGGGCCACACCCGTGCACAGCGCTATAGCTGGGAACAAGCCGCTCGCCTGACACATGAGGCTTATGAGACAGCGCTGAGATGAAGGAGAACTACTTCTGTTCTTCGTCGATCGAGATCTTCAAGGCGCGGAGAAACTTGTGGTCTTGCGTGGTCAGGCTTATCTTGCCAGCCGACTCGTGGTGAACCGGCTCGGCGTCCATCTCGCCCGTGTCGCTCCCGTCGTCATCTTCATCGCGCTTATTAAAGCCGATGGTTGCTTCAAGCACCAGAAACACGTCGTAGCCGGCACGTTTGATTTCGCCGATCGCGCCGGCAATCCGGTCCGATTCGGAGAGCGATTCGTTGATAGCATTGCCCAGTTCCTGCATCAGCTCCTTCAGTCTGTCGTCCAAAGTGTCCCCTTTCCCGGGCAGTTTCAGGTTATCACCTAATCCAGAGTTCCAAGCCGACGGCAGATATCGTACCCAGTAGCAGATCAGCACCTTCGAAGTACTAGTGGATACAAGGGCTTAACCCGGTCCAATTATTTGATGCGCTCGGCTATAGGATTTGCTCTTCTTATCGGACATCGGCTAGGGATACGCGATGAGAAGTGCACCGGGGAAGGACTAGCCCCTCGGATATTGCGGACTAGGTTAGGTTTCGGAACTCTTTTGCTCGTACGCTTTGGTGGAGTAGCGGGCGGCTTCAGCTTGCGCACCGGCGGTGTTATCGTGCGTGCGGATGGCCTGCTTGTACTCATTGACGGCGCGATCACGCTGACCGGTGACGTCGAAGATCTTGCCCAGGTTCAGGTGCGACCATACCTCCGTCCATTTCGGGTCGAGGTCGCCGTTAATGGCAGAACGAAACTCATTGGCAGCGGACTGAAAATTGTTCTGCTTGAAGAAAAGCTCGCCAATGCGGTAATGGGCCAGCGAACTGTTCCTGTTTACCTCTAGTGCTTTCTGATACTCCCGTAGCGCGTTTGCGTAATCGTTGATTTCGACAAACTGCTCTCCGCGGCGGATGGCCACCGCGATTTGCGTGCTAGCATCCAAACGCAGCAGGACATGATTGGGGTCCAGCGTCAGCTTGCGCGGCTTACCGAAAGTATCCACGCTAAATTCCGAAGAGGTACCCGTTACTTCTATCTTCTTGTCTTCCGGATTCCCTTCCGTTTCGATTCTTAAGTCGACCGGCATGCGGAAAGTGTCCAGATCCTGATTGATCTTGCCGACCACGCGAAAGCCGTGTTGGGTACGCAACACCGTGTACTCCAGCTTGAACTCGGGGGAGCCGCTTGATTCCAGCCATTGAATAAAGAAGTAGCGGAGATCCTGTCCGGAAACCTGTTCCATCACCTTGCGAAAGTCTTCGCTAGAGGCGGATTGCCAGCTGTATTTATCCATGAAGGCGTGAATGCCCTTCTTGAAGTTCGCGTCGCCTAGGACGTTGCGAAGCATATTCAGAACGGCTGCGCCTTTGGCTGCGGTGATGGCCCAATATTCGGGCGAATAATCTTCCAGGCGCCCCGATTGCAGCACGGGCGGATCTTTCACGGTGAGCGCCTCAACGTAGGTCGCCTTTAGATCGGATTCCATGGCGGCGGGGCCAGCGGTGTGTTCCTGGTACAACAACTCCGAATAACGGGCAGGCCCGTTGACGAGCCACAGATAGTTGCGACTGCTGGGCGACACCAGGTCACCCCACCACTGGCGCGAGAGTTGGTTGGTCAGCACCTTCGTATTTACCTTGGCGGTGATAGAGCCAGGCGCCAGGAACACTAGCCCGGGCGCGCAGTACCCGTTCACAGCACCGGCTTCGGTCTCAACCAGCATCATGTTTGCTTGCGGCGCCAGACCGTACTCGGAGGTCAGAAACGTCATGATCTTTCCGGTGTCCTCTCCATAGGCCTGCGCGCTGCCGATTGGCGTATCGCGAAAGAAGACGTCGGTGTTGATTCCTTGGGAGGAAACATGAACCGGCTCACCCTTCACGACGGCGATGCTGCCCGGGAAGCTAGCTTTGTCGTAGTGAAAGGAATAAACGTTGCGGCCGTTACTGGCGCGATCGGTTTTCAGGTCGCCGCTTGCCAACACCCGGTAGTCGGTGGGCGCCGCAATGTGAAGATCCGCGGCGAAGCGGTTCACCGTATAGCCACTCACCGGGAACCAGCGCGCCGGGTAAAGCAGGTAGCCGAAATCGGGATGCAAGGCGGCAAACTTTATTCCATACACCGGCGAGTCTTCATTGCCGGTGAGCTTGCCGTCGTAGGTCAGCGTAATCTGGCAATGCTGGCTCTTCTGCAACCCGGCGGGAAATGCCAAGCGGATAGTAAAGTCCGGGGCGTTGCGCGCCACCTGTAAGGGTTGTCCTTGCTGGTCGAGGGCTTTCGATACGGTGAGAGCGTTGTTTAGCTCGAAAATAACGCTGTTTGTCGCCTCGAGTGCGGTGAAGTCAATCTTGGCGGTCGCGGCGATCGACTGAGTGCGCGGATTGACGTCGGCATCAATCGTGTACTTCTGAACGTCAATGCGCGAACGTTTCTCCTGCGCTCCCAGGCTGGCGGCGGCCACCAGGAGAAGAACCAGCCAATTCAAGCCACGCATCATTACCTTATTGTCTCCCCCACCAGATCGCGCGCCGGTACTAGTCGATCCACTGTGCCGTTGAGCGATGCCTGTATCAATTCAGCAGTGCGGCGCAGGGGGTCACCTTCTCGCGTAAGTAGTTTGCGAACCGCTGCCAGATCAGCCCGCATTCGACCGGCACGCTCCTCGCTGGTGAGCAATTCTTCCGCCGCAGCCGCCAATTTGCCGGGTGTCATGTCGTGTTGAATGAGTTCGGGAACCACTCGGGCGTTAGCGATCAGATTCACCATGGAAAGGAATGGCACTTTGACCAAGTGACGCCCGCCATGCCAACTGAGTGGCGTGACCTTATAGAAAGTCACCATGGGAGTGCCCAGCACGGCTGCTTCAATGGTCACGGTGCCACTGGCTGCCAGAGCGAGGTCTGCGTGCCCGATTGCATTCCAGGTCTCGTTTTCTACTACTTTGATGGCCAGCGCGTGAATGCGTTCCCGGAAAGTCGAAAAAGCCTGCTCCGTGCGGAAGCCGTTGGGGATCGCGAGAACGACGGAAATGTCGAAGCGACGGCGAAGTCTGGCTACCGTTTCTAAAAGGATGGGGATGTGCCTGCGCACCTCGCCCACTCGGCTACCCGGCAACAAGACCACCATGCGGGAACTCTTCGGTAGTTGATGACGGTCGAAAAACTCATCGCGAGTGACTGTGGTGCGGACCATTTTCGCAAGCGGGTGCCCTATATAGGTTGCATCCACGCCGCGGTCCCGGAACCAGGCCTCTTCAAAAGGGAAAAGACAGAATAGCTTATCCACCAAACGGCGGATGGTTTTCACACGGCCTTGCCGCCAGGCCCACACCTGGGGAGCAACCAGATAAAAGACCGGCACGCCTGACCGCTTGAGGTGACGCGCCAGGCGCAGATGGAAATCCGGACTATCGGTTAATAGCGCCGCCGCGGGCGGATGCGCCTTGGCATACCGGACAAGCTTTCTGTATTCGCCGTAGATTCCAGGCAAGTGCCCGACGACCTCAGCCAAGCCAACAACCGCCAGATTGGCAGAATCGATGATGGGCTGGACACCCGCGTGCTGGAGCTTCGGGCCGGCACACCCGTAGAAACTTGCCGACGGATAGAACTGCGCCAAGTGAGAAACAACACCTGAGGCGTACAAATCGCCTGACGCTTCGCCGGCAGAAACCAGAAACTGCACTTGTTTATTCAAGCTTAGCAACCGAAAAGGGGATATATGTCCCGCCACCGGAGTTGGGTGCAGTACCGCCTAGCCGGCGGCGGGAGGAACGCTCTTTGCTAGAATCGAGGTCGAAATTTATAGATGTCCAGCCAAAGAGAGCCGAACCCCACAAACACGGCTCAACCGACCCTCGCGAGGGTTAGTGTTGGCCAATACGCCGAGCGGTTTAGGGGTGAAGTAATTCCCCTAAGCACGACGTTCGGATACTTCTGCGCTTCCGTGCCCATGAGCGAGGAGGTGCTGAAAGAATATCTGGAAGAGCCGATCGCCGCGCTGCCCCCTTCGCTTGCGGCCATGCTCCCGCACATTTCTATTCTCCTAGTGCCGTATCTGGAGCGTTGCGGAGAACGCGGCTCCGGCACGAAACGGAAAACCCGGATGGCTCTTGAGAAGGTTGGGGATTTCGTGGTGGCCGAGCGGCCCGCCGACGGGCGGCAATCCTGGGCCTCTCAGGTCAGCTTCGAGAACGAGATGGTGCTGGTGTTCGCTCTGAAAGAGCAGGACGTGGCCGAGTATCATTACCGCCTGTATCGCCGGCTCGCCGCTCTGATTGTGGAGAAGTGGTCGCCGGAAGCATCGGCCAGTTATAAGGCGATGGTGCGTGAGGAGTTAGCAGCTACCGTGCATGGCGAAGTGGACGATGAGAGCTGGCAGGCGAAGCAGACCTTGCTGCGCCGTCAATCCAATGTGAAACGCGAGAGCCCGTTGTTTGCGGATTACGTGCGGCAATCGTTCATCGACACGCTGACTCTATACCTGCACGGAATCTGTTGTGACATCGATGTAGAAACGGGTCCGCGCCAGCTTCCTAGCAGGTACTTGCGCAAGCGCCTGAATCTGCTGAAGATTCTCTATCCACCGCCCGCCGGTTACGCTGTTTTTCCTGACGACAATGAACCGGCAAAGATCGCGGAATAGCTTAGGCCGTTCCGAGCGTCTTTCGCAAAATACCGATGGCGCCTTCCTTGCCGCGCATTCCGATCTCGTTGTGCGGACCGACGCAACTGGGGCAGCCCGTATCGCACCGGCAGGCAGACGCTAGTTCGAGCGCGGCGGTCAACAGTTCTTTGCTGCGCCGGAACAGCGGATCGCTTTGCCCGATTCCACCTGGATAGTTGTCATAGAGAACCACATCCGGCTCGAAGGCATTCAGCATTTTCTGCGAATCGTCCAGAACGGCGACCGCAAGATCACGCGGGTCACTCAGCAACAAAACCGTTGCTACGGTCTGTAGGACTTTTCCAAGCCCGCGCAGCGCGTCTTGCAAGTCGGTGGTCGAGTAGCCTTCGAAGCCGTCGAAGAACCCGGACGAGAAATGCATCCAGAAGGCAGTGGTATGCATTTCCTGCTCGGGCAGCGATAGGACTCCGGCGCCGATGTTCTCGAGGGTGTAGAACTTGATTTTCTTGAAGCCGACAATTTGCCGCTTCACGCGTACTTCGCCGTGAGCCGATTGCGCTTCGGCGTGAAGGGCTGCTGCCGCGGTTTCAAACTGGGCCAGCTCGGTTACCTGCGTGTAGACGATGGCGTCCGTGAAATAATCTGAGTCCACCTGGCGAACAAAAGCTTTGCGTCCATCGTAGTCGAGCTTCTCCACTTGATACTGCCGGGCATCATGGAGATAGATTGCCTTCTCATGAAGCGTGGTTAGCGCCGATGGGAAATCCACTTCGCCAATAATGCGGTGGTCATCAGTGATATCGACAATCAGGAAATTGTCACTGGTGACGGCACGCAAGCTGACGGCATCGGCCGGATAACTGTCACTCACCCAATGCCAGCAGTCGCCGGAATGGTGCACGACGCGCAAGTCTTCGGCGAGAAACGCGCACAGCTTGGCGGTGTCATGCTGACCGAACTGCTCACCATCGCGAACAGGCAGCTCAAAAACCGCGCACTTCAAATGGCTCAACAGGATCTCCAGGTTATCGGGGTTGATGTGCGCTTCTTCAGGCGACGCTTGAAAGAAATAGTCGGGATGCTCGACGATGTATTGATCCAAGGGTGCGCTCGATGCGACCAGGACGCCAATCGACGAAGATTGCCGGCGGCCCGCGCGACCTGCTCTCTGCCAAGTAGAGGCGATGTTTCCCGGATATCCGGCCAGCACTACCGTGTCAAGCGATCCAATATCGACGCCTAGCTCCAGCGCATTGGTTGCCACTACCGCACGAATCTCGCCGCTTCTCAAACCCTGTTCAATGTGACGACGCTCTTTGGGGAGAAAACCGCCGCGGTATCCGCGAACCGCTTCGTGGGAGAACGGAAGCTGCGCGCAGGCGTCCTTCAGATAGGTAGTGAGGATCTCGGTCGCCAGCCGGTTGTTTGTAAAGACGAGCGTCTGCTGACGCTGCTTGATGAATTCGAGTGCAATGCGGCGGCTCTCGTGAAGATAGCTCCTGCGAATGCCCAGTTGCTTGTTCACTACCGGCGGATTGTAAAAGATGAAGTAGTTGTCGCCCGAAGGCGCGCCGTTGTTGTCGACTAGTTCGAAAGGTTCATTGGTGATGGCTTCGGCCAAATGTTTGGGATTGGCGATGGTTGCCGAGCAGCAGATGAACTGCGGTTTAGAACCGTAGAACTCGCAGATGCGCTTCACCCTCCGCAAGATATTCGCGAGATGGCTGCCATATACGCCGCGGTAGTAATGAAGCTCGTCGATGACGAAGTAGCGAAGATTCTCAAACAGCTTCACCCATTTGGTGTGATGGGGAAGAATCCCGGTGTGTAGCATGTCCGGATTGGTCATGACGATGTTGGCCTTATCCCGAATCGTGCGCCGCGCATCCTGGGGAGTGTCGCCATCGTAGGTGTGGCAGGAAAGCGGGCCCCCAATGGCGTCGTTCAGGCGCTGCAATTCGAGTCTTTGATCTTCGGCCAGCGCCTTTGTCGGAAAGAGAAAGATAGCGCGAGCGGCAGAGTCGGCGAGAATCGACTGCACCACTGGCAGGTTGTAGCAAAGCGTCTTGCCGCTGGCGGTGGGAGTGACGACAACAGCGTTCTTCCCGCTGAGCGCGTGTTCCACCGCTGCAGCCTGATGAGTATAGAGATTCTGAATGCCGCGTTCCGCCAGAGCGGAGCGAAGCGCCGGGTTGAGTGTTTCGGGAAACGGCCCGAACTTGGCAGCCCGTGCCGGCTGATGACGAACGGCTCGCACGGGCGACCCATCCTGCTGCATCAATTGTTCAAACCGCGCGGCTAGAGCGGAAACAGCCGAGGCGGGCTCGACGGCCAAATTGTCGCTGCTGGTCAGCGCGTCGCCAAAATTGAGGGCAAGGTTCATCGGTTCGCCTTTTGTTCCACCGTACCTGAGTTGAAGCGAGGAAACAAGAGGCGAGCGCAATGTTTTACGTCGTTACCATTCCCGCCAGCTTCTGCACCGTCTCAAACGTATCCGAGTCGGCTGCACTTTTATCCGGGCGGTAGCGCTTCACCCGCGCAAAGCGCAACGCCAGACCGCTCACATAGCGCGAACTCACTTGAATCTCGTTGAAGGCGATTTCCACCACCAGCTTCGGCTCCAGGTAAACCGCATACTTATCGCGCGCCACCTCTAACTTAAAAAACTCCTGAGTTTGCCACGCGAGCATTTCGTCTGTTAGACCCTTGAACGTCTTACCGAGCATGGCGAATCCGCCGTTCACCGTATCGCGCGCGCCAAGATGCAGATTGCTCAACCACCCTTGGCGACGCCCATTGCCCCACTCAGCCGCCAGGACGACCAAATCGAGCGTGCGTGCGCGCTTGATCTTAAGCCAGCTTTGCCCGCGGGCACCCGCCGCGTATCCCGCGGCTCGCGACTTCGCCATGATTCCTTCATTGCCGGACTGCAGCGCCTGATGAAGAAAGTCCTCTGCGAGGTCGCTGCTGCTGGTGACTAGATTGGGCACAAGCGCGCCAGCGGGCGCGAGCTTCGCCAGTTCCGCAAAGCGCCGCGCCTGAGGCTCATCCACTAACGAACCGCCGTTGAGATAGATCAGATCAAACCAGAACGGCGTCATGGGCAATTCCGCCATGGTCCGCTCCACATCCAATTTGCGCCCGAATCTGCGCATGGTGACCTGGAAGGGCTGGGGGCGTCCTTGGCTATCGAGAGACAGCACCTCGCCATCGAGGATCAGATCGTTTGCGGGCAGCGCGCGCACCGCTTGAACCACTTCCGGTATGGCGGCGGAAACATCATTGAGTTGCCGCGTGTACACTGCCACTTGCTCGCCTGACTTGTGTACCTGGACTCGCGCGCCATCAAACTTGTATTCGAGCGCTGCCTCTCCGAGTTCCTCTATGGCATCGGCGACGTCCTCTGCGGTTCCGGCCAGCATGGGCTGCACGGGCCGGAACAGTTGAATATCGAACTGCGCCAAGCCCGCCTCCCCATGCTCAAACACAGCCCGCGCGATGGCGGCACCGCCTCCCGCCATCATGGCGGCGCGGCGAATCCGCTGCGGGGGGAGACCCGAAGCCTTGGCTACGGCATCGAGCATAATGCCTTCGAGAGCACCCTGTCGAAGCTCACCTCCGAGAAGGCGGATAAGGAACTGCTGCTCATCGGCGTTAGCGCGCGTGAAGAGCCCGTTCAGAAGCTGACGGCGCCGTGCCTCCGAGCCCGCACCGGCAACGGTCGAGAGCTCCGCGAGAGACCTGTCGACTTCGAGGATTTCGAGCGTAGCGTTCCCGGCGGGAGATCCCGTTGCATTCCGAAGCGTGGAATAGCCGATCCCAATCCGACCCTGGCGAGTGTAGCCGGAAAGAAAGGCAACTGCGGTTTCCGCTTCGTCAGGATGCAGCTGCTTCAGCAGCGTGGCAAGCAGATCGGTCTTTTCGAGGCGCTTGCTGGTGTTCGCAATGCGGCGAGAGGTTTCTACAAGGTTGGCGAACAGCATCTGCGTTTAGCTCGTGAACGCAAACGGGCCTTCGTGGCCGCGAGCGGAGACACGCTCTGTCGCCAGCACCGTTCCGTTGGTGACCATCACTGCCTCATCGAAATTATTCACGGTGGGGCAAACATGCCGCGGCAACAAATACAGTTTGCTTCCAAGCGCGGGAAGACTTGCGCCGTCTGCGCTCTCAATCGGCAGATGCTCTTCGCTCGGTTTCGATGGTCGCAGGTGCGGCCAGCCGAGCACAGCGCAGTTCGGAACGCCCGCATCTACGGACACACTCTTGTGCCCCGCATCGCAAGTTACGGAGCCGGCAGTAGGATGGCTGACTACGGTTGTAAGCACCAGCCCGGCAGCGCCGTAGCCATACTCCGGCAATTGTTCCAGACTCGTCAAATCGTTATACACAACGGTTCCCGGGGAGATGCGGTGAATGAAGCCAGCGTCCCGGAACCCGCTGTAAGATCCGGCATAGGGAGCGGCAGGCGTGCCGGACGTGATCACTTCCCCCACGTCGAGGTGCTCCGCCTTAAACTGCTCCACCAGTTCAATGAGCTTGTCGTAGCCGGCGTGGGTGCGCGCCTCCCGCTCCGGCAGGCTGAAACCTGACACGTGCCCATCGTAGAAATGCAGCCCTCGAAAAGCGTCGCGCAAGCTAGCGGCGAGCTTCACAATCTCCCTCGCCTGTTCCGTCGACATGCCGGTACGGTTCATCCCGGAGTTGACGTCGATGAAGATGCCCACCTTTGTTCCGGTCCATGGTTCAGCCTGCTCCGCAGTCTCTATCAAGACCGATACCTGGGTGGCAGGGAACTGTTCAGCAAGCTCCCGCACGCGATGCGCGTTAGCACCCATCACGGCAAACGCCACCAACACGTCACTCGCGCCTGCCTGACAGGCAGTAAGAAGCTCTAGAGTTGTAGAACACTTGAAGTTGCGGATGCCGCGAGCAATCAGCCGGCGAACGACGGCCCCAATTTTCGCCGTTTTGATGTGAGGCCGCCAGCGATTCGCGTCGTTTGCAACCATTCTTAGCGTCGCGCTGATGTTCGCCTCTACTATCTCGGGATAGATGAGTAGAGCCGGAGTGAGAATTAAGTCGGCATCCTGTAACTGGTAAATGTTCAAGGGCGGGATCACGACGAACATTCTCGCAAACTGCGAGCATCACATCTTATGAACAGGAATGCGGAATAAGATCGTCCAAGGACTTTACGATGGGTTTTCTCGACAACTTAGAAGATTCTCTCAAGAGTCTTGAATCACAGGAAGAACGCGATCCGAACGTGCACCAGCGACGTCAGGACGACAAGGCGCACGTGTTAGCCGTCGCCCCTTGGGCAGAGAAGCTGAAAACGTCTGACTACACCAAAAAGTTATTCGATGAAGCCGCAGCCGCGGGCCATCGCATCCGAACTAAGGTCTATATGGCGTGGTTCGACACAACCCTGAGGCTGGAAGCAAGGCAGCGCAGACTAGAACTGCGCCCCACCTCCGACGGAATCGTCGCCGCCTTTATTGAGCCAGACGGCGAAACCAAGACAGAACGCCTGGATCTAGGCGGTGACCCAGCAGCGCTAATAAGCAAGTGGCTGAATAAGAACGAGGACAACACACAATGACAGATGAAGAGGTTTATACGGACGCAGCGGTGATGGGCATAGTGGCCGGGATGCGCTCCATGTCTGCGCCCGCGATTGTGAGCCAGCTCGCGAAATCGGGAGTGATGCCGGTCAGCGATTCTTCCTTTAGCTTTCTGGAGCGTCCGGCAACCGCCAATACCACTGCTGTCCTGGCAGTTGGGGAGATAATCGCGGACAAGCTGCCCTTCATGCCCAAACGCACCGATGCTCCAGCATTGATCGCACGGGCCGTTTCAGGCGGAGCCAGCGGTGGGGCGATTTTTTCATCTAAGAAGCGTTCAGTCCTGACGGGCACCCTGCTAGGTGTTCTGGCCGCAGTGAGCGCCACGTACGCGGCCTACAACTTACGCAAGTGGCTGGGCGAACGCTTTGACATTCCCGATGCCGTCCTCGCAATCGCCGAGGATGCATTAGTCACGGGTTGCGGCATGCTGGTGCTTTCGTCGATGCGGGCGGACGGCGAGACAGCCTAACCCAAAGCTGGGCGTCTCGCTGTCCGCGGCGCTTACTCCGGCTTCCGTTTGCGTGGACGGCGCGTAGCCGCAGCTGCGTTCACCGGCCTTTTGCGTGGCGCGGTTTTCTTTGGTTTCGGCGGCGGCGGATTCGGCTCAAAAATAGTCGGCTGACCTTCTACAATGGGCTGCGGCTCATCCTCTTCCTCTTCTATCGTCGGCTCAGGGGCAGGCTCCGGCAGGGCAGGGGGATAGAATTCCGCGCCCAAGCGTACGATCAGTCCTCGTTCGGCGTCCGGCTCCGTGCGCACCACCGTCTTGTCCTGGGCATAATTCAAGAACTCCGAGAACTGCTGGAAACCGAACTTCGTCGGATGGAAGTCAGGGTACTCATTCTGCATCCACTGATCCAGCTCTTCGGCGCTGGCGCCTTCTTCGAGCTCCATGCGATGCGTCTCCAGCATGTCGCGCAGCATCGGCAGCGCTTCTTCGGGCTTAGGCGCAACCTTCTCCGCGGTATGCCCGCCGCGACGCTCGATGATGTAACGCCCGCCGGAGCCGCTGACATTGATGAACTCAGCCTTCTTCAGCTTGTCCACAAAGTCGGAGAAGCTGCCCGCACCATAGGCGCGCTCACTGAACGCGGGGTCTAGCTGGAGCATGGTGCTCTTCAGCAATCCCAACTGGGGCTGAACGGCGCGCCGCTCCAGCACTTGCAAAGCACGCTCAACCAGCGGCATGGCCTGGGACAGCTCAAGCGGCGCCGGCCGCTGCCCGCGCTCCTTGCGGTCTTTCCGTTCCGGCCGCTCGCCGCGATCCGGACGCTCACCACGTTCCGGCCGATCGCCACGATCACGGCGATCAGGCATAGGCTGAGCGACAATCCGCTCACCGTCTTCAAGTAACGATTCGTAACTCACGAACTCGTGACAGTTCTGCTGGAGAATCGTGCTAGTGAAGGCTTTGCCACCCAGCACGAAAACGGTCTTGCCGTACTCCTTCAGCTTGTTCACCAGCGGGATAAAATCGCTATCCCCGCTGACAATTGCAAACGCGTTAACGTGCGCGTGCGTGAACGCCATCTCAAGCGCGTCGAGCGCCAGATTGATATCGGCGCCGTTCTTATCTCCACGCGGAGATGGAATCCGCTGCACCATCTGCACGGCGTTTTCCGCCATCTGGCGCGTCGCGCCTTCCTGACGTCCCCAGTTCGCATAAGCGAACTTTGCCACGATGTCGCCGCGTTCTTTCAGCGCACTGAGCGCCACCGAAACGTCGAACTCACGCCGCAGGGTCGATTTAACGCCAATCTCGATGTTGTCGTAATCGACGAACACGGCGATGTTGGGTCTGTCTTGCATCATTTTCCTTTTCATACCCGGAGCTTCGTTCAGAGGTGAATCGAAGCCACCGGTCACTTTCAGCCGAGACAAATCTCAAGCCACCTGTTTCACTGAGGCGCGAATGAAGTGAATGATTTTTTCAAGCGAGGCGCCAGGTTGAAAAACTTCAGCCACTCCCAGCTTCTTGAGTTCCGCCGCATCGTCGTCGGGAATAATCCCGCCGGCCACGACCAGAACATCGCTCATCTCCTTTTCGCGCAGTAATTCCATGACGCGCGGCACAATCGCGTTGTGCGCCCCTGAAAGGATCGATAAACCAATCACCTGTACGTCTTCCTGAAGAGCTGCATTGACGATCATCTCCGGCGTTTGCCGCAGACCTGTGTAGATTACTTCCATTCCAGCATCGCGAAGCGCTCGTGCAATCACTTTCGCGCCGCGGTCGTGTCCATCGAGACCGGGTTTGGCCACGAGCACACGAATTGGAATGCTCATACTTACACTGTCCAGATTATAGAACGTGTGTCTACACTCGTAATGAGATGAGCGAAGAAACCTTTAATGAACCCCGTATCGCCCTCAACCGCATTTACACTCGCACAGGCGATGGCGGGCAGACGCGACTGGTAGGCGGCCAGCGAATTACCAAAGACGATTTGCGCATCGATTGCTATGGAACAGTCGACGAATTGAACTCTTTTATAGGGGCAGCACGCGCCAGCGCGGAAGAATTAGTCCGCCAAGGAAAGCAGCTGCGCGACTTCCCCCTGATCCTGAAACGCGTCCAGCACGAGCTGTTCAATCTCGGCTCCATACTGGCCACGCTGCCCGAGGATGTGCATCCGAAGCAGCCCCGTGTCACGCCCGCTGAGATCGACCAGCTGGAGCGTGAAATGGATACCGCCAACGACGAGCTCAAGCCGTTAGGGTCCTTTGTGCTGCCCGGCGGCACGCACCTTGATGCGGAGCTTCACATCTGCCGCACGGTGTGCCGCAGAGCAGAGCGCCTGCTGGTCAGGTTGGCCCGTGAACAGGACGTACCGGAGGACGCGGTCCGCTACTTGAATCGCCTCAGCGATGCGCTATTTGTTTGGAGCCGCTGGGTGAATCACGCGCTTGGGGCTGAAGAGACGCTGTGGGAGCCGAACGAGTCTGCGAGCGGCCACAGCGCCTCCTAACGAAGCTTAGGTCTGAATGGAACCGTCCAGCCCGGCTACTGCATCTTCGAGTGACCATTGGAGCGCCCTCACCGCCAGCTTTCTCGGCTGGACGCTTGACGCGTTCGACTTCTTCCTTGTCGCTTTCTGCCTCACGGCCATCGGCAAAGAGTTTCATCAGAGCGACAAAGCCGTCGCGCTTTCCATCACGCTGACGCTGGCCTTTCGCCCGGTAGGCGCGTTTCTGTTCGGCTTGATGGCGGATCGTTACGGAAGGCGATTGCCGCTGATGATTGATCTTCTCTTCTATTCGGCCGTGGAGGTGGCGACAGGCTTCGCTCCCAACTTCACTACCTTTCTGGTACTACGCGCGCTGTTCGGTATCGGCATGGGCGGGGAATGGGGCGTCGGCGCTTCGCTGGCAATGGAGAAGGTTCCGGCGAAATGGCGTGGCGTGCTCTCCGGCGTGTTGCAACAGGGATACGCGCTGGGCAATCTGCTGGCTGCCCTCTGCTACTTGTTTCTTTTTGACCGCTGGGGGTGGCGTCCGCTGTTCTTTCTGGGCGGACTCCCTGCCCTCTTGGCATTCTTCGTCCGCTTCCACGTTAAGGAGTCGGAGGTTTGGGAAAAGTCGAAGCAGCAGAGCTGGGGCCAACTGCTCAGCAGCGTGGGCTCTCATTGGAAGCTGTTTCTCTATCTCACGCTGTTGATGACGGGCATGAACTTTGCATCTCACGGTACGCAAGACATGTACCCAACATTTCTGCAACGCTTCTGGCATTTTGGGACGGTGCAGCGCTCCCTGGTCTCGGCCATCTCCATGGTGGGCGCCATCGCCGGCGGTGTGATCATCGGTTCCATGTCGGACCGCTTCGGACGAAGGCGAGCCATCGTTTGGTCACTCATTGGCGCCATTCTCACCACGCCTCTGTGGGCCTACGCACCCGGGCTTGCGCTGCTGGTGACGGGCGCCTTCCTGCTGCAATTCTTCGTGCAAGGCGCCTGGGGAGTGATTCCCGCTCACCTGAGTGAACTCTCACCGAACGACGTTCGCGGCTTCCTTCCTGGATTCGCTTATCAGTGCGGCGTCCTGCTGGCCGGCTCGGTTGCAATTATCGAAGCGAGTTTCGCGGAGCACATGAGTTATGCGACGGCAATGGCGGTGACCGCCGCCTCCGTGTTCGCGGTGACCGCGGTGATTGCGGCACTGGGCCGGGAAAATCGAGGAGTCGACTTCAGGCAGTTGTAGCTCTCGCTTTCAGGTAAAGGTTTTGCAAGAGCAGCGCTACGGTCACCACCACCACTGCGCCGATCACGTTGTACCAAAGAAAAGAGACTCGCGTCAAAGCCGCCACCGCGAAAATAGCCGCCTCACCCGCCAGCACGCCCGAAAATGCCGCCGTACCACCCACGCTCTTAAAGAAAAACGCAAGCACGAAAACGCCCAGCAGTCCTCCATAGAAAAGTGAGCCGACAATGTTCACGCGCTCTATCAGCGCCCCGAATCCGCGCGCTCCAAATGTGGCAAAGACCACGGCGTAAGCACCCCAGAACACGGTCAAGCACCGCGAGGCAAAGAGGTAGTGATGATCGCTGCGGTCGCGCGCGAAATAGCGTTTGTAGACGTCGATCACCGACACCGTAGCAAGTGAATTGATCTCGCCTGAAGTGGAACCCATTGACGCCGAAAAAATCACTCCTATCACCAGGCCCACCAGGCCGACGGGCAAGTATGTTTTGACGAAAGACAGGAAGATGTAATTGGTATCGTCGAACCTCTCCCCTCCGTGCAGGCGTTGCACGATGCTGAGAGCCCGCTGGCGGCTCCGCTCGAAGGCAGTCTCGGCTTCGCGAAAGTTGGATAAGGCTTCCTTCCTCCCCTGTGTGGGCTGGCGAAGAGCACCCGCCAACGTGTACGCCGCTGCCCGGCGCCGCTCAAATGACTTTTTAAATTGCGATTGCGCCGACTGCCACTGAGGGGTCTGCGCCGCGCGGGCCGCCTCTACGGGTTGGAAGATCATGGGCGACGGCGCAAACAGATACAGCACGAAAACCATCGCTCCGATGAACAGAATAAACAGCTGCATGGGAATCTTCACGACGGCATTGAAGAGCAGGCCAAGGCGGCTCTGCGCAATAGATTTGCCCGTAAGGTATCGCTGCACCTGGCTTTGATCGCAACCAAAATAAGCCAGCGCCAGAAATCCACCGCCAATCAGGCCGCTCCACAGGTTGTACCTGTCGCTTAAATCAAAGCGCAGATCCACAATGTTCATCCGCCCCGCCGCACCCGCCAGGTGCACTGCGTCGCCGAACGAAATGCCGGAGGGCAGCGCGTGCAGAACCACGAAAAGGCTGGTGGCAAGGGCTACAAAGATCATGGCCATCTGCTGAACATCGGCCCAGGTAAGCGCCTTGATGCCGCCGGTTGCCGTATAAAGAACCACCAACACGCCGATCAGCACCGTGACCACGCGGTCAGGCCAGCCGAGCACAGCGGAGAGGGCCACCGCCGGCGCATATAACCCAATGCCGGCAGCCAGACCGCGCTGAATGAGGAACACGATGCTCACCAGAGTGCGCGTCTTGGCATCGAAACGCTGCTCCAGGTATTCGTAGGCAGTGTAGACGTTAGCGCGATGAAAGATAGGAACAGCCGTCGCCGAAAGCAGCACCATCGCGATCGGCAGCCCAAAGTAAAACTGCACGAAGCGCATCCCGTCCACGTATGCCTGGCCGGTCGTCGAGATGAACGTGATGGCGCTGGCCTGGGTGGCGAGGATGGAGAGCCCTATGGCGTACCAGGGCATGGATTTTCCCGCCAGCAAGTATTTGCTGGTAGTGCTGCTGCCGCGGCCGCGATAGAGACCGAAGCACACCAGCGAAACCAGCCACGCGAACATCACCACCCAATCGAGCACTCTCATGGAAGCGCACTTTTAGGCATGACTTCGAGAAGCTTCGACATTCGTTGTTCTGCCGCATTCTAGCGTGACGGTGGGAACGAACAGTGAAGAAGGCCGAAGAAATGAATCAACTCGGCTTTACGCGTTTACAGTCAACTGACATGGCTATGTCTTGGCGGCCTAGATCGGCTGGACGGGACAATCACTCCTGGCGCAAGGCAACCATGGGATCGATGCGGGTCGCCCGCCACGCCGGCACGTAACACGCCGTTACGGCAGACGCGAGCAGCACTAGGGCTACAGCAACCAAGGCCTGGAAATCAATCCGTTCCATACCAAACAACATGCTCCGCATCAGGCTGCTGACAAGGTACGCTCCCGATAAGCCGAGGATGAGTCCGGCTAAAGCAAGCTGCATCCCTTCTCGCATGATGAGCCAAAGCACGTCGCCCCGAGCCGCACCGAGCGCTGCACGCAACCCAATCTCTCGCGTACGCTGGGAGACCGAGTAGGTCATCACACCGTAGATACCCGCGGCTGCCAGCAGAAGAGCCAAGCCGGCAAATGCGGAAAACAATGTGGTGGTGAATCGCTCGCCTGCCATGCCACTATCCCGAACTTGGTCGAGCGTTCTTAGCTCGGCAAGAGGCAGCTCCGAAGCGATGGAGTGTACAGCACGCGAGATAGAATTCTGCATGGCCGCGATGTCCGCTCCCGTTCGTACCGCAATCACCCCACCACTAAAAGCGCTTTGCCAGAAAGGAAGACAAATCTCCGGACGATCCTGGCGATCCAGGCCCCACAGGTTTTTCACTCCGTGATAGACGCCTACAATCTGCCAGGCATTCTTCGACTGCTGGCCTTTGCCTTCCAGAGTCGGCCGTTGCATAACGATCTGCTCTTTCAGTGGATCTCTACCCTTCAGATAGCGGCGTGCAAAACTGTCGTTAACTAGAGCTACACGAACACTTTCGGGCCCATCCTGCTCCGTAAAACTTCGGCCCATTGCAAGACGAATCCCGTAAGTTTCAAAGAAGCCCGGCGTCACCAGGGCGAGGCCGCTTGTGGGCGCATTTGCGGCATTGCCTACCTCCTGCCCGGCAATCGTGAAATCGGTTGCAAACTGCGAGCCGGTCAAGGGCAGGCCGGTGGAAATTGCCGAGCTCTGAATGCCTGGAACACTTTGCAGCTTATTGAGCACGCTCTTATAAAACTCCGCGGATTGGGCGGTGGTGGCAAAACGGTTTTCTTTGATCGGAAGATAGAACGTGAGAACGTGATCGGTTCGAACGCCAAGATCCAAGCTTGAGATTTTCCAAAAGCTATGAATGGTAAGTCCCGCGCTTGCTAAAAGCGTAAGTGCGAGAGCGAACTCCGCCACAACCAACGTACGTTGCGTCCATCGCCTTGCTCCTGTCACGGAGCGCGCAACTTGGCCCAGCGCTTGATTCAAATCGCCACGTACCACGCTCCAAGCGGGAATCATGCCGAAGATCACTCCGGCCAGAACCGTTGAGCCCAACGTGAAAAGCAGCACGGGAAAGCTCAAGCGCAGTTCCGCTTCAATCGAAAGCGTGTCTTCCGGCATCAGCGCGATGAGAGCCTTGAGAATGAATGCGGCGAGAGCAATTCCGAACAGCGCGCCAGCGAAAGAAAGCGTGATCGCTTCTATCAGCAGTTGCCGACAGACCTGCCACTTGGACGCCCCCAGAGGCACTCTTAGCGCGAATTCCTTTTGCCGTGCAACGCCGCGAGCAAGCAGCAGGTTCGCGACGTTCGCGCAGGCGATCAGAAGCACCAGACTGACCGCGCCCATCAGGAGATATAGATTCGTGCGCGTCTTCTGCGGCAAAAAGTCGTTCCAAAATCGCTCCACGGTGATGCCGGCGTTCTTATTCGAATCGGGATACTCGTTCGCCAGCCGACCGGCAATCACGCGCATTTGGCTTTGAGCAGCTTCGAGGCTGACGGCGGGCTTCAAACGCGCAACCACGATCAAGGGGCGGTGCTGGCGGTCAGCGCGTTGCTGCGGCGTGAAGGAAAGCGGGACTGTGACCTGATTCCAATCGCGATCGGATGGGCCTTTCCCGCGAATGCCGAGGACTGTGTACGGCTCGCCATTCATGTGTACCGTTTTGCCGACAATATGTGGATCGCTGCCGAACTGCGTGGTCCAGAGGCGATTGCCCAGCAACGCCACGTGAGTTTTTCCCGGCTCGGCATCCTCCGGCAGTAAGTCGCGACCGAGGGCCATTTTTTGCCCGAACAGCCGCCACATCCCCGGCGTCGCATTGGTGCCTTGAACGAACTTCGGTTCTTCACCTTCCGCGATACTGAAGGACGTGGGCAGCGCGCCTTGCATATCGGAGAAGGCGTTTGCTTCACGCGTCCACTCCAGGTAATCCGGGATAGAGTTTCCTCCTGAGTCGTGCCCCCGGATGATCGTCCGCAGGATCACCACCTGTTCCGCATGACCCCAACTGGGCGGCTCCAGAAGGGCTGCATAGATGACGCTGAAAATGGCGGTGTTCGGGCCGATGCCTAAAGCAAGAACCAAAATCGCAATGAAGGCAAATCCCTTGTTCTTGCGCAAATTCCGTATGCCGAAACGGAAGTCCCGCCAAAAGCTGCTCATATTTGTTCAATTCCTTCAGTGTGGCTGGTTACACGGTGAACCGAGTATAGCTGTTGGAGGACGCTTAGGAACTTGTTGAAAATTGATCTTCGCAAGTGACTAAAGAAGGTGGTGAGCGTCTCTTGTGGATGCGAGGAAGAGACGAGCAGCAAGCGAGTGTATTCAGCTATGTAAGCGCGGAGGAGCGTA
>JAABUQ010002340.1_pt1 | contig 37727 bp, 38 predicted proteins | sample 5560001 | NCBI WGS metagenome assembly JAABUQ01 (sample SAMN10711888, study PRJNA513371) | rock metagenome | isolation source: Antarctica rocks | place: Antarctica: Victoria Land, Finger Mt nord | collected 2015-12-18 | reverse complement strand
ATGAATATCAAGTTACTTGTATTCAATTTGCGCCTAATGACCCAACACAAAATCCTGTTGAAGACATCTGGTTGCACGCTAAAAACTTTATTCGAGAGTTTTACCACTTATGCAAATCATTTCCTCAGGTCAAGAGATTATTTGAACTTGTTACTCATCATCAAGTTTTTGACTTTCCGCAGATATTTATGTATACTTAATCTTTTTACAACTCATTTAGGACTGCTATATCGTAAAGAAATTAAACAGGAAATTGCCAAAAAGTCTTTAGAGGAAGCGGTAAACAGGGTTTTGGGGATTGAAGTTGACGAAATCCCTCATGTCAACTTTGGCGATGTTTGGCAACTCGGACCGCACACGTTGACTTGCTGTGATTCCTCAACTTGGGATGCACCGCCAGCTAAATTAGCGTTTGCAGACCCGCCATATAATGCAGGGATAGCGGATTGGGATATTGGCTTTGAGTGGCAGCACGATTGGCTAATAGATAAAGCAGATTTAGTCGTGGTTATGCCATGTGATGAATCCCTAGCGCATTTCTTACGAACAACGACGATGCCATACAGGTGTACGATCGCCCACTGGATTAAAAACGGTATGAGCAAAAGCCCTATGGGCTATGGCAACCACATCATTGCTGCCGTGTTTTGCAAAAAATCAACGCCTTATAAAGTCACGCGAAAGCGCAATCAAAATTATTCTGAGGGGATTATCAAAAATATAGAAACCGAAGATAGCGACCATCCCGGCAGAAAACCACTAGATTTTATGGTGACTTGGATCGACAGATTGACTAATCCTGGGGAAGTGGTAATAGATGCATTCCTGGGGGCTGGCACCACTCTAATAGCCGCCGAGCAAATTGGCAGAATTTGTCATGGGGCAGAAATTAATCCTGAATATTGTGGTTTTGTGCTGGGGAGATGGATTAAATCGGGAAAAGAAAATCAAAAAAAAATCAAAAGTATAGTTTACGCTTAAAAGAATATGGTATACCCTGGCAGCAGACATAAATAAATCTCCGGCTCAACCAATAGTTATTAGCCTATCGCAGGAATGACAACTCAAGGTTGAGACAGAATTATTTGATCATCTTTCCGAGGTTATTGCACCTGAAATATTACTTGATTCCTGCCAGTAAGTTAACTCTGTAGTTTAGCGAAATAGATTCAATAGAACACGCGACTCAACCATAGGTCGCTCTAAAACGCGACGTTGTTGCGACTGTCAACTCTTACAAAAAGGGAAAACTCCACGTTACTATCCTGTCTAGTGCCAAGGAACGCCACATCGCAGGCAAGCTTTGTGAATTGTTAATCGAATCAGACATTGGCATTCAGAGAGTTCTGTGCCGAATTAACCGGGTTGATATGAGCAATTCAATCCATGAGAGTCAAGAGTTTCAGCAGGTAATCGCAGACATGGGTAGATTACCCTAGTATTCTGGAGACTGCGATGTTTTGACTGCTGAGGTAGAGATTATCTCTTGTATTCGTGACAAGGACAAGGAATTTTCCGCTATCGCCTGTCCTCCAAAATCCGGCACCCTTCTGAGGGTTTTGCATGGATCTGATGTAATTGATTATCAGGTTGAGAAAGAGCACCAGGCAGCTATTGGGCACCTGCCCGATGAGAAGGAAATGCCGATGTCTGTGACTAATCGCCACTTTGGGGATTGGGATGAAGGTGGCTACGGTGAGGCAAAACATACCTGCATCTTTGGTCAGAATGGTTCCGGAAAAACTGTTCTGGCGTTGAGTTTGATTGCTACCCAGCTTGCCGCCAACCCACAACAAGGATGTTTGATCCCTGACACGGCGGGAGATATTGCCAGGGGGGGCTCCCATTCCAAGGGAGATTTCAAGTTTGATTTCATTAAACTGCTAGAAGGTGCGGGGCGATCGCCTGAGTACATTAGCATTGATGAGATTCGTTTAACTAGCAAAACCTCATTCAAGCAGCTTCTTGAGCCTGTGCTGAGGAGAGCACTCAACATGCATGCTGAGAAGTCAGAAAAGCTCGCTGATCGACTTACAGAGGAGTTGTTTGAGCGTGAAGTAGACCTGGCAATTGCACAACCTCATCATATATTTCCAAAGGTTATCGAATGCATTGGCTCAATCTACACAGGGGCTAAACGCAAGGAAAAAGAACTTGAGGCAAAGGAACTCAAGGACAATGCTGCCCAGTATCGAGCGTTTGTCAGAGCCTATAGTGGGGGAGTCATGCAGTACTTTGAAGGCAAGTACAGCATTGATGCGCTAGTGGAAGGCTTCATGGATCATGGGCGTATTATCATTATCAACATGGCAACTATGTCCGAATCCGAACAACACTATGTCATGTATGAGATATTCAGCAAGGTGAAGCGGAAGGCTGAAAGGGATTTCAAGGCTTCTGGAACTACTCGCAACGGCTTGGTTGTTTTGGATGAGGGACTGCGTTGGGCTCCCCAAAGTGGAGAAGATGAGGTCACGGCTGTCATCCGTGATGCGTTCAACACTACTCGAAAACTTGGCATCGGTTGGATGATTATTTCCCAACGGATTACGGCGATCAGCAAAGATATCGTTGCTCAGTGCCATTCCAAGTATGTAGGTCGCGGTATGGGAATTGGCTCAGATCGAATTTACATGAAGGAATTTTTCCAGGACGATGGACTTGCTATCTATGAACAACTAAGCCTCAGAGGGGGCTTCTTCTGGCTAGCAACTGGACATCAGGTGAACTACGGTCAGGGTTCTCAGTACGTTGCGTTCGAAACTTTTGGCGGTGACGCAACGAAGTCCATAATGGACGCTAACCCCCACATCTGGGAATGAAAAACCAACTTGCCTAACTTTGACCAAAGAAGACGCACAAATGGGGAGACGGGGAGCGCCAAATCCCCCCCTGCTCTCCTACTCCCCTTAACCGAAAGGTATTGTAACGGAACCCAATCGAACGGTTATTCGCTTTCGCCCCACTCCTTAAACCTTCTAGTCACTCGCTGATGAATCGCATCCAACCATAACGGGATAGCAGGCTGACCTTCCCGTAGAGACAAATTTGAGGTTCAGTTACCTGTGCCATCCTTTGCTAGTGAGCTAGAACTGATAGTAGGAGAATTATTTGGCTAGCTACTGGAGTGAAGGTAGTGTTTTAGACTTGCTAATAAATTTTCCTAGCAATTTCCTACCAAGGTAGAACTTTTTTCAAAATGCACACCAAAGCCGCCCTACTTATGTAACTACCTCCCAATCCTCAAGACGCAATCCTTCAACTCTACTGAACTCGCTGGTATTGTGTGTAACCAACGTCAGGTTATTAGCAATAGCAATAGCGGCGATTTGAAGGTCGAGCCAGAAAATCACGCCAGCTCATCCCGCTGCTCGTATTCCCCTTGAGGTTCTCGGACTAAAGGCTCGCCTTGCCAAGCGCCAAAAGTCTTCTCAAAGAACCCAGTTGACCAGCCTAACTCTTCAGGTGTTTTCGCTGAATCCATTTTGACAGTGGGCTGGACAATCACCATCACTTCTAAATCCACGTCAGTCATTCCAACAGGAACTTGTAGATGTAAGATCCCATCTGCCCCGACATGACTACGTAATGTGATACTTTGCATAAGCTACTACCTGTTTCTTCTAAAAAATACATACTAAAAGTATGTTTGTCCGCTAGAAAGACGTAGGGGTAAAGTCTCTGTAAACGGCTGGAAACCTTCCTATAACTGGGTACAACTCTAAATCCGATTTCAATCCCCTCTTCAACTGGACAATAGAAAATGAGATAATCATCGACTGAGAAGATCCGCAGTGAAGGATTAAGTTCATCACGCCTACGCCCCAGATTGGGAAAATTTGCTAAAATTTTACACTTTACATTGATTTTGTTGAGGAAGTGCTCCGCCGCATCGAAACCACTGTTGCCAGCAATAAAATCGATAATGCTCTCGATATCGCGACTAGCCGGAACAGTCAATCAGCAAATCTTACTCACTAACCAGCCTGAGCGCGATGCTGTTGTAGCTTCTGCTGTAGTTCATGGAAAACCGTCTCTCCATCAACGATCTCGCCCCGCTCAGAAGCCTCAATTCCAAGTATGATTTCTCGTTGCAACTCCTCAAATCGACCCTTGTAGATATGCTCCTGCGCCGCCAATAGTCCGAGTCCGGCACGGATCACCTCGTCAGCCGAGGCATACTTACCGCTTTCTAACTGATTGTAAATGAACTGCTCAAGCTCTGGAGTTAACGACACATTCATCGGCGCTTACATCTCTCTATTGCTGTAGGGTTCCTATTCTAAAGCGACAACTGCAAGATGTTGAGTTACTAATAGGTGTTTAACAAAAACTAAATTTTTATATTAGAATCAATCCTCCCTCCCCTGACCTGCTATGGCAAAAATCACGCTCGACATCCCCGACGACCTCGCCCAGCGACTTGAGCAGTTTCAAGCCCAACTGCCCCAGGTGCTAGAGCTTGGCTTACAAGAGTTTCAATCCCAGCAACGGCAATCCAATTTTTTGGATGAGCAATACATCATTGCCCTACTCGCCAGCCAGCCCACCTCAGAACAAATTCTGGCGATTCGCCCTTCACCAGAGTTTCAGGCGCGGGTGAGCGATTTACTGGCACAAAGTAAAGGTGGGACGCTTTCCGCTAAAGGAGAAGCCGAGCTAGAGCGTTACCTTACCCTGGAACACCTAGTGCGTCTGGCTAAGACTCATGCTCTGGCACAGCTTCAGTAGCAACCATGAGTACCTATGTACCCGCTCTCTAGAAAACCTGGCCTTAGCCTGCCCCTACTGCAATCGTGCCAAAAGCACCGATCTTGGCTCCATCGATCCAGAAACGAATCAACTAACTCCTTTCTTCAACCCCAGAACTCAACATTGGCAAGAACACTTCACCCTTGCAGGTGCTACCATCATGCCGTTAACTGCTGAGGGCAGGGTAACGGTATTCATTCTTCAGTTTAATCATCCAGATCGGGTGCAAGAGCGTGAACGGTTACTGGCGATTGGGCAATATCTTTAAAGAATCGGGATGACTGGATTCGAACCAGCGGCCCCTTCGTCCCGAACGAAGTGCGCTACCAAGCTGCGCTACATCCCGTGGCGACATTTACATTTAGTCGATGCCAGATCCAAGATATCACGCCGAAGCACTAAATTACCAAGTTGGGTCACTAGCAATTGATTTGGCTGTTAGGATCAACAATGATTAACTTCTGTGGTTAGAGCCAATCGTGACTGTTAAGCCAGACTGGTTGCGGGTCAAAGCGCCTCAGTGGGAGCGTGTAGGCAACGTTAAAGAAATTCTGCGGGATTTAACCCTAAATACCGTTTGTGAAGAAGCCTCTTGCCCTAACATTGGCGAGTGCTTCCAAGCCGGTACAGCGACGTTTTTAATTATGGGGCCAGCTTGTACACGAGCCTGTCCCTACTGCGATATCGACTTTGAGAAAAAACCCAAACCGCTAGACTCCACAGAACCAGACCGACTGGCACAGGCGGTGCAGCGGCTAAGGCTCAACCATGTCGTCATTACCTCTGTGAACCGGGATGACCTGCCTGATGGCGGTGCCTACCAGTTTGTACGCTGCATTGAGGCCATTCGCGCCACCTCCCCCCAGACGACAATCGAAGTGCTGATTCCAGACTTGTGCGGCAACTGGGATGCCCTAGAGGTGATTCTTCAAGCAGCACCAGAAGTGCTGAACCACAATACGGAAACGGTGCCCCGTCTCTACCGGCGGGTGCGTCCCCAAGGCAACTATGAGCGGACAATCGAACTGCTAAAGCGATCGCGCGAACAAGCTCCTTGGGTCTACACTAAATCTGGATTGATGGTGGGACTGGGAGAAACAGAGCCTGAAATCCGGGAAGCCATGCAGGACCTCCGATCCGTGGATTGCGACATCCTGACGCTTGGGCAATACCTCCAGCCTAGTCAAAACCACTTGAAAGTAGATACATTTGTGCCGCCAGAGCAATTTGCAGCCTGGAAGCAGTTTGGCGAGTCTTTGGGATTCCTCCAAGTGGTTTCCTCTCCGCTGACTCGTAGCTCTTATCATGCCGAGCAGGTAAGGGAATTAATCCAACGTCATCCTCGCATCAAGGTTTGAAGGTTTCAACGAACCAACGAACCAACTAATGCAGCTATATAAATAAATACCTGTGCGACACACAACCCTAGCAATTCTTGGTGCTGGCGCTTGGGGTACGACATTGGCATCCCTGGCGTCCAGCAATGTTCGTGATGTACGTGTGTGGTCGCGTCACTCTCCTGAGCGTCTGGAGGCGGTGCTAGAGGGCGCTGAAATTGTGTTATCAGCTGTCTCAATCAAAGGCGTGAGAGCAGTGGTAACAGAGGTTCAGTCCCTGCCCCTCTCCCCAGAGACGATTTTCGTGACGGCTACCAAAGGCTTAGATCCAGCAACCACATGGACGCCCTCTCAGATTTGGCAAGCCGCCTTCCCCGCCCAGCCGGTGGTTGTCCTTTCCGGCCCCAACTTGTCTAAAGAAATTCAACAGCACTTGCCAGCTGCAACTGTCGTTGCCAGCACAGTCGCTAAAGCAGCTGAGGTGGTGCAAGCGGTGTTTTCCTCTAATCGTTTCCGGGTTTATACCAATTCTGATCCATTGGGGGTAGAGCTGGGCGGAACGCTGAAAAATGTGATTGCGATCGCTGCTGGTGTGTGTGATGGTTTGCAACTGGGAACCAATGCCAAAGCCGCACTAGTAACCCGTGGTCTAACGGAAATGGTTCGCATTGGCAACACCTGGGGTGCCCAGACAGAGACTTTTTACGGTTTGTCTGGGCTAGGCGATCTGCTGGCGACCTGCAACAGTGTCTTGAGTCGCAATTATCAAGTCGGGTATCAGCTGGCTCAGGGTAAAAGCCTTGAAGAAACTATATCCCACTTAGAAGGAACAGCTGAGGGGGTTAACACCACCCAAGTTTTGATCCAACGAGCCCATCAGCAAGGTATTTCTGTGCCGATTACAGCTCAAGTATATCGCTTACTCGAGGGTGAAATTACACCGCGACAAGCACTTGAGGCACTGATGCTCCGAGAAATTAAGCCGGAATACAACCCCTTAACTTGATCTTAACTTCTGCACCGACAAGTTTTGAGTTTGGAGTGGTTGTGTTGCAAATTTGGGGGCAAGTCATCAGGAAATTATCTAACCAGTTGTGTAGATTCTTTCAGTCTTTTTAAACAGCCGGTCACGGAACCCTTAGCGATGTTATTTCATCTTTAATCACGGGAACAATAGCAAAAAGAAGCAGCTTGAACTCTATTGTGACCTGGAGCCATTGAGACGATATGCCAGCAACATCTTTTTACGCGGATGCCACCTACGACAACCAACAGTCACCCGAGGGCTTTGAGCCGGATTTTCATACCGGTGAGGCTGATCTAGTAGTGGATGACCTGCTTGACCTAGAGATTGAGTCTATCGACACTCCTAGCTTTGGGCAAACAGCCAGCCGTCGCACTACTGACCTGGTACGTTTATACCTTCAGGAAATTGGTCGGGTTCATTTATTAGGGCGAGATGAAGAGGTTTCAGAAGCCCAAAAAGTCCAGCGCCACCTGCTGATGCGGTCACTGCTCTGTGACACGGCTCACCTTGCGGATGAAGTGATTCAGCCTTATGTCCGGTTAATTGAAGTCCAAGAGCGTCTGACCTCTGGGCTGGGGCACCGGCCTGCTCTGGAACGGTGGGCCGCTACCGCCGGTGTAGCTGTGTCGGAACTCAAGCCGATTTTGGCAAGGGGGAAACGGCGCTGGGCCGAGGTTGCCGGGTTGACAGTGGAGGAGCTAGAGCAAGTTGAGGTCGAAGGCACCCGGGCAAAGGAACACATGATCAAAGCGAACCTCCGCTTGGTGGTGTCAGTAGCGAAAAAGTATCAAAATCGCGGACTGGAACTGTTGGATTTGATCCAAGAAGGAACGCTGGGCTTGGAGCGGGCGGTTGAGAAGTTTGACCCAACGAAGGGTTACCGATTCAGCACCTACGCCTACTGGTGGATTCGTCAGGGAATTACACGGGCGATCGCTACCCAAAGCCGCACGATCCGCCTACCAGTTCATATTACGGAAAAGCTCAACAAAATCAAGAAAGCCCAGCGCAAAATCGCTCAAGAACAAGGCCGCACCCCGACCATCGATGACATCGCCTCAGAGTTACAAATGACACCATTTCAGGTGCGGGAAGTGTTGTTACGGGTGCCTCGCTCTGTCTCCTTAGAAACCAAAGTGGGTAAGGAGAAAGACACTGAGCTAGGGGACTTACTCGAAACTGATGTTGTGTCGCCGGAGGAGGTTTTGATGCGAGAAGCCTTGCACCGCGACTTGCATAACCTTTTGGCAGATTTAACCCACCGGGAGCGGGATGTGATTCTGATGCGGTTTGGTTTGGGAGATGGTCACCCTTACTCGCTGGCAGAAATTGGCCGGGCTCTGGATCTATCGCGGGAACGGGTGCGTCAGATTGAATCCAAAGCTCTCCAGAAGTTGCGCCAACCCAAGCGTCGCAACCGGGTACGGGACTATTTGGAGTCTTTGGGCTAGTCAGGAGGGGATCTGCTCTTGAGCTAGGGAGAGCCTCCCCCTCCTCTGTTCCTTGTATTTAGAAATTATTCTCAATATCTAAAGCTTGTTGCAAATTGGTGAGCAATTTTGCTATCCTTGTCAATTAGAAGGCTTTCTTGAAAGGCTGGTTATGACGGTCTACTCAGCTGTCTCACTCAAGGCAGAACTTAATGACAGGGGTTGGCGTTTAACTCCCCAGCGAAAAACTATTTTACATGTTTTTCAAGAGCTTCCCAGAGGCGAACATCTCAGTGCTGAGGATCTCTACCATCAGTTAGAAAGTCTTGGGGAAGGAAAAGGAATCAGCCTGTCCACTGTCTATCGAACTCTGAAGTTGATGGCTCGGATGGGTATTCTACGGGAACTAGAGCTGGGAGAGGGACATAAACACTACGAACTGAATCAGCCCTACCCGTATCACCACCATCACCTCATCTGTGTGCGGTGCAACAAGACGATTGAATTTAAAAACGATTCGATCTTAAAGATTGGATCGAAGACCGCCCAAAAAGAAGGGTATCACCTGCTCGACTGCCAGATGACGATTCACGCCGTCTGTCCCAGTTGCCAGCGAGCATTGATGCCGCTATAGGCAGCAGCATGCCTAGAAGCCAAAGTTTTGGGAGGATATTAATGCTGTTGGTCGACTCGGTGCGTGTTGCCTGTTTTGATCCAACCTTCTCGTTGGCTACCTTCCAAGCGGATCCGCTGCCAGTTTCTATCCCCGCTTTCTGCCAACACCACAACTGGTTGATTGTAAGTAAGGCTGCCAATGTGCTCACCATTCAGATTTGGTTGTGACCGCAGGCTCAAGCCGTGGGGCCAGATCACCCGTGCTTTGTAGGCTCCGGGTTCTAGTGGCTTAGGTGAAGGAGTCTGAGCCGTGAGGGTTGGCGTGGCACTGGGTTGAGTGGCAGGCAGCGGTTTGCTTTTAGCCGCAGCCGACCCAGTTCGACGCTGGACTTTAAGCGTCGTGTCATTAGCAAAGATGGGTTTGGGCGGAGGTGTCGAAGCTTTATTCATGAAGTAAAGACCTGCCGCGACGCCGCCGCCAACCAGGATGGCGATCGCCAAGATAAACCCAAGTAAAAACTTTGCTATACCAGACAAAATCATTCTTACAACCTCCTTCCCCTGGAGCCTAAGAGAGCCCCTCTGCCAAGAACAGCCCCCCTACTGGAATTGGCGTTGAATGCGACAGCTCAAACTGCTGTGTTTCGATGCCAGACGGGCTTTACCAGCAGCAGCCCAATTCTGTAAAAACTGAATTTGCTCTTGAGCGGTTCGCGCTAGAGGGATAATCTGGCTGGCAGCTTCTAAAATGTCATCTGTGGTGAAGTCTCGGTTTTGGCTATATCCTATATGCATTGCTTCAACAAGGGTCTGCTCGATTTCTGCCCCGGAAAAATCCGGAGTTTCGTAGGCCAACCGATCAAGGTCGTAACTTTTCAAGTTGTGGGACCGCAGTCTGGATAAATGTACGGCAAAAATCGCTTGGCGCTCTTCCTGGGTGGGCAAACCAACGAAAAATATTTCATCAAACCGGCCTTTGCGGAGCATTTCCGCCGGGAGAGCCTGGATGTCGTTGGCGGTGGCGACGACAAACACCGGCGAGGTTTTTTCGGCTAACCAGTTGATGAAGGTGCCAAAGACGCGGCTGGTGGTGCCAGCATCGCCTTTGCCACCTAGTCCAGAAAATGCCTTGTCAATCTCATCAATCCATAGGATACAGGGAGCTAGGGCTTCTGCGACCTGAATCATCTGCCGGGTACGGGATTCGGATTCACCTACTAAGCCACCAAATAACCGACCGACATCTAGGCGCAGCAGAGGTAGGTGCCAGTGGTGTGCGATCGCCTTAGCGGTGAGAGATTTCCCAGTTCCTTGAATCCCCACCAACATTAACCCGCGCGGATGAGGCAGACCGTATTGTCGCGCCCGTTCCGAAAACGCGCTGCCACGCCGCAGCAGCCAATCTTTGAGATTATCTAGACCGCCAATGTCAGAAATTTTTTCGCTGGTAGGGTAAAATTCCAAAATTTGCGTCTGGCGAATGGTTTGGCGCTTTTCTTCCAGAACCAGTTCCACGTCTTCAGGTTGCAGTTCACCATGGGTAGCGATCGCCCTTGCCAAAACGCGACGAATCCGCTCCATGGAAAGACCCTGGCAGGAACGCACCAGTTCATCCAAGACTTTGCGCTCTAGCGAGTGCTCAGTGGCTGCTAATAGGCGTTCCACCTCAGCTTTAATCTCAGCTGCCGCTGGTAACGGAAACTCCAAAACCGTCACAACTTCGCTTAAGTCCTCTGTAATCGCAATCCGAGGCGACACTAAAACCACATTCTTGGGCTGGGACTTGAGCAACCGCGCTAGATTGCGGAGTTTGCGGGAAATGGCAACATCCTCCAAAAATCGATGAAAGTCCCGCAGGATGAAAACAGCTGGGGCAGTTGCCGGTAGTTTTTCCACCAACTCCAAAGCTTGCAGCGGATTGCGACGACCAAAACCGGCATCATTGAGATTACCCTGGTAGCCATCGACAAAATCCCAGGTATATACCGCTCGATCGCCCTGGCGCTGAGCTTCTTTCCGGATCGCCGCTTCCACCCGCTCCTCTTCGTAGGTCGGAATATAGATCAAGGGATAGCGGGCACGCAACAGCAGTTCAAACTCGTCATGGAAGCTCATAGCGGGGGTGAGGGGGTGAGGGAGTGAGGAGGTGAGGGAGTGAGGAGGTGAGGGAGTGAGGAGGTGAGGGAGTGAGGGGCGTACCTTCCCCCCATCTCCCTCTGGACTCCCTCACCCCCTCTCCCAATCTAGTTAGTTCTCAAAATCCTGGTGCTGGATCGACTACTAGGGGAGTTGTTTTTTCAGTGCTTCCAGGGAAGCCCAGCGCCGGTCAGATGGTTTTTCTGCAGCGCTCTTATCGGTGGTTTGAATGCCTGCACACTGCGCATCACACAGCTGCCGCTGGGGAATTTCCAGACACAGCTGCTCGTAAAGCCACTCGCTGGGATAAAAATAGCCCTGCGGCGGTAGCGTTTCTACTAAATCTTCCAGAGCAACTTCCCGCTCTAGAGGGCCGTCATATGGTTTATCAGCTGCTTCATCTAACCAAATCATTTCGGAGGTATCGACCACCAAGCGATGATTGTACTGTTGCAAGCATCGGTGGCAGGTCAAAGTAATAATCGTTTCCGCCTGGGCTGATACCTCCAGATAATTTCCATGATGCTGAACCCGGAGCCTACCGCGAGCTGGAGTTAATGTCTCCAGACCGGGTAGAAACTCCTCAACCTGAAGCACTGCTGTCTGCTCCGGAAGTTTGGTTAGCTGTGGAATGTAAATTGCATCCATAGCGATTGTGAGCTATCCTCACGAAAAGTCATGTCTGTAACTGGGGATCACCCTGATTCTACATTCCAGTCTAATCTTGGAGTGCAAAAACCGTCATGATTGTAGCGCTTAACTCGCGCCTGATTGCAGCTGTCGCACAACGAGATGGCGATGCGGCTCTTTGCCCCGGCTAAAGGTTTCCAAATCCGTAAAGTCCTTCAAGAATGTGTGGACTTGACGGCGCTCAGCCGACGAAAGGGATTTGATTTCAACTTCTTTACCAGAAGAGCGCACCTCAATAGCAGCATTTTCCGCCAGCACTTGGATTTGGGCTTGCCGACGGACGCGATAGCCATTTAACTCAACCGTGTAAGACGCTTGCTGATCTTGTGTTTGGCTCAAGTTCAGAATTGCATTAGCCAGATACTGAATCGCATCTAGCACTCTACCTTCAGCGCCGATTAAAACCTCGATTTGTTCGGGGGTTAAGTTGGTTTGATCAATTGTCAACCAGTAGCTATCCGGTTCCTGGAAATTGCCGTTTACGAGAGCGGTTGTTTCCAACTCAGCCTTAACATCAGCAGGTAACCCAGTTTTTTGCAGCAGTGTTTCCAGCCACTGCTGACCCCGCTGCATTCGACTATCGGTCATACTTACCCTGAAGCCTTTCCTTTCTTAGAACGTCCTGGCTCAAAGGGGAGTGACTGGCGTCCTCCTGTGCTATCTGCCTCTTTCGTCTGGGCTGCCGCCTCCACGATTGTTTGCAGGTTTTCCGGCAGCGGTTCACGGGAGACAATAAACGTCTGGAGTGTCTGAAAGATGTTGGCAATGAGCATGTACATCAACACCCCAGCTGGTAGAGGAAAGAACAAGAACATCCCTGAGAAAATGATTGGGGTGATCTGGTTGACTGTCTGCTGCTGCGGATTGCCAGTGGAACCTTGACCTGAAAGAACCTGGTTAACGTAGATGCTGATGCCAAAGCACACCACCATGCCTACAATATCCCAGTGGATCTTGCCGTCTGGATCAAATGCGCCCACCCGACCTAGGGCATCGATGAAGAGAAATCCTTTATCTGATGCCAGTCCTGGAATCGTTCCTTGAATCGTTGCTTCTCCCGGCTGCAGGGCTTCTAAGTTGCCGTCTGCATCCAGTTTCACCCGCTCTTCTCCTTTTGTAACCTGCCAGTGGGGAGCAATTTTTGTTTCGGGATGTTCGGCTAGCAGCGCTTTGAACGGTTTGCCCTCCACACTCTGAAATTCAACTGTGGTTTTCTGCCCCACCGCTAAGCGGTTGCCGCTATTAAGGATGCCGATAATGGGAGCATGAACCCCATCCGTAATGTAAATGTTCTGGGGGGCAGTGGAAAAGGCTTGGGGTTGAATCTGTGTAATTTGTTCTTGCGGAAATATTTGCAGGTTGACAGTGTAGTTTATATCTGAAAAGGGTGAGCCGCGCAGGGTGGCAAACAGAGCAAACAGCACCGGCATTTGCAGCACTACCGGAAGACAACCAGCCAGCGGGTTGCCAAATTCTTTGTAAACGGCGCTCATTTCTTCCTGCTGCTTGGCAGGGTTGTCTTTGTAGCGCTCCTGAATTTCTTTGACCCGCTTTTGCATCAACGGTTGAGTAACCCGCGTGCGACGCATATTGCGAATCGAGCCAGCACTCAGGGGATAGAGTGCAAAGCGAATGACTAGTGTCAACGCCACGATCGCAAGTCCATAGCTTGGCACGATCCCATAGAAAAAATCTAGGATCGGCAGCATCACATTGTTGGTGAGAAACCCGATACCAAAATCCATTGGGGTGAATTCAACCTGAGATACTCTGAATTGTCTGAATCTAATCTATCCGATAGTGAATTTATCTGGAGCAGGAGCGTTGGCAGCAAGGAAGCCTTCTCACCAGCGCTTGTTCAAAGATCAGGGGGAACTTTTGGCTCTTTCGTTGGAGCCAACTACTCACAGCTTAACAACCACGATCTAAAGTCACCGATTTAAAGCCGGACTCGCTGGCGGATTTTTGGCTGCTATTTTCTCATTGATGTAGTCATAGATTTCGCGGAACTTAGGTAGAGACCGGAGTTCCAGACGACTGCCATTTCTGAGCGTTAGCACCATATCACCCCACAAGCCAATACCGCGGGAAACTTTAACGACCTTGACAATTTCTGAGTAGATGATGTCAGTGCGATCGCGCCCCATCCAACCCCCAGTTACGGAAATCCGGCGATTGGTGATGCGGTAGCGCAGCCACAACGCCCTTACAATCGCTCCAACTGTCAACGGCAAGGCAATCAGCGTTAGCCCGAGCAGCAAATTTATGATCAAATCCCCAATATGGGGACCGCCTTCATAGTAGATTTCCTCACGAATGCCCATTTATTACCTCTGCTTCTGCCAACAACTGCTCTAATTCTTGCAGAAATTGCTGGTAATCGCACTCTTGTGCCGCTGACGGTTGAACAACCACCACCAGGCGCCATCCAGATGATAACTGGGGCAATAGCTGACGAAAAGCCGCCCGGATCTGCCGCTTGATCCGGTTGCGAATTACAGCTCTCTTGCTAACTTTAAGGCTAATCGAGATCCCAATCCGCGTTGGTGTCAGGTGTACTTTTGATGCCGGTTGTATGGCTGAACTGACGGCATCCGGGTTGGTCGTGTCCGCTTTTAAGCGTAATGCTCTCAGGGTGAAGTGAGGACTGCCACGACGAATTCCTTCCCGGAACACCGCCCGGAAATCTTGCTTACTAGTGAGTCGATTCGCTTTGGGCAAAGCCACAAGTCGTTTATCGCAACATCAACTCCATAGAAATGTTGCTAAACGGCAAGACGATACCGTCCCTTTCTTCTGCGAGCCTTAATCACGTTTTGACCATCTGGGGTGCGCATGCGGGCGCGAAAACCAGAGGTTCTTTTTCTTTTACGGTTGGTGCCTTCCAGGGTGCGCTTCATAGCTTTTAATCTGAGCTTGTTGGTCTAAAAAAAGTCCTAATCTCTTATCTTATCACTAATCCTGCTGAGAACCAATGCTCAAGATCCACGTTCCCAGGTAACGTCGCAGTGGCACGTCACCAGGAGAGAGGACTTCGCAGTTGAAATAGAAAGTGCCACCGAAGGCTGGGTTTTTCACATTAGAAAACACCACCTCGACTGGCTTGTCGGCAGGAACCGGCTCCTGGAGATTGATTTCAACTAAATGATTTTCTTTGTCCCATTTCACGTTTTGGAGTGGCACTTTTTTGCCGCTGGCACGTACTTCCATGCTTTTGGTGTCGAGATCGCCTCTGTAATACTTCGGATAGGAAATGGCAAATTCGGAAACCGCCAATTTCATCTTCTTGGCAGGAATTCGCAGGTGGTAACGATCCCACTGATTGCTTAAACCGCCAAAATCTAATCGGTAGGGCAGCTCGTTTTCGCTCTTGACACCGCTAAAAATAGTGAATCCGGGTAAACTCTGCCCCCAACTGATAGCTGGCAACCCAGTTAGCAAACAACTGGTAACGGCTAGGGTAGAAAGTAAGCGTCGCATAGAGGCTCCTGTGGAAAAAATCGGTCTGGTAGCTGAATGACTGGGAGTTGTTACTACACTTTACTCCTGACTTAAAAAGTCAGGACGTTCAATCCTAGCAAAAAGTTCGGTCGGCAAGCTGGCTCGGGGGAGCAGCAATGAAAATACACACGCAACTGGCTCCTCCTGACTCCTGTTCAATCCCTTCCCTAGTTTTTCACTATTGGGGCCTAAGCTTACGCATAGACTTGGTTGAACAATTACCTAGATTTTACGGCATCGCTCAAAAGCTGCTATACCTATTTCCTCATGTAGTTTAAATCCTCACTTGCACTACCGTGAGCTGAATGTAAAACCCTTGGAAACGCGCCAATGGGTGTAGACACTTGATTTTTAGTCTTAAGAAGAAAAACACCAACTTGGGCAGAAAAGCCGAAGAGTTCTAACTGAGCAGCCTCACGGCTGCTAAAGGTGAAAAGCCTTATCCAAAAGTAAATTGCCAAAATTTAACTTGCATTCTAATTAGGAGTTAGAGCATGAGTAGTAGATTTTCGTCTTTGACTTATCAGCTTTTTATGTCATCAATGCTGGCTTTACTGTTGATTCCAGTTCGAGCGTTGGCACTTTTTTCAGCTTCAGAAATATCTTCGCCAGTGAGTGCTGTAGATGTGTCAAACCCCACGACTATTGTTGGCAATGGTACACCGTCAAGCTGCACTGAAGACACTTTTACGCAAGCAGTGGCTAAAGGAGGAAAAATTACATTTAATTGCGGTTCTTCTCCTTATACTTTAGTTTTAAGTTCAGAGAAAACAATTACGAGTGATACTGTCATTGATGGCGGCAATCTTGTCACTTTAAGTGGCGGTAATAACGTTCGCATTTTGAGCCTCAAAAGTTCTTATGATCAGAATTCACCAAGCTTAACAGTACAGAAGATAACCTTGGCTAATGGCTATACAACTGATGTTCCTAATACAACAAGTACAACTCAAGGTGGTGCTGCGATTTACCGGCTTGGGGGTACGCTGAGTGTCATCAACAGTACTTTTACAAATAATGTGGGTCCAGTAACGGGTCAGGACGTGGCTGGCGGCGCAATTTATTCTGTCGGTGGAGGCACAACAACCATTGTTGGCAGCGTTTTTAAAGGCAATCAAGCTAGTAATGGCGGAGCTATAGGAAGCCTGGGAAGCGCACTGACCATTGTTAACAGCAAAATATCGGACAACACGGCAACAGGTAATGGGGGTAACCCCGGCAACGGCGGTAACGGCGGCGGTATTTATCTAGATGGCGAAAATAGCTATTTCGGTGTGGCTGTGAATTTATCCGGTGTAAAAGTTACCAATAACAAAGGGAATGCCTATGGCGGCGGATTGATGCATGTTGCCTATCATGGCGAGACAACGACGATTGACAAATCCTCATTCGATAACAACACCATTCCCAATCAGTCTGTAAGTTTTGCCGGTGGGGTTTATTTACAAGGCACAAATATCACAATGACGAATTCGAGCGTGTCAAAAAATACGGCTAATGGTCCGGGTGGTATGTATGTTGGTCCGGGCTCTGTGCTGAATATGACAAACGACACCGTTGCCCAAAACACCGCAGTCACCGGCTTAGGCGGCGGGCTTTTCATTGACAACAATGTCAGCGGTAAAATCTTGAACTCGACAATTGCTGGGAATCAAACGCCAGGTCCTTATTCTTTCGGTGCCGCGATCGCTGGGGGCAGTACCAATTTGTTGCTGGGAAACACAATCATTGCTAACAACACTGTAGGTAATGCCTACAATCCAATCAGTTGCACTCAGAAGCTGGGCAATCTGGGAGGGAATCTCCAGTATCCTATTACCCGGCAAGGGGGTGGCTCCGATGACCCTAATTCTCTATGTTCGGATGGAGTGATCAAAGCAGATCCACAGCTCGGTTCTCTTCAAGATAACGGCGGTCTAACTCTCACCATTGCTCCAGCCCAAAACAGCCCAGCCGTTCATCAGAGCCAAAATAATTGTCCGACGACTGACGAGCGCGGACAGCCTCGCCCAACTCCTTGTACCATAGGTGCTTACGAGTTGCCCTAGCAGACTTTTTCAGCCCACGCATAGAAAACTAACCAAACCCCAGAACAAAGACTCAACAGGATTTCTGGGGCTAAAGCTTTTACTCCTTGCAAATTATAGGCAGCGTAAATGCTTGCCAATAATCCTCAACCCACCTTAAAACAAGATTTATTTATGTATAAACCTTACTAATGCTGCGAAGATGCATAATTAATCCGATTCTGCAACTGTCGAAAAGTAGATAGTTTTTAGATAAAAAAAAGTTTACAGTTATTAACAGTTATTAAAAAAGAAAAACAAATGGCTGACATTGTTGATCCTGCCGTTAGTGCTGGTTTCAATACCCTAGTTGCGGCAGTCAAGGCGGCCAATCTGGTAGATACTCTCAAAGGTTCTCGCCCATTTAGCGTCTTCGCACCAACTGATGATGCTACATCAGGTTGAGAATTAAGTTAATTTTTGAATTTAACTTAATTTAATATAACTTAATAAAACTTCATGATAAGTAACGAGCAGATCCTGATTTCCCAACCCGAGTATGCAAAGAAATTACGTCCCCTCCTTCCTGTTGAGGCGTTTGTCCCTGATCCGAGTAAGCTAGTCATTTTGTGCATTAATCTGACAATCTTGATTCTGGGCTGGGCGATCGCAGCTCGGCTGGATCGTTGGCCTCTATATCTTTTATGGCTTTATTTACCGCTAGCTGTTGTGATGGGTAATAGCGTCATTGTCTTGCTATTCAGCTGCCATAACATCATGCATAATAGCGTGATTAAAAATTCCCGTCTAATGCATGTTATTAGTTTGTTAGGGCTAACGATGATGTGGATGCCACCGACATTGTGGAAAGCAGTTCATAACGGAGAGCATCACAATAAAACTAATTCCTTGGCCGACCCTGATCGCAATTACTTATACGAGCAGCCTAAGACTTGGGGAAAATGGATTCAGAATCTATTTGTGCCTTCTCTTGAAGTCAATCCCATATGTTTAACAGTCGGAATGACAACAGCATGGGGAATCTGTACTTTTCGCAATCTGACCTCTGTGCTGTTATTTAATCGGAAATCGGTTGATTATGTTCCTGCTGCTTTTACGCTCAGTGCTAAAAAACGTATAGTGATCGCAGGTGAATTGCTTGTAATGTTATTGATTCATTTAATGATTTTTACATATTTGCAATTCTCTCCCCTAAAGCTTGTACTTAGCTACTTTATACCCCTTGGTATTGGCTATGCTGGATTTATGTTTTATATTTATACAAATCACATGCTTTGCCGAATGACAAGCGTTAACGATCCACTAATCAATAGCCTTTCTCTACGGGTTCCTAAAATATTTGACAAGTTGCATTTAAATTTTTCTTACCATACAGAGCATCATATTTTCCCTGGAATGAACTCTGACTATTATCCGATGGTTCAAGAGTTATTGAAAGCTCACTACCCTGAACGCATGAATTTATTGAATGCTGGGGATGCTTGGCGCTTACTGATGCAAACTCCTCGACATTACAAAGATGAAAATACCTTTACAGATTGGTCAGGAAAAAAGACTGTTACTTGCCCTCTAAGTCAAAACTCGGTTCCCGAGTAGCTATGTAAGCACTTCAACTGCGTTACCCAGGCACACCTCCCCTAGCCCTCTATGGATCAGATTCTGCCCAAAGATGACTCCACCTTCCACACGTCGGTAAGTTGTCAGGGTAATTAGGGGTTCTCGCCCACCCATGCCGGTAGTTTGGTCAATCGTTGTAATGATACAGCGCGTGCATGACTTTACCACGTCAAAGGTCACCTTACCAATTCCCACAGTGTGCCAGGTATCTTCGGCGAAGGGTTCACAACCAGAAACCACCAGGTTAGGCCGGAAGCGATTCATTGGCAGCGGATCTGAACAGCGCCTGTTCAGATCCGCCAGGGATGCCTCTGAGATCATCAGTAATGGAAAACCATCCGCGAAATTAACCTGTTCGTCTTCGGGCGCATAGTTCGGATCCACAGGACGGATGAACCCCTCTCCCATCCGCACTAGACGACAGGTCACGCCCAAGAAGGTGCTGAACCACTCTGCTGCCTCGTCTCCCTGATCGATCGCTCGGCAGTGGTCGCGCCAGACTGTCACATCAACCTCCTCACCAACTCTGCCAGACAGGGACAAGCGAAGTTCAGGTAGGTTAGGTGCTATCAACCGCAGGAATTTGGGCTCCAAAGCCGTCTCAACCAGTGCCAAGCGTGGCAACTGGCGCTGCGTGAGGAAGCGACCCTCGGCATTGACCACCATCCAGTTGCGATCGTGCTCCAGTCCCCGTGCATCTAGACGCGCAGACGCCAATGAGATGCCGCGACACGATTTTACCGGGTAGATGTAGATCGCTGAAAGAATCGGTGCTTTTGTCAAGGTTGATACACGAGCTACGCTCAATTAGAACAGACAGGTAGTAATCTTGATAAATATGTATTAGTGTATCTAATTTTATGGTTTTGTTATAACAATTAATAAATTAAACCGCTACGCTCGCGAGTTAACTCGCGCTAAATTCAACCAAGATCAAGTGTGAGAAAAGCCTTAATAGTCAGATTAATAGCTACTTAGACTGAACTTAGACTATACTTGCGGTTTGCTCAGGTCATTAATATTAGGTATGTAACAAATGGGGCGATCGCGCTCTTTCAATTCATAAAAAAAGTTGAAGACAAGTATTCAGAATTTGGAGCTGAAGATAGGATTTGCCAACACATATGCTTTTTATAGGTGAAGAGAAATTGTGGCATCGTAATTCCGGATGTCTGAGAAGATTTAAACGGCTTGAACTCAAGCCGCTTACAGAGAATGAGTGTTCCCCCTAAGGAGATTGGATGAAATTAGCGGTTGCCAAAGAAGTTGAAGTCGGTGAACGTCGTGTCGCCTTAGTGCCTGAGACGGTAGGTCGCTTGGTAAAACTTGGTCTAGAGGTGTGGGTAGAGAAGGGAGCGGGTGAGCAATCCTTCTGCTCTGATGCCGCCTATGAAGCGGCAGGAGCAAAGATTATATCCGATACTGACACCTTATGGAGTGAGGCGGATATCCTGCTGAAGGTGGGACTACCGCAAGAACGAGAGGATGGGCGCTCAGAAGTTGACTTGCTGCGGGAAGGGGCTGTGCTAATTGGGTTTCTCAATCCCTTAGGTCAACCAATTTTGGCCCAGCGTCTGGCAGAGCGCAAGGTAACGGCTTTCAGTATAGAAATGATTCCGCGTACCAGCAGGGCACAGAGCATGGATGCTTTGTCGTCTCAGGCGTCAGTAGCGGGTTACAAAGCTGTACTGATTGCAGCGGCAGCGCTGCCTAGGTACTTCCCGATGTTGACAACAGCTGCTGGCACGATCGCACCGGCGAAGGTGTTTGTCATGGGTGCTGGTGTAGCAGGGCTGCAAGCGATCGCAACTGCCAGACGAATGGGTGCTGTGGTGGAAGCGTTTGATATCCGCCCCGCAGTGAAGGAAGAAGTGCAGAGCCTCGGTGCCAAATTCGTCGAAGTCCAGCTTCAGGAAGAAACTGTGGCGGCAGGGGGTTACGCCAAAGAAATTTCCGAGGCGTCTAAGCAGCGCACCCAGGAGGTTGTAGCCGAACACGTCAAGCAGGCGGATGTGGTGATCACCACCGCCCAAATTCCTGGCAAAAAAGCGCCGCTCCTAGTAACTGAGGATATGGTGGCACAGATGAAACCAGGCTCCGTAATTGTCGATCTTGCCGCTGAGCAAGGGGGCAACTGCGCCTGCACCGCTCCAGGAAAAGATGTTCAGTGGAACGGTGTTACCATTATTGGCCCAATTAATCTGCCCTAGTCGATGCCGGTACACGCCAGTCAGGTTTATGCCAAGAACCTTTCGGCGTTAGTCCAACTCCTGATCAAGGATAGCGCCCTACAGCTCAATTTTGAAGACAATATCATCGACGCTGCTTGCATTACCCACGCCGGTGAGATTCGCAACCAAAGAGTGCGGGATGCCCTGGCTCAAGTTATAGCGGTTTGCATTTGAGTGCGATACACCGCAAGTCAAGCCCTATATGACATTGTCCTGCTGATGCTGTACTTCATCCGAACGCAAACCGCTATATTACAACTGTTTGACATGGAAAGGAGTTTTTAGCTCGATGAGTGAAGCATTGATTGCTGCTTTGTTCGTATTTGTATTGGCGTCTTTTGCTGGGTTTGAACTGATCAACAAAGTGCCGCCAACCCTCCACACACCCTTAATGTCTGGAGCCAACGCAATTTCTGGCATTGCCGTGATTGGGGCGTTGGTTGTCTCTGGCGAGCGCGATTGGAATGTGTCAGTCATTCTCGGCTTGATTGCCGTGGTGCTGGCAACCATCAACGTCGTGGGTGGTTTCCTGGTTACGGATCGGATGTTGCAAATGTTTAAGAAAAAAGAGGTGAAAGCGTGAGCGACTTTCTGCCAACTGGAATCCAACTGACTTACTTAGTCGCTGCATCGTTATTCATACTGGGTTTGAAGAAGCTGGGTTCACCTGCCACGGCTCGTCAGGGCAATTTGTGGGCAGCGATTGGGATGCTGTTGGCGATCGTGGCGACTCTGCTGAATCGGCAGGTGTTGAACTACGAGATGATTTTAGTGGGTCTTGCCATTGGCTCCTTGGTGGGAGCGATCGCAGCCCAAAGAGTGCAAATGACCGAGATGCCCCAGATGGTGGGTTTATTGAACGGACTTGGAGGCGCAGCCTCTGCCCTGGTTGCAGTGGCGGAATTTTGGCGGTTGTTGGGAACCTCACAACCAATACCCCTCGATGCCAACATTTCCATACTGCTGGACGTTTTCATTGGTGGCATCACCTTCACAGGTAGTATGGTTGCCTTTGCGAAACTGCAAGGCATCATCAGTGGTTCCCCGATTACATATCCGTTGCAGCAACCGATTAACGCCTTACTCCTGGTTAGCTTTGTAGTGGGCAGTGCCTATCTACTAGTCACACCAGAAAACCTACCAGTGTTCTTGGGGGTAGTTGCTATTTCCTCACTGCTGGGTGTGCTGTTTGTCATTCCCATTGGTGGTGGCGATATGCCGGTGGTGATCTCGCTGTTGAACTCGTTGTCGGGGATAGCCGCGAGTGCCGCTGGTTTTGTCGTGATGAACAATATGCTCATCATCGCTGGTGCTCTGGTGGGGGCATCTGGGTTAATCCTGACTCAGATTATGTGTAAGGCGATGAACCGCTCCCTCCCCAGTGTGTTGTTCGGTGCCTTTGGGAAACCTGGGAGGTCTGGCAGCAGTACAGCAACAGCGCAGGGTGAAAAAACCGTCCGCAGCATTGATCCAGAAGAAGGGGCGATGATGTTGGGCTATGCCCGTTCCGTGGTGATTGTACCAGGGTATGGGATGGCGGTGGCTCAGGCGCAGCACAGCGTTCGCGAGTTGGCTGATCAGTTGGAACGCCTGGGCGTGGATGTGAAGTACGCCATTCACCCAGTTGCTGGACGGATGCCGGGACACATGAACGTGCTGCTGGCAGAGGCGAATGTACCCTATGAGCAGCTATCTGATATGGATGATATCAATCCGCAGTTCGAGCAGACGGATGTCGCCTTGATCATTGGGGCAAACGATGTGGTTAACCCAGCTGCTCGTCACGATTCCGCTAGCCCCATCTACGGGATGCCCATCCTAGAAGTGGATAAGGCGAAGCACACAATTGTGATTAAGCGAGGTATGAGTACAGGTTTTGCTGGCGTAGACAATGATTTATTCTATAAAGACAAAACCATGATGCTGTTCGGCAGCGCTAAAGATATGGTGGCGAAGCTAGTTTCTGAAGTCAAGCAGCTGTAAAATTTGTGGGGGTACATAGTCATGTACCCCTGCCCTTGGTGGGGGATTTTTTGTGCCATCCATACTACCCGCCGAGGCTCCAATCACAATGATGTCAGGCTTTGACATTTTCGCCGGTTTTGGTTTGGCTGATTACTTGTAGAAGCTTTACTCGCATAATTAGTTAACCTTTATTTAACCAATACATAACTATAGTTATTCCTATAATAGGCTAAGATTTTTTTCTGAGCTCGTATAGAAGTAGATATTCTTCCCAGTACCACATAAATGATTTGTTGTTGTACAGAAAGAATACGCAAATCCTGTCTGAACGAAAGTAGTTCTGGCTCTAGTTTCTATCTACTTATCTCCCAATGTCTTGATTTATATAGCCCGGAGCTTGCCGTTTTACAAGGGTTATCGACATCGGAGAGTCTTGAAACCTTATTTAATCCGAGTTCAAAGTGGTGTTTATGCTTCAACTTCTGAAAAGTAATCTACGAAGGCTGATCTGGTTTGCAGTTGGCTTGATCTGTGTGCTCCTGTTCGCAGTAGGATTGCCGCTTATTCAGCCAGCTGCAATGGCGACCAGCCCCAATCATCAGGGTTATTTGCGTGCATATACCCCAAAAAACCAGCCCGGAACTCCGTATTGGTCAGTTGGGGTGTCCAGGGATTCCAACCACTTACCAGATTTTTAATGGCTCCTAGGTTTTGGTGCTCCCATGGATACGATTTCAATTGACAAAACATTTCTCAATAAATTTTCAGGGGAAATCCGATGAATTCCTGGTTTGGAAAGCGTGTACGAGCGATCGCCTGGCTCACGACTTGTCTGCTGTTGATCTCAACGTTATTGATTGAGCAACCTGCCTTTGCCCAAGAAGTGGAGGGTAATGGCGTTAACGTCATCATCATGATTGGCGATGGGATGGGTTGGGAGCCAGCGCGGGCGGGTGCTATTGCCAAAGGCGCGCCCTTCTATACTGGTGGGAAAGGTAGTGGCTTGAATATGCAAAAGCTGAAAGGCTACACTTACGCGACTACCTACGGCACCACGATTTTTGATCAAACGAGTGGTAGGTTTGCCACCAGCAACTCGGGACTGGATGGAAGCAATCCCGTTACCGGTCAGAGCAATGTTCGCTCCGGCTTTTCCTTTAAGCCTTTTCCGTTCAACCCCGGTACCGACCTGACGGCAAATGGGTCGGGTGGTGCAACAGACCCATCGTTGGGTAATCTCACGGGTTGGGAGGTAGAATTGGGTGGTTCCAATCCTTGGACGCCTGCTACACCGCCGCCTTGCGATATCGAGGTACCAGTGGGGCAAGCTATTAACGACATTCCTAATCGGTTCAACTGTCAGGCAGAATACATCAAGCTCAGCCTGCCAGATTCTGCCAACACGGCGTTCACGCTCTACACGGGAGTGAAGAGTTACAACAATGCGATGGTAGACATTTTTGAAAATCCGATTGAAACGATTCTGCAAACGGCGAGAAAGCATGGCAAATCAACAGGTCTGCTCACCTCCGTTCCTATTAGCCACGCAACGCCCGGTTCGGCTGAAGCGTCTATCAACCGCCGCAGTAAGTACGATTCTGATTTTCCCACCCTGGATAGCCTTCTACAAGAGGCAATTCGACCCAATTTCGATGACAACCCAGACCGACCTGACCTGAAGGACATTTTCCTCCCCACGGTGCTGCTAGGCGGTGGTCATCCCCTCGATCATGACAACACGGTTAACACACCGGGTCAGGTTGGGTACAAAGAGCCTGGTAACTGCAACTACGTTTACATTAAGTCATCCACTTATAAAGAGCTGTCGGGTAAGACATCTCTAAGTGATGCCGAGGCTTGCAAAGCTACCGCTGCGTCAAATCCCGACAACCGCTACGGCTATCGTTTCTTGGAGCGGAGTCCGAATGCGGGGAAGATTTTACTCAAGACCTCCAAAGAAATCGATCCAAACCAAGGTGAACGCCTGCTGGGACTCTACGGTGCCCGAGGACAGGAGGGCAATATTCCAGTTAGCGGTGCTGATGGGGATTACAGCATTACCGGTCTTGCCAACTTTGCCCGTCAGACTTCTCTGTACTACCGCACCAACGACCCTTTCAAGCGAGGCGATCTGCCGGTGAATGATACTGATCGCCCGCTCCAGCCCGGTGAAACCGATGAGGAATTTATTACCCGTGAGGTGAACGAGAATCCCACCCTAGCGGACATGACCAAGGCGGCACTGAACGTTCTGGGTAAGGATAAAGATGGCTTCTGGCTGATGGTCGAAGGTGGTGATATTGACTGGGGAATTCACGACAACAACATCGACAATGTCATTGGTACAGTGCTCGACTTCGACAAGGCTGTGGGTGTTGCAACCAAATGGATTGAGCGTAACGGTGGTTGGCAGAAAAATGTCCTGATTGTCACAGCTGACCACGATCATTACTTGACGCTGTACCCCAACTTCCCAGACTTGTTGAGAACCAAGGATGCTAAAGAGCTCACCTACGGTCCTGAAACTGATTCGGCTCCGGTGGGTCACAGCTTTGGGTCAATTCCTGAGGACAAGTACGGCTGGGGGAACCACACCCGCCGTCCAGTGCCAGTCTACTATCAAGGCAGACCGTTCAAGTTGGACAAGTACGTCGGCAAGGGTTATAAAGCCTACGGATTTGATATTCCTGGCATTCCGGGTGGAGTAGACCAAGTTCACATTCACAAGGCGATGTACGAGGCAATCACAGGTCAAGAACCCCAGGATGGCTAGAAACGCTCTAGCAGCAGGGTGACCAGAAGGGGACAAGGGGACATTTTTCAACCCATCATCTTGTCCTCTTCTGGTTAAAGGAGGGGTGGCGACCTTGGCGACAGTCACCGTAGAGCATGAATTAACTGACTACCAGAATTTCACCCTCAATTTCTTGGACTTATTTCTGTTGGCGATCGCTGCCCCCACCTTCTTGATCTGCCAAGTCAGTCGCTATTTTCCAAAGCCTTTGCCGCGATTGGTGGAAGGGATACAGACGCACTTTTGTAGCTGCGATCGCAACTCCTCATGATCCAGATTCTGCCCAATCAGCACCACCTGGTTTTTCCGCTCACCTTTCAACTCCTCATCCTCAATTGTGAAGCGCTTGCCGCACAAGTGGAAGATATGACGCTTGGGGCTTTCATCAAACCACAGAATTCCCTTCGCCCGGAAGACACTCGAGGGCAGTTGGTTATCTAAGAAATGCTGAAACTTCTTAATCGCAAAAGGCTGGTCACTCTGGAACGATACTGAGGTGAATCCGTCATTCTCTAGGTGGTGCGAGTGATGATCGTGGTCATGAGCGTGATCGTGGCTGGAATGCTCATGCTCACACTCAGAGTGGTCATGGTCATGGTGGTCATGAGCAGGATCTGAGTGTTCGTCGAAATAACGATCAGACTCAAATAGACCCACACTGAGAATTAACGGAATTGGCACTTGCGATCGCGTGGTGCGAATAATTCTCGCTCCTTCCTTAATATCCCGAATCTTGACTTCCAAAGCGTCCAAGTCGGCTTCATTGACCAAATCTGCTTTATTAAGCAGGATGACATCGCCGTAGGCAATTTGACTGTGAGCCGCTTGAGAGTTGAATAGATCCAGGCTGTAATTCGCCGCATCTACCACAGTAACAATTGAATCTAGACGGGTCAAGTCTCGCAACTCCGTGCCTAAAAATGTCAGCGCCACCGGCAGTGGATCGGCAACACCAGTTGTCTCCACGACCAGATAATCTACCTGATCTTGGCGTTCTAGGACTTTGTATACCGCTTCTACCAAATCATTGTTAATAGTGCAGCAGATACAACCGTTACTCAGCTCCACCATGTCTTCGCCGGTGGTGACAATTAGATCGTTGTCGATGCCAATTTCACCAAATTCATTAACCAGAACAGCTGTTTTGACGCCCTCCTGATTGCTCAGGATGTGGTTGAGCAGGGTCGTCTTACCGCTGCCGAGAAAACCTGTAATAATCGTGACCGGCAGCCCTTGTTTCGGGGCGTCCATTGAATTCGATTGGTCGGGACTGACTGCTGATTGCATAGCTCGGCTGTCAAAACGTCAAAAAATATGATTGTAGCGTCGATGGATTAAACACTAGTATAGTGATGAAAAGCTGGCATCCTCCTTGGTTGCCCTCCCCTATTATCGCTTATCTGTTAATTTCACCATGGCTTTGTCATGACCTTGACACTTTACAACACTCTTACTCGCAGTAAGCAGCCCTTTGAGCCGTTGTTACCAGGGAAGGTACGGATGTACTACTGCGGCGTGACGGTGTACGACTACTGCCACTTGGGTCATGCAAGAGCTTGCATCGTTTGGGACGTGGTGCGTCGGTATTTGCAGTGGCGGGGATATGAGGTGTGCTATGTGCAGAACTTTACCGATATCGATGACAAAATTCTCAACCGGGCAAGAGCAGAGCACTCATCGATGGAGGCGGTCGCTGAGCGCTTCATTCAGGCGTATTTTGAGGATATGGCGCGGCTGAATGTTTTGGAAGCGGATGCCTACCCGCGTGCCACTCATACCCTGGATGGAATTAAACGACTGGTGTATGAGTTGGAACAAAAAGGCTACGCCTACCCAGAGGCGGGGGATGTGTATTATTCAGTGCGCCGGTTTCCAGAGTATGGCAAGCTCTCAGGTCGCAAGTTGGAAGAAATGCTTGCTGGGGCGAGTGGGCGGGTAGACGTCGAACAAGAGGTTCAGAAGAAGAAAGACCCATTCGATTTTGCCTTGTGGAAGGCAGCAAAGCCAGGGGAACCGGCGTGGGAATCGCCTTGGGGTGCAGGGCGTCCGGGTTGGCATATTGAATGCTCAGCGATGGTGCGCAATCACTTGGGCGACACGATTGATATCCATGCTGGGGGAGCTGACCTAATTTTCCCCCACCATGAAAATGAAATTGCCCAATCCGAAGCTGTGACTGGCGTGCCTTTGGCTCTTTACTGGCTGCACAACGGCATGGTGACTGTGGATGGAGAGAAAATGTCCAAGTCTAAGGGCAACTTTATCACCATCCGCCAGTTGCTGGATCAGCCTACTGACCCGATGGCAATGCGGTTATGGGTTCTCCAAACCCATTACCGTAACCCGATTGATTTTACCGAGGAGGCGATCGCTGCTGCCAACAACGGTTGGAACAACACACTCAAGGAAGGTTTACTTTTTGGCTATCAGCACGGCTCGGCGCTAGGTTGGGAACCAGCGGCGGTGAGTAGCGCCCACACCCTAGACGCCGATGCAGTAGAACGATTTCAAGCGGCAGTGGATGATGACTTTAATTTTCCCGGCGGTTTAGCAATTTTGTTTGAGCTAGCGAAGGAGCTACACCGGGAGGGGAATATCCTCCTGCATCAGGGGCAAACTGACACATCACCCCAACAGCTTGAGCGGCAGTGGCGCACACTGGTGTGCTTGGCGCAAATCTTGGGACTGGAAACTCAGGTGGAAGCAGAAACTCACTCTAGCGCCAGTGGTTTGAGTGATGCTGAAATTGAGTCAAAGATTCAACAGCGGCAACTTGCCCGTCAAGCTCGTAATTTTGCAGAAGCAGACCGCATCCGCAATGAACTCCAAGCCCAAGGCATTGCCTTGATTGATAGCCCAGATGGTTTAACTCGATGGCATCCAAACTAAAACAGGCTGCTCTTTTCAATCAAGGCGTTGAAATGCGTAGCCCCTTCCTCGGACAGTGAGAATTAATTCTGGTTGATTAGGATCCTCTTGGAGTTTGTCCCGCAGGCGAGACATGTGAACATCCACCAGCCGCGTGTCAACAAAACGCTCTGGGGCATATCCCCACACTGTTGACAAAATTTCTTGGCGAGAAATAGCTTCTCCAGACCGACTTACTAACAGCTCCAGCAAACTAAATTCCATGCCTGTCAACCGGACGAGCGTATTCCCGTTGAATACCTGCCGCTTATTGGTGTCAATTCGCAGCGAGCCAATCTGAATGACATCAGTTGTAGTTCGGCTCTTAGTGCTTGTTGTTTTTACTCGACGTAAGATACAACGGATGCGAGATTCCAGCTCCTTAGGGGAAAAGGGCTTCATCATATAGTCATCAGCCCCTAGTTCCAACCCTGTGATCCGGTCCGCTACATCTGCCATAGCTGTTAGCATAATGATCGGCACACCCGATTCTTTTCGCAATGCTTGACAAACACTAAAGCCATCAAGCTTGGGCATCATCACATCTAAAATGATCAGATCGGGAACTTGATGGCGAAAAATATCGAGTGCCTCTTGTCCATCGACAGCCGTGAGCACGTCGTAACCGATCATGGCAAGCCGAGTTTCCAGTATCCGCCGGATACTGGCTTCGTCATCGACTACCAAGATTTTGTGCTTGTGGTGCTCCAAGCTGCTTAACACTGCGGTCACAACATTTAAAGGAAAATTGTATACGCTTTTGGGGTCGGATTCCACTAACAAAATTAGGTTTTGCTTAGTCACGGTCACTGTGTTACCGTACTCGCCTCCTCCTGAAGGCTTTTTTTATTCAATCTCTCGTGAGTGTGACCTCAGCCCCGAAGCTCGAGTCAAATCAGGCGGGTACAACCAGTCATCTTTGTATTCAATTTTACTAACAAACTTAACATTTAAAACATCCCTTTGGTAGTTGACTAGCGTTACGTTTAAAGGTATATATAGATTCGTTATTTTCTTACCATGACCACTAACCCCTGTCTAGTGAGTTGCGACTGGGTGGAGTCTCTGGTTGCAGCTCTTTACGCCCGTTGCGGATGACTCGCAACATATCACTAAGCTGCTGCTCAATATTTTTGAGGACGCTATCGGCGTAGTCATCGGCTCCCTGTTGAATCTCTTCACACTCTGCGATCGCCCTTTGCCGCAGCTGCTCCAACTCCTGCTGCGCTTGGCGGCGCATCCTCTCAATTTCAGCTTGAGCGGCGTCATACTCCTGCTGCACTTGTTGCCGGATTAAATCAGCCTCCCGTTCTGCTTGCCGAATAATGCCCATTTCATTGACTATTTGCGCCGCTCTAGCTTCGGCTGCGTCAATGATTTCCTCAGCATATTCTTGGGCTTGGAGGATAATTTCGTCCTTTTGCCGGACAATTTCTTCTGCTTCCCCCAACGCAGCTGGAAGTTTCAGCCGCACTGAATCTAGCTTTTCGAGCAGCTGTTCCTCATCTACCAGTGTCCGTCCGATTAGAGGAATGCGAGGGCTAGAGAGAACTATCTCCTCCACCTGATTGAGTTCCTGCTCGAGATCTACACCTGCTGACCCACTCAGAGATGCTTCAATGGGGGAGCTGTGTTTGTTGTGTTCATCGCTTTTGGATTGGTCTTGGCGTAACATCGATAGATGTCTAGGGCTACATGCTTGGGAACAAGATGATCGACAGAGCCACCAAACCTGGCAATCTCTTTCACCACACTACTACTTAAAAAGCTGTACTCGTTTGAGGTTGCTAGAAAAACGGTTTCAATTTGAGTAGAAAGCGTTTTATTGGTGTGAGCCATCTGAAGTTCGGCTTCAAAGTCTGAAATCGCCCGTAGCCCCCGCAGCAGTACTTGCGCTTGCCGCATTTGGGCATAGTTCACAGTGAGTCCTTCGAAGCTGTCCACTTCTAGATTGGCTAGATGGGGCGTAGATATGCGAATCTGTTCTACCCGCTCCTGCACCGTAAACAGTGGCTTTTTATTAGGGTTCTGCATCACTACGACAATTACGTGCTCAAAGAGCCGACAGCCGCGCTCAATGATGTCGAGGTGTCCCAAGGTGATGGGATCGAAGCTACCGGGATAAAGGGCAATCACAAGAAATAAGACCCCCAAAACTTCTCTACCCGCCGTAATGCCACCCAGTAGTTTCGAGTCGAAGCGATTCTCCCTCACGGTGAACGCCAGCGGTAATGACTTCCCCTACATAAACTGTGTGATCGCCTTGCTCAACTGCACCAACGACCTGACACTCAATATAACCCAGGGAGTCGGAAATGATCGGACAGCCAGTTTCGCCCAGATAAAATTCCACGTCTTCGAACCTATTGCCGACGCGGCGCAGCGGCTGAAAGAACTTCTGCGCCAGATTCTTTTGTTCGGCGTCTAGGAAGCTGATGGCAAAAACCCCACTATTTTTGATCATCGCATGGGACTTGGAATCTTGTTTGACACAATTCACAACCAAGGGTGGCTTAAACGAAGCCTGCATTAACCAGCTTACCGTGAAGCCATTTACATCCTCGCCATCCTTGACTCCGCAGATATAGAGTCCGTGGGGAATCTTCCGCAGTATATTTTTTTTCGCTTGTTCGTCTAGCAAGGTTTAACCTCCTTGAACGGTTCTACAAATCTACCAATTGATGCTATCAGCAAGTAGGTGTTGGGCGAAACAGATGGGCGTGCTGCGGATGGTAGAGACGCGATCGCGCCTCTGTTGGCTCCAGTGCTGGACTGATTACGTAAAGCGTTGTCCGAATCAGCTTTTCTTTTTTGGTAACATCCGCCATTTTGTCAAGGCTTACAAGTAAGATTTTTTCATCAGGCCAGCCCAAGCGGAAGCAAATCGCTACGGGTGTTTCAGCTGGGTAGTGTTCTAGCAACTGGCTTTGCGCATTTTCTATATGACGCGCACTCAGGTAGAGGCAGAGGCTGGCTTGGTGTGCTGCCAGGGACGCTAACTCCTCCCGCGCTGGCACCTCGGTACGACCACTAATGCGGGTAAGGATAATTGTCTGTACCAGTCCTGGCACGGTTAGCTCAACCTTGAGTTTGGCGGCGGCGGCTTGGAAAGCGCTGATCCCTGGTATCACTTCAAAGAAAACACCAGCGTCTTCTAGGGCTTGCATTTGCTCTTTGATAGCACTGTAGAGACTGGGGTCACCGGATTGGAGCCGAACAACAGACTGCTGCTCTAGCACCCGTGAAATCATCACCGGCAGAATTTCTTCTAAAGTCTGATTAGCAGTGCGGATGATCTCAGCATCCGGGCGGCAAATGTGCAAAATCTGCTGAGGCACCAAAGAGTCAGCAAACAAAATCACATCCGCTTGAGCCAAGAGTTTCTGAGCCTTGATTGTCAACAAATCCGGATCACCCGGACCTGCTCCTACAAAGTAGACACCTGGTGCTAAGGGCTGGTTACTAAATTCAGGCATACTTCATCGTTCCGATAATTCCACCTCTTTTTCCTGGGCTCGAGCCACATCTGGCAGGGAGCGATGTAAGAGGTAAAGCCACGCCAACCCAGCTAAGCCAAAGACAATTTCCACTAAACTCACCACTTGAGCGATCCGCAGTGGCCCCAGCATCAAGCTATCGGTGCGTAAGCCTTCGATCCAAAAGCGACCTACACTGTAGGTTACCAGGTAAACCATAGATAGTGTACCCACTTTGAGGCGTGGTTTCCCCTGTAAGCCCCGAAAAAACAAGGTCACCAGTAACCCAAACACCATTAAATCCCATAGAGATTCGTAGAGGAAGGTGGGATGGAAGTAGGCAAAATTAGCATACTCAGGGGGACGGCGATCTGGGGGAATAAAAAGTTTCCAGGGTAAATCGGTAGGACCCCCAAAGGCTTCGGAGTTGAAGAAATTCCCCCAACGACCGAGCGCCTGCCCTAAAATCAGCGAGGGAGCCACAAGGTCTGCGATCTGCCAGAAGGAAACTTGCTTGAGTCGGGCGAAGATTAAGGTTGCCACGATGCCACCGATGATGGCTCCGTGAATTGCAATGCCACCTTGCCAAATTGCTATGATCCGCTCTGGATGGTGGGCGTATTCTGGCCACTCAAACAGGACGTAGTAGAGTCGGGCAGCAGGAATCGCCCCAATCACGAGCCAGATTACCAGGTCGCCCAGCAGGTCTGGATTAATGTGACGGCGCTTTGCCAGGTACTGGGAAAGGGTAACCCCAACTAATACCGCTGTGGCAATCAAAAGGCCGTACCAGCGGATGGTCAGCGGCCCCAGTTTGACCAGAATCGAACCTGGGGATTGAAAGCCCAAAGGTAGTGTGGAAATGTCTATTAGCATACAGCAGTATCCAGGAGACAGAGCCATCAGGCACAGGTGAAAGTGAGTTAATGTCGTATATGTCCGCTCAGTTTAGCCTGTCTCAGGTTCAGCTCGCTATGGCAAGCATTGGCCAAAATCAGTTTGCTCAGACTCCCACCATTACTCTAAAGCAGGGTCAACAAGATCATATCTCAACGCCTCTATTAGGGGCAAATTTAGCGGAGTTAACGGCTTGGGTGCAGCAGCAGGGGCAACCCGCTTACCGGGGTCGTCAGCTGCACGACTGGATTTATCACAAAGGGGTGCGATCGCTTGAGGAAATTTCTGTCTTTCCCAAACAATGGCGTTCCACCTTGACAGAAGTTCCCATCGGTCGCTCCACCCTGCACTATCGCTCTGCCGCCCCCGATGGCACGGTTAAATATCTGCTGCGATTGGCAGATGGTCAAATTATTGAAACCGTCGGCATCCCCACAGAAAAGCGCCTAACTGTCTGCGTGTCTACTCAGATAGGTTGTCCAATGGCTTGTGATTTCTGCGCCACGGGCAAGGGAGGCTTCAGCCGCAATCTAGCACGGCATGAAATGATCGATCAGGTTCAAAGCGTCCAAGAAGACCAAAAGCGGCGTGTCAGCCATATTGTTTTTATGGGTATGGGTGAGCCGTTGCTGAATCTGGAAAATGTGCTCTTAGCGATCAAGTCGCTGAATGAAGACGTGGGCATCGGGCAGCGAGCAATGACCCTCTCCACAGTTGGCATCCCCGGACGCATTCGCCAGTTGGCTCAACATCACCTGCAAGTCACCCTCGCAGTTAGCCTCCACGCTTCCAATCAAGCCCTGCGGGAACAACTTATCCCCAGTGCTCGGCGATCGCCCTTAGATGAATTGCTAGCTGAATGCCGAGAATACGTGCAGCTGACCGGTCGCCGCATCACATTTGAATACATTCTTTTGGCTGGGGTGAATGACCTACCAGAGCATGCAGCTGAATTAGCTCAGCTGCTGCGTGGTTTTCAAACTCACGTTAACTTAATTCCCTACAATCCGATCCGGGAGGCAGACTATCAGCGACCAAGTCCCCGCCGCATCCAGGCTTTTGTCAACGACCTGAAGCAGCAACGGATTGCTGTGAGTGTACGCTACTCCCGTGGCTTGGAAGCGGATGCGGCTTGTGGACAACTCCGGGTAACGAAACTATAGCGTCAGGGTAGATGCCGGGGGCATAAGCCTCTATAACTCTGCCGGTGCGAGAGCACATCACCATTAGGTAGTCGCAGGTTGGGCATTGCGTCCGAGTCAGCTGACTACTTAAAAGGTGATGCCGTTCAGCCTCACTGCCGCAATTGGGACACCGGGTTATTTGTACCGTCCTCATTTTAAACCTCTTGATGAAATCAGTTTTTAAAAAAGAGTGAAAATTAAACCAGAAACTGTTTTGGGTTTACACAAGTCAACAAAAATCAACAAAATGTAGCTAAAACCTAGATTTAATCAAAAAATAAACGATTAGATAGGTTACCCTATCCTTCTCTTTAATTATGTCAGAACTTCTTGACGCAGCAATATAACTTAGGACAGATAAAATATTTATTTTGCATGGCATTTGCTTAGATTTTAAGTGATCCCCATTGTGAATCATTCGATATATAATAGTTTACAAAGAAACGAACCATTACTAGCTCCACTTTGAGTGGACTCTTTTTTATGTTTACTCAAGCTTTCCATTCCGTCATTGCTTAAATTAAATTTCCTCCTCGGATGGTATAGTATATTGACGATGGAGACGGTATTATCTATACCCGAAGGATGGGGAGAGCAAGGGGCTGCTGTTTAACATCCCGTGAACAAATACCCCGCCCCCCAAGGAGGGCAGGGTATTTGTTCAATTAATGTAATGCTTTAGGAAGCTTACTTGCTTGAGGGGGCGGAATCTACCTGATTTAACGGGGCTATGGGGGCTTGTGGATTTACATTACCCGTTCCAGGTGAGGGTGTTGGATCCGAGAAGCTAGGAGGGGAATTCCTTGTTGCTGGGTTGGGGTTAACAGATGTTGGTGCGACGGGGCCAAGTTGTGTTGTACTCGCTGCCGGGATATTGAACAGCCCAGCAGGCGGATTCTGCACAGTCGGAGGAGCCGAGAACTGTCCGTCTGACATGATTGGCATCAAGATGATCCTCTGCTGATCCGGATTTGCTGGGTCTGCGGCCAGTTGTGGTGCTACAGTGACAGTGGCTTGCTTCACCTCGAGGGTAGTAGTCGGCGTACCGTCGGTGTCACGGTTGTATACAGAAGCGGCAGTGTTGCCCCCAAGTGGAGAGCCGTCATTTCTATAAGCCCTCACTATTGCACTGCCCATGCTATACCCCAAAGCTTCACCAGCAACTGAGTCGGAGTAGTAGTGTATGCCCCCTTGCCTCCGGGCAAGCGAAGATTCTCTGCCCAAGGCAACGAAGTCCTCCACGGGTTGGTCGGGAAAACACGCAGGACCCACAGCCATAAAGACGCCCGCGGAGGTGGAGTGACCGGAGGGGTAAGACGGGTGGAAAGGTGTAGGTAGAAGAGGTTGGGGAGTATTGTAGGCTTGGAAAGTGTAACCAGTGACTTGGTCAGGACGGGGACGCAGGTAGATGAACTTGTTGTACCACGCACCTAGAAGACTGGCATAGATGCCTTCATTCAACATAGCGCTACAACGCGCCGCTAAGGGTGGACTGTATCGTTCTACTTGAACTAAATGGTCAAAATAGTAGTTGTAGTTTGAAGCAGGTGGGTCAAAGTTCCAGCGAGTGACAATGTTGATCACATTCGGATCGCTACGGGTAGCCGCCAGGTCGTTCAATTCTTCCAGTTCAAGCTTAGTCTGATTAGACGTATTTGTGGGCGGTGGAGGAAGGATGAACTTATCAAATTGTCTGACCGGATTCTGGGGTATCTTCCAGTTGGGTGCACTAGGGGCAACAATATTTTCTAGCGGTACGAGTGGTGGATTATCGGGGTTCTTTGAGGGGTCCCTTGGGTTGAAGAGTACACTATCAGGTTGATTGGGAACTGGCTGAGCATAAGCAGATGGGATAGTAGCGGCAGCAAGCAGACATGCCGCAGCTGCGCTCTTGATCAAGAACAAATTCTTCACCATATTTTCCTCACGTAGTTTAATTTCGCCCTAGCTACTTAGCGACGATATAGATTTGATTGGGGAACAAAGGAGAGGCGTGTAAGCACGTTATCGATGAATGTAAACCTAGTGGAAGCGTCTGTATTGAGCGTGGCGTACACCATGTCTACTACCTTCTGCTGTTTAAACTCTGAAGGCTCTACGAAAGTAGGCTGACCATAAATCGACATCACCTGAGACGGGTTCATCCCAATCCGGATGGATTGGTTGGCAGGTCGGTGTGTTGGCATCGCTGGTTCTGCTGGCAATATTACTCCCAGAATGCTGACAGGAGTTTCCAATCCGACATTTATACCTTCCACCCGGTCGTCCGTAAAAATTACGTTCACCGGTACCTCACCTGTTTTTACATATACGAGTTGTTCAAGCTTGTAAATCGAGTTGTCATTGCGCCGCTCAGCGATAGGCTGACCCATCAGCTTCAGCACTTCTTGGCGGCTCATCCCAATTTTTATGCCTTGAGCAAAACGAGGAATGTTATTGGTCGTTACAGTTTTGAGTTGAGTAGTAATGCCCGACAGATGACCGTCAATTATCGACACTTTGGTGATAATTGGCTCCTGGCGATAATTCAGAATTTCCAGGTGCATATCTGAGTTTGGGAAAACTTTCGTGTCGGTTGGTTTTCCCATCACATTTTCGACAGCAGCCTTAGTCATACCTTCGTACAACAGACTGGCTTTAAGCGACTGACGTTCAATCTTAATATCAGTGCGGATTTTCGGTAAAAAGGATGGTCTGTTATCGCCTTGGGACTCACTCTGAACTTGAGGATGGCTGACGGCGGGAGTTTTAGCCATTAAGGGTGTAGCGGTAGCTGTGAGGCTCAATACCAGAAGCCACAAGTAAGGCGGCAGTTTCACTGGGATTATCTGTTGTAATTGTATGATGTAAGGGAGTATCTCTAGTTGACTGATACAAGTCCTGCCAAATGGAATCTGGATAATTGAACATGAGGCTTTGCGTGGGCTCGACGCCCTCACCTAGCTTGATACTTGGCCCTAGATATTAAAGTAGAACTTTTTTCTCTGTCTAGAGTAGTATTTTACTATTTATGAGTCTAGCAGGTTGTCGGAGAAACACCGATGTGTCAGAGTGAGGCAAGTGACAATGAGCAGCTATGCCTCGAATCTTTAAGATGGTGGACTACGAAGCCACCCTGGATACAAGTGTGACATTGCGTGA
>JAABUQ010002339.1_pt1 | contig 37741 bp, 39 predicted proteins | sample 5560001 | NCBI WGS metagenome assembly JAABUQ01 (sample SAMN10711888, study PRJNA513371) | rock metagenome | isolation source: Antarctica rocks | place: Antarctica: Victoria Land, Finger Mt nord | collected 2015-12-18 | reverse complement strand
GTGGCAGGGCCAATATGCAAGGGAGCAATGCACCCTTGACAGCGAGAGATGTTTATGGTATATATCGAGTACGGATATATCTACAACGGTTATATCGATGAGGGATAGAGTGTGAACATTTCTCTAGACTTTCTCAGGAGGTATGGATGAGCAATGCTGAGCGGGATGTCGAGCGGCTGCTCCCACTGACGCCCGCGGTTTTTCATATCCTGCTGGCCCTGGCCGATAAAGAGCGACACGGCTATGGCATTATGCAGGAGATCGCTTTGCGCACCGATGGCAAGCTGCGCATGGGACCAGGCACGCTGTATGGTTCGCTTAAACGCATGCTGGCGGACGGGCTGGTTGCTGAGACGGGCGAGCGTCCCGATCCGTCGCTTGACGATGAGCGCCGCCGCTACTATCGCCTGACAGACTTTGGCCAGCGCGTCGCTCAGGCCGAGGCGCAGCGGCTGGAACAACTGGTGCGTGTTGCGCACAGTAAACGCCTGCTGCCAGGCGGCACGCTGCTGGGAGGGAACCTATGAGTACAGAACCCGCCGTTCCTCAGCACTCGCTTGCGCGTGCGGAGTCGTGTTACCGCTGCCTGTTGTTCCTGTATCCAGCCGCGTTTCGCCGTGCCTACGAGCGGGAAATGCTACTGACCTTTCGTGCGTGCTATCGTGACCTGCTGCAACAGGGGGATGCCAGTGATCGGCTCTCCTTCTGGCATACGCTATGCTCTGACCTGATTACAAGCATCTTTTCCGAACATATACGCTCGTGCATATTGCTTTTTAAACGTCTGTTAGGTATAGAAAGGAAGACTTTTATGTCCTCGTCACTTCTGAATCTGGATTTTGCTGGCCTGACTGATATTGGTCGCAAGCGTGCTGTGAATGAAGATACGCTGGTCTCGGTCGTCCCACAGGACCCACAGACCATGCGCGAGAAAGGGGCGCTCTTCGTCGTCGCCGATGGCATGGGCGGTCATGACAAAGGCGAAGTTGCCAGCGATATGGCTGTAACGGTCATTCGCGAAACATACTACCAGCAGCAGGAGAGCGATACTCTGGAGGCTCTGCGCCAGGCTGTTGCGCAGGCCAACCGGGCCATCTGCCAGCGCAATGAGGAGCTTTTTGCGGGCGAGCAAGCGCCTAAGCGCATGGGGACAACCTGTGTTGCAGCGGTGATCCAGGGGGACCGCGTCTATGTTGCCAACGCGGGCGATAGCCTGGCCTATATTGTGCGTAACAACGAGGTCAAGCAGATCGCGCAGAACCACTCCTGGGAAGCGACACAGGTGCGTGAGGGGAAGATGACGCTTGAGGAGGCGAAGGCGCAGGGGAAAAGCAATCTAATCTACCGCTCCCTGGGTGGGACACTTGATCTGGAGGTCTACGCGGCCAGCGAACAGGTGCAGGATGGCGATATCCTGATTCTCTGTACCGATGGTCTCCATAACCTGGTCAGCGAGGACGAGATGCGCAGCATCGTGCAGCAGTATGGGCCAGAAGAGAGCGCCGCACATCTGGTGGCACGCGCGAACGAAGGTGGTGGACCCGATAATATTACTGCTGTTGTAGTACACGTGTCACTGGCTGCGGCTTAGCTGCTCTACAGCTTTTAGGATGGCGTGTGTTTCATAGACGCCCCTCGGGCAAGGGCATACCGGCCCAGATGGGCAAGAAGTGCGTCAGGACGCTGACACGATTGAAGGCATTGATCTGGTGCTCAAAGTCCTGGTAACAGCCTGTCTCATCATCCCAGCATACCTGCTCTAATGCCTGGGGAATATGTGCGACACGCGCCAGTACCGCCTCTGCCTCCACTGGCTGCCCGATACTACGGTAGAGGAGCGCCAGGTGGCGTGCATCGGCATAATGGAAGCTATTCAGCGCGACTGATGCAACTGGTGGGAGAAAGATATTCCATATCTCCTCATGCCCTGGCACATGTTGCACATAACGATCGTACTGTGGAGCGTTATCCGCGAGCTGACCTGTATAGCGCACCTCAATGAGACCATCGCCATCATGATCCTGCGTACGAGCGTTCCATTCGAAAAGCGCCCGCATCGCGGGCAAGATCTCACGTACAAAGTCCCAGTTCTGATGGTGTTGCGTGATCTGCCAGAGCACCCACGAGAGGATCGGTGCCTGGGGATAAAAGGTCGTCCCTATTTTATGCTCGTAGCTATGCGTCGGGACACAACCATCTGGCCGTTGGTACGCGAAAAGCACGCGTAACGCATCTTCCGCACGCGCAAGATCAAATTCTGCCAGACCTAGAGCGCCAATCGCGCTATCCCAGAAAAAGGCACTGGACGCCCAGGAGGTAATAGAGCAGAAGCTGGCAACATGCATCTTCCAACGCCCGTACCTGCCTCGGTATCCACAGCGAGACAGGACGGCGGCGGCCCGCAGTTCGCGCCGATAGCTCGCTCGTTCCTTTCCGGGAAGCGCACTGAGCAGATGTTCCCAGCGCTCTTGAGCGCCAGTCCAGACCGTGTCAATGTTGTATCCGTGGATCGGCTCGCTGCCCACCAACCACTGTTCCCAGAGAGATGGTGGACAATTTTCTCCCTCCAGCACCCACTGTAACGTCAGTGCAGTATCCAGCGCATGTGGTGCCGTGGTCAGGCGATACTGCCGCCCCTGCCTGGTAAGCGCGATTTGTGCTCCAGGAAGTGAGAGACGCCAGCAGGCACCAAAGTCAGGCGTAGAATCGATATGCAATTCAGGATGCTGAGCCGGCTGCTGCACACGAAAATATGCCATGCCAGCGCGCACTTCTGCCAGGTAGTCCGTCACCCTTTCCTCAAAAGCCCCGCTGAGCGCTATGATGAGCTTATCTGAGAGAGGATGTTCAGGGAGAAGTTCAACGTTCCAGCAATAGCGATTGTGAGCGGGGCAGACGAGGGTCGCTGTCACGTGAATCCAGGTCCCTGCCAGGTAGACGCTCCCTCGCTGGCGGCAGCCCCAGGGAAACATCACAGTCTCCTGGGCACTGACCGCGATCGGAACTTCTCCGCCTTCACGTTGTAACCAGAGGCAGAACGCCTGCTCAGTCAGGGGGTCACGTACATTTGCCAGTCCACGCGGGGAGATGCGAGCGATCCCAATGCGATCGTATGGCAATGACAGGACGAGATGCGAATAATGATCGACAAAGCCAGTATTTTCCCTGGTCGGGTTAAACAGATTTTGCAACATGTGCGTTGTGTTCAATGCCTATTCCTCGCTGATAATGGTGGTGCATCTCTCAAAGCCTGGCTCTGAGAGATGCACCCCCCGCAAGCCCCTCTCTCCTTGACAGAAAGTATGTTCCAGAGAAGAGCACGGGCGAGATGGGGAGCGGCCGAGCAAGGCGGGCGCCGTGAACGTGGCCCGTACGCCAGTTCGTTAGGTGGTGCTGGGAGAGCAGGCGGGTGTCCGTCTCGCTTCCGTTTTCTGCGGCCCGCCGCCCATCGTGTGCTCGCCTGCTTTTCCCATTGGCGCCCAATGAACTGGGGTACGGGCCTCATTCATGCCGCCCGTTCTGCTCGCCATGCCGCTCTGCTTGCCCTCACGGTTCCCTGGAACAACGTTTCTGTCGGGGAGAGAGCCCGCAAGCCCACAGGGCTTCAGTGTGTAATACTGACCTGATCAAATGTCCCTGTACAGAGCGAACTGTTGTTATGGGAGGTGACGGCCAGGCCCACATAGATCGTCGCACCCATTGTGACGGTGTCTGAACCAATCTGTGACCAGTACGATCCGTCAGGGGAGATGGAGCCGGTGATGGTGTTCCCCTGTCGTGTCAACTTGACCCAGTATGGTACAGCGGCGCCTGTAGCCTGTGTGAAGACCGTGTTTCCGCCCGTCGAGGTGCGGCGCTGAAACGTCCCTCCGTTGCCCGGTGTAATCGCTATCAGGGCATTGGCCGAGCCAGGATCAAGGCTCTCACGCATCATCACGCCTGCTTTCGCCCAGGGATCGGTGTTGTCGATACTGTTCACACGCGCAATCACGGAGCCGTCGCCGGTCAATGGCTGGTAGACAAAACGGAAGGCGTCCGCACTGTTCGAGATATCCGTACCCGAACCAGCAAGGGTGAAACTCCCGTTATTATAAGAAGCCGAGCCGGTCTTCCCCACTGTACCGATATCCTGTGTCTGCCAGGGAGAAGGCAGCCCACCTGTGACAGGTGTCGGCGTGGGATTGGGAGTCGGGTTGGGCGTGGGTGTTGGCATGGGATTTGCACCGCCCAGTGTCACTGTTACGGTCTGGTCACTATTCAGGACAGCAGTGGCGGTCTGAGACTGACCGTTCGCGGTGACAACGATATTGTAGTTTCCTTTAAAGCCACGTGTAGTATACGAACCGTTGGTATCTGACGTCCCGGAGGTATCTGTCCACCACTGGTGATAGACGAGATCCATGTAAGCCTGACCGGCAGATTTGACCGACCAGTCCTGATTGAAGATGGGCGCGTAATTGATCCAGCTATCCCCATCCCAGAAGTCCCAGATCTGGAAACCGGTCACCTGCGGCTGACTGAAGACAGCGGTCATATAATCGCGCGTATAATCCGCTTCAAGTTTGGCGCGCACAGCGGGATCGGTGATGGTATCCAGCTTGATATCAAACTCGGTCACCTTGAGCTGGAGGTTGGGGCTGAGCGAGGCAAAATCGTTGAGCGCCGCGTAGACATCGGTTGGATCGGTGAGCTGTGTCTGGGGAGAGTCGAAGTGACTCTCAAAGCCAACGCCATCAAGAGGCGCGCCTTTTTTCAAGAGCGACTGCACAAGATTCCTGTAAAAGCTGTGCATCGTCATATTCGCGCCACTATTGATCGTCACACCTTCATCGTTGATATAGAGAGGGACGCCAGTTCCCAGCGCGTTGCGCGCGAGTTGAAACCAGTTAGCGTATTCCGCAACGTAGTCCTGCCCCTGTGACTGCATCGCATACTCAAGGCAGTCATTCTGGGTAGGTTCATTAATCACATCCCATTCGTTAATGCTGGTGCCATAATAGGATGCTTCATCCGTCACATGATTGCGGATCGTGGAGAGCAGCCAGTTCAGGCCATTGGCCTGGTAGCCCTGGTTCACATCGCTGGGCAAATTACAGGGCCAGACGAGGTTGTGACCGCGATAGGCCAGCCCATGATCGTGCGCCCACTTGATAAAATTCGCCACATTGGCCCGGGTCGTTGTGTTTTCGTATCCCTGCCATTTCAGGTCGTTCTCTTCTTCGAGCATATTGAAGCCCGTGCCCGTGCCCGGTCCTGCCGTATTCAGGATTTTATCCTGATAGGTTGCGTTAGGATTGACATAGCCAAGATAATCCGAGGCGGCGGTGCTGAATTGGAATGCCTGTTTTGTCATATGCACGGCTACATTGGCGTTGGGGACGACGTTGCCCTGCTGGTCTTTGACGACAACCGTCAGGTTGGCTTTGCGATACTGATCGATACGCTGGTTGGCGGAACTGCGCCAGGCGGCGTTGGGATCTTCGCCTGGATACCCTAACTGGATCGGCGTCTGCGGCAGTTTTCCCAGGTTCGAGGCATCCTGACCGTAATCGAGCAGCGCGATCCCTCCGATTTGAAAGGTCTGGATCTGGTAGCTGTAGAAAAACTCCAGGTAGGCATTCCCCACGGCGGCGGCATTGCTTGCCTGCATCGGGAGGTCATATCTCGTCCAGGTCGAGTTGATCAGGATGCTGCGACTCCCCCAGGCGGTCCCACCCGACGAAAGTTTGACCTGGATCAGCCCCTGATTCGTCTGGGTCTGAATTGAGCGCACCCATAACACGAGATGCACCACATCATTCTGGCTGATCGCAGCGGTGTTGGTAAAGCGTTCGAGCAGGTACCAGTCTTTGCGCGGAAGCGTCGGTACAGAAAGCTGCAACGCCTGCGTGAAGGGCTGCCCGCTGACGTTGACAGTCTGAGGAGTCGTCCCCTGAGCACTGTTCAAAAAAACTGCATGGGCTTGAGCAAGGACTCCGCTTTCAGTGTCGGCGATCGGGAACGTTCCAGCGTTGGAGAGACCATAGGTGGATTGCAATTGTTGCTGCAGCGTACCATAGTAGGAATCGCTCGCATGCGCACTCTTAGCGGCAGGTTGCACCAGACCCAGCAGCAGAGCCAGGCTCACTACTGCCAGGAGACGCCACCCTTTGAAGAGAGCCTGGCGGGAAAACAAAGATAGAACGCTGCCTGCGCGATGTCGCGTGACTTGAGCATCATTTCTCATGTGTTGTACCATCCTTGTACGGACTAGATGTTTCGAAAAAACAGCCTGTGCTCCCACAATGGAGCGGATAGAGCTAGCGTGTGAGAGAAGCATCACCCCCTTACCCGGGCCTATCATTTTATGGAGCTGAATTCGGGTATTACGCTTTAATCGCGCCAGCAACGCCATTGATAAAGTAGCGTTGGAGGATGATGAAGACGAACATAATCGGCGCGAGCGTAATCACTGAACCAGCACAGAGATAGGTCCAGTTGGTCGAGTTCTGGCCAATGAAGGCATACATTCCGACAGCGAGTGTGCGCAATTCAGGAACGCCCAGCGTGAAAACCAGGGGAACGAAAAAGCTATTCCAGGCACCGATGAAGGTAAAAAGCGCTACCGTCGCCACCATCGGGCCAGCCAGAGGAAACATCACCTGGAAGAAACGCTGATTGAAGCTCGCGCCATCCACACGGGCAGCATCCTCGATCTCACGATCCATCGTAGCGAAGTAGCCCATAAAGAGGAAGGTGCTGAAAACCATGCCTCCGGCCGTCTGAACGACGATGATAGACCAGAGTGTATTTAAAAGGCCCACGCGCTGAATAATATCGAAGACCGGTAGAATAGTGTAACCGTGTGGCAGAAAGAGGGTCAGCGCGACAAAGCCCAGCAAAATCCTTTTCCCGGGAAACTTTGTGCGTGCCAGCGCATAACCAGCCATCGAAGTAAAGAGCAGCGTGAAGACGACGGTCAGCCCGGAGGTCAGAACCGTATTCAAGAAATAGCGACCAAAGGCCGCTTCGTTCCAGGCATTCACGTAGTTTGTCCATGCCATCTGTCTGGGAAAGATATTCAGACCCTGATCAAAAAAATCCTTGTTCGATTTAAACGAACTACCCAGCGTCCAGAGAAAGGGATACATCCAGATCACCCCACCCGCCAGCAGGATGAGATGGGTCAGCACCATGCCACTTTTCAAGTGGAATTTGCGGGAGGACGTACGACGAGGAGGTGATGAGAGAGCAAGTGTTCTCATAACAGGAGATCCTTTCTATGAGCGACTCATATCAGCCCGTTGGCGATTGAAGGAGCGGAAAATCAGAAATTGCGCGGCCGCGAGAACCAGCAGAACCAGGCCATAGAAAAACGAGGCAGCCGAGGCAAAGCCAACGTTTGGCTGAATAGGATTGCTGGAGAAACCGCCAAATGCCTGGTGGTAAATGTAGGTATTGACGACCTCCGTCGAGAAGTAAGGACCCCCGCCGGTCAGGACCTGCACCAGATCAAAAACCTGTAAGCTTCCCAGGATAGCCAGGATCAGAATGACCAGTCCAACCGCCCGCAGCATCGGAATGGTAATAGTGGTAAAGCGCGCCAGGGCATTCGCGCCATCAATGCGCGCCGCCTCATACAACTCCAGGGGGATCGTCTGCAGACCCGCTAAGAAGTAGATGAGATTGTACCCGAGGGTATTCCAGATACCGACGAGGATGATAATGCCCAACGCGAAGCGCGGATCGCCGAGCCAGTCAATATGCTCGTGTGTCAGATGCAAGCTCAGCAGAATTTTATTGAGGTCTTCCCCAAAATTGGAGAGGATCAACTGGACCACCACGCCGATCACCGCCGCCGAGGTGACTACGGGCAGAAAGTAGATAGAGCGATAGAAAGTCGCGAACTTGAGCCTGGGATTATTCAGCACCAGAGCCAGCAGCAGCGCCAGGAAGAGCTGAACAGGGACCAGCACAGCCGTATAAATGAACGTGTGCAGGAACGAACCCCAGAAGATGGGATCGTGCAAGACGCGCTGGAAATTGTCAAGTCCGACAAAGGCCGAGGGATCACCAATCCCATTCCATTGATAGAGTGTATAGCCCAACGAGGCAAAGAGCGGATAGATGACAAAGATCAGCAACAAGATCGTCATTGGCGTGACATAGAGATATGACCAGATATTGCTGCGCATCACACGCCAGAGGGTAGGTTTTGCCTGTAGTGCCGGTCTGGCACGAGGCGTTTGTTGTATTTGGGGTAACGTTGATGTCTGCATGAGAAGTGCGTTTCCTCTCGTACCCCGGTTGGCAAGATACACTGTCTTCCCAACCGAGGTTGATAATGAAGAGCAACAAAGGGACCGGGAGATAGAAAGGTGTTAGCTCTGCTTCTGTGTCGTGATATAGGGCCTGGTCAGATCCCAATCGGAGAATGTGTAATCATCGAGGCTAACCTTATACCCCTTCTCCTGAGCTTGCTTGATCCCTTTTTCAAGGGCACTTTGAGACTTAGCAGCGAACTCGGAGAGCGCACTCTGTATATCCGAGATCTGGCCCGTATAGTAGCCAGACATAATATCACCCATATCGGGCTTGACGCTCTCTATGACCACGTTCGCTGTCTGTGGATTGCGAATCCCGGCATCAGGGCCAGGGAGCCAGTATTTGGAGGTCGCCACATACTGACCAAAGGGAGCGAATTTGACGAGTTTGGGATCGTTATTCTGTGGATAGACGGAGAGGTCCTCGCCCATCGCGACCCAGCGTTTCCCCGCTTCAGGGCTGTAGAGCCAATCGAACCATGCCCATGCTTCATCAGCATGCTTCGTCTTCGCGGAGATAGCCAGCCAGGTACCGCCAGGGCTGCCATAGAAATAGCTTTTAGGGGTTGCATCGGGAGTAATCAAGGTTGTCAGGCTATAGTCGGTAAACTGGTGCTGCGTCCATTCGGCCTGATTCCAGACGCCCCCAACGGTCATACCAAACTTCCCACGCTCAAAATAGGCGCGGGCCACCTCGTCGGTCATACTCAGCGAGTCTGGGTAGGCGTAGCTTTTTTGCTTCCACTCACGCAGCAGGTGCATGAAGTCGGTGTAGTTACGATCGGTCCCATAAGTATATTTACCGACACGGTTATCCATGCCATAACAGCCACCCGGACTCCCGGCGCCCTGAATAAAGACTTCCATCCACCAGGGAAGGATATTGGAGGCACTATTGCCAAAGCCAAGTCCATAAGCATTGCCATTACTCTTTTTCGTAATCGTCTCGGCGGCATGAGTCACATCGTCCCAGGTGCGTGGGATCTGGATGCTGCCATCCGCATTGGTGAGGCCAGCATCTTTAAAGACCTGGTGATTGAGGTAGAGTTGAATCCACGGCGCGCTACCAGTAAGTGGAGCAGAATAGAGTTTCCCCGCAAACATATTACTGCCCTCATGAAAGGTACCAGTGGGGAAGCGCTTGCGCCATGCCTGGTCCGTCCACTTGTCGATAGGCATATACCATCCTTTGCTCACTTGCTCATTAAGCCCCGGACTTGAGGGGATCATTGCCACATCAGGAGCATTGTTGCTTTTAACGGCGAGCGCGTAGAGTGTAGCATAGGTGGTATTGGCCTGTGTCGTCTTCTTAATTTTGATATCGGGGTGGGCCTGGTGGAACAACTTGATCTCGTTATCGACCCAGGGGGCCTGGCTAACCCACCAGTCCCAGTAGTTCAATGTCACACTACTGGAAGATGAGCCTGAGGAACCGCAAGCGGCCAGCGTTCCTCCAACTGTGGCCGCACTCGCGGTTGCAGCAGCAGTCTGTAAGAAAACGCGACGGTTCATGCGAGATGTGTTCATCGTTTGATCCTTTCTTTGCTACGTGGAACATAGCGATAAAAAAACAACGTTGTTTCAAGATAAAACTACACCGCTACACTGGACGACCTATCATCCCCCTCACTACTCCGTATTACCTGCTGAAGGCAAAGTATTAATAATCTCATCAGTCCGTCTATTCGACATCATGTATAGCTGACGGTACGATATGCCTTTTTAAAGTATCTCTAGCTTTCTGTTATACCCATAACAGAAAATGAGAGCTGGCTAATTACACTGTTACCTTCGGTGAGGGACCTGATGATTCTCGTACAATTAACTGCGTTGGCAGTTGAAAGTGTACTGGCAGCGTTGTGTGAGCGTGATCTGAGCCATTATCATCAACCGCACACTGGAGTAGCTCCTGAGAAAGAGTACTTTGAGCATTTAAGAGAGACAATAGCAACTCAGCGGCACAGCGACCAAGATCGTTAAATGGCTGATGAACAGTCGTTAGAATTGGACGCCGATAGTCAAAAACGGGGTCATCGTTAAAGCCTACCACAGTCAGGTCTGTGGGTACGCTGATGCCAGACTCATCAGCCGCCGCAATCGCACCATAGGCAATCTCATCATTACAGGCAAAGATGGCTGTCGGTGGATCTGGTAGGGAAAAAATTTTTCTCCCGCACTCGATACCACTTTCCACGTTAAAGTAGCCTTGTTGGAAAAGGTGAGGATCAGGAACTATGCCAGCTTCTTGCAGGGCATCACAGTACCCCTGATAACGTTCCAGAGAACAGGGATAACTCAGGGGACCCTGAATGTACGCGATGCGCGTGTGACCGAGATTGAGTAAATAACGAACAGCATTATAAGCTCCTCCACGGTGATCAACACCTACCCAGGGGAGATCCGCTCGCACACCAATTGGATCGATCATGACGACCGGCAGCCCTTGCTTGTAAAATGTCACGAAATGTTCTGGCGTCTGATCAAAGAGCATTGTGAGCAGGCCACCCACAAGTTTTGTTTTCAGAATCTGATCCACGACAAGACGATAATCTTTGTCACCAGGGCAGGTATAGAGCATGATGCCGTAGTTTGTATGTTCGCTGATGTAGGTTGCAACCGAGCGGATCACCTCCAGGAGCGCTGTCCACTGCAATGTTGGCATCAGCAGGCCAATTAATTGACTTTGCCCCTTCAACCCTTTCGCGTTGAGGCTGGGCACGAAGCCGTGCTCTTTAATGACGTGCGAAACACGCTTGCGTGTCTCAGGATCAACATTGGAACTCTGGTTTAAGACGCGAGAGACCGTTGTTGTTGAGACACCGGCAAGGCGAGCAATATCATGAATAGTAAATTTCGTTGACATTCCAGAACTACTTTCCTGATAGTTTTTTTTCGGCACGCCGTAAAAAGCAATGGGCAACGCCGCTTGAGCGCGGCTACCAGAGCCAGCAGGCAAGCAGTTCTCAGCAGAGGATGATTCAAGCAAGCTGTTTGCTTTTCCCAGCCGGCTTGCCTGCTGGCTCTGGTCAGCCCATTGAATGGCACGTCACCGCTACCCCTGCAAAAGATTGTACCGAGGGAAACAGTTGATGGTAACGTTACCATGAAGAAAGAATAGCATGGTAACGTTACCATGTCAAGGGTTTTGGCGAGAGAATTATCCTTGTTGCTCAAACCTGATTCTTATGCTGAGCCAGAGGGAGTGAACGAGAGGAGTAGACGTTTCATGGACGTTTGAATCCTTTCCAATGCCTGCGGGAAGGGCACAGGAGCGGTTTTTAGCCGCCCCCATACTCTACATGCTCACAGCAGTAGCGCGGCGCAGCCGGTCCATGGCCTGCTGGACGCTTTCTTTCTCGTTGTAGACGGCGGAGCCGGCGACGAGCAGGTTGGCCCCGGCCTTAACAACTTCGGGCACGGTCGCCTCGTGGATGCCGCCATCGACCTCGATATCGAAGCGCAGACCGCGCTGGGCCGCGATCTGGCGCAGACCGCTGATCTTGGGCAGGGTCTCCGGGATAAAATCCTGGCCGCCGAAGCCAGGATTGACGGTCATGACAAGCACGTGATCGAGCAGCGTCAGCATATCCTGGAGCAGGAAGATGGGTGTCGAAGGGTTGAGCGCCACCCCGGCCTTTTTTCCTGTCGCCTTGATCTGCTGCACGACGCGATGCAGGTGTGGACAGACCTCCTGGTGCACGATGATCAGATCGGCCCCCGCTTTAGCGAAGATCTCGATGTATTCCTGCGGGTTCGTGATCATCAAGTGCGCTTCAAGAGGTAATTGTGTGCAGCGCCGTACGGCCTCGACAACCATTGGCCCCATCGTGATATTGGGGACGAAATGCCCATCCATGACATCGATCTGGATACGCTGAGCACCGGCCGCCTCGGCCTCGCGTACCTGTTCGCCCAGGCGCGTAAAATCGGCGGAGAGGATTGATGGAACTAATCCAACCATGAAAAAATGCTCCTACGCCTGCTGATTTTGCTCTTGCTGAAGACGTCCTGCCGCTGCGATGTCAAGCATCCAGGTCACTTCACCATTGGTGGGGCGCACGATCTGCGCGGGATATTCGTCGGGTTGATGTTTGCCCTCTAGCACGGCATGGACCGCCTCGGCCTTCTCCTCACCCGTTACCAGGAAGAGCACATGGGCCGCCGCATTCAATACTGCTGGTGTGAAGGTCAGACGCGCGGGAGGCGGCTTGGGAACCGTGACGGGCATAACGAGACGCTGCTGCTCTTGCAGTGAGGGCTGGTGTGGGAAGAGCGATGCCGTATGTCCTTCGGGTCCCATACCGAGCTGGAGCAGGTCAAATCTAGGCACGGCATTGGTGCCAAAGACGCGCCGCATCTCACGTGTGTAGGCGTTGCTGGCAGCTTCATGATCGGCCTCGTCCGCCGGCATGCGATGGATCTGCGCGGCTGGGATAGGCAGCTTGCTTAACATAACTTCCTGTGCCAGGTGGTAGTTGCTTTCTTTATCATCTGCTGGTACGCAGCGTTCGTCTGACCAGAAGATCTCCACCAGCGCCCAGTCGATTTTGTTGTTATAGAGTTCGCCTGCCAGCAGGGCATAGGCTTTTTTAGGGGTTGAGCCGCCCGAGAGCGCAAGGGTGAAGCGACCATGCGCGGCGATAGACTCGTTGGCGACGCGTACAATATACTGCGCCGCCGCGTGGCTTAGCTTGTCTACATCAGGATAAATAATTGTACTCATTAAAAGCTCCTCATAAACGTTTTGTTACGAGAGTAGTGCGAAAACTTCGTGCAATGCTTCCTCGTAGATGTGATCGCGTCCCATAATCTCCAGCTCATCGTGCAGGAGTTCGGTCTCTTTGTGTTTCGTTGCCATATTCACGATGCGGGGTGGACGGGTATTGTCGGGTAGCTCAACGGAAGTGAGGGCATGATCGTCGTCGTCCCCGCGATCAATGCTGAAGACCGCCTGTTTTCCATCAATGCTGCTGGTCAAGCGTACGAGGCAGAGATTGCCTGGTTGGAGCTCGGATTGCACACGTGGGCGAATAGAAATATCGATGCTTCCCCGTGTTGTGCTGCCTGCCTTCCCACCGCGACTGGCGCTGAGCGGACCGGTCATCGCCGCTGAAGTCGCCCGACTGGTCATATGCCAGGAATGGGTACCGGTGCGTACATCGTGATAGACGGGTTCATCATCGCTTGAGAGCTGCCAGCCCAGGCGTGTTTTGAGCCAGGCGGCAAGCAGAAGCGCACGTATTGGATTGGGTGAGACAGGGTCTTGCTGTGTGCGTGCCGATCCATCAAAGGGCGCGACAGCGTGTTCGATCTCAATGCGATCGACACTGGCGAGGTACGGCCGGTATTCCGCGACGTCAAAGAACTGAGCGACCAGTTCGCGCCAGGGGGTAAGTCGTCCCCAATTCAGATCGCTGAGCGCGCAGTCGGGTGCCTCCTGTAAGAGCGCGGATAGGGTGCGGATACTCTCTTCTGGAGAAGAAAAATCCCGTGAGTCCACAATAACCCTGCTACTGATATTGATCAAGCGGTGGAAGATCGTATTGTCCGTGGGAAGATCGTTCAGCCACCAGAGGTAGACAGGGAGATCGGGCTTGAGCAGAGATTGCAGCGCGCTCGCGGCACTGGTGACCGCGCCGCCGGTCAGCGTCACCGTGATCTGTTCAAAGTGGTGGCGCATGATGTCGGAAATGATGGGGAAGGAGCGCAGCGTCACCCACGACGACATCTCGCTGGGAAGATCACTGCGTGTATCAAGGATTAAGAGGGTAACGCGTGCTATGTGAGTGCTGGCTAGATCGCGTAAGAGCGAGCTTGCCTGATATGCAGATTGAGTGTCAGGAGCACAAATGACAAAGTTGAGCACACTCGTCCGCACATTCATGTTTTGACTGATGCGCATGTTATCGGCCGCCAGGTGCCAGAGGAAGGTCAGTTCTTCCTCGACCTGGTCCGGGCGTACCTTTTTGCCAGCCCAGGGAAGATTGTACCCTGGTGGCGCAGACTTATCCATTGCCATTCCCTATACCCTATACCTTCATCATCGAGAACGTCGTCGTTCGCCTTGACAACACCGTACGATATTTTCTGTGAAGCACTACATAGCCTTACACTACATAGTTTACATAACATACATTGCATAGACGTAAGCATGCGTGTTTTGTTAAACAAACGTCTTGAACGGAATGCCAGCGTGCCGTGCAAGGACGTGTGCTATGGACGCCGCCATCTGCGGCCATCGCGCCAGATAAACTCGTCAGATGCCTGCGGTCCCCATGTGCCCGATTCGTACGTGTGGATGCTCTCTTGCGGTGCGGTCTTCCATTCATCAAGGATACCCTGAATGAATGACCATGCCGCTTCGACCTCGTCGCGCCGTGTAAAGAGGGTCGAATCGCCATGCATACTATCAAGCAGCAGGCGTTCATACGCTTCGGGCTGTTCGCGAACGAACGAAGAGCCATAGAAGAAATCCATGTTCACCGAGCGAATCTGCATATCGGTACCAGGTACTTTAGCACCGAACTTGAGCGAGATCCCCTCGTCAGGCTGAATGCGCAGCGTCAGCACATTTGGCTCGACCTGTCCCTGGGCATCGCTATTCTTAAAGAGCATCAGCGGTGCCAGCTTGAACTGGATCGCGATCTCGGTCACACGTTTGGGCAAGTGCTTGCCTGTACGTAAGTAAAATGGTACGCCAGCCCAGCGCCAGTTGTCAATAAACAGCTTCAGCGCGACATAGGTTTCGGTGGTGGAGGCAGGCGAGACGCCATTTTCCTGTATGTAGCCGGGCACTTGCTGACCGCTGGCCCAGCCGGGACCGTATTGGGCACGGATCGTGTTTGTCAGGACATCGCGGCCGGCCAGTGGCTGGAGCGCGTGCAGTACCTTCACCTTCTCGTCGCGTACGGCGTTGGCGTCGAAGGCGATTGGTGGCTCCAGTGCTACCAGCGTGAGCAATTGCAGCATATGGTTCTGTACCATATCGCGGATCGCCCCTGACTCTTCATAGTAGCCGCCGCGACCTTCCAGGCCCAGGTTCTCCGCTACGGTAATCTGCACATGATCGACATAGCGGCGGTTCCAGACAGGTTCGAAGATGCCGTTTGCCAGGCGGAAGACAAGGATGTTCTGCACCGTCTCTTTGCCGAGATAGTGGTCGATACGATAGATCTGTTCCTCTTTAAAAACCTTGCCCACCTGTCGATTCAGTTCGCGCGCCGAGGCCAGGTCATGGCCAAAGGGTTTTTCGATGATGATGCGCGTCCACCCCTTACGATTACGGTTCAGGCCAGCGGCGCCCAGATTCTGGATAATTTCGGGGTACTGACTGGGTGGGGTTGACAGGTAGAAGATGCGATTGCCGGCCGTTCCTCGTTCTTGATCGAGTTTATTCAATAACATGTTGAGTTTTTCATAGCCAGCGGGATCGTGGAAATTGGATTGTAAGTAGTGTATCCCCGAGGCGAAACTTTCCCACACTTGAGGGTTGACCGGCTTTTGTCGTGAATATTGATTGATCGAGTCAAGAGCCTGCTGGCGGAAGGTTTCGTCGTCGTAGGGTCGCCGTGCGAACGCTACGACCGAGAAACCTGCGGGCAGCGGGTGCTCCAGCGCCAGGTTATAGAGCGCGGGGAGCAATTTACGGTGCGTCAGATCTCCGGTCGCGCCGAAAATGACCATAACGCAGGGCTCTAGACTCTCTTTACTGCGTAGCCCCTCACGAAAGGGGTTTGACGCCTCGACGACGCTACGCTGAGGCATGTGTAATCTCCTATACGTATTCTATAGCTATAAACGATTGCTCAGTGGAACTACGTGTCCTCCAAACTCTTTGCGTGCTGGCGTGTTAGCCTTGCCAGAATAGACGTATCCTGTACGACCGCACGAAGACACACGCGAGGAGTATGTGATAATCGAGGCTGGCGCAGATGCTAAAACTCCCCGCCATCCGCCTGTAGCATACCATATCCACTCGTATTGCGCAGCATTTTAATAAAATGTCTGCCTCTGGTATGTACCATGTGCGTCCCGTGCACACCTGCGCGCCTTCGGCGCTCAAAAAAAGTGTTTCTTGCTGCTGCATCACCCGTGCTTCGCACGGGTGATGCAGCAGCAAAGAAAAACCTCGTGCGAGCGCTACGCGCGAGCACGCAGGGAGACAAGCACACTTCTAGTGTGCTGCCTGCTCTTCTTTAATCTTGTTCTTCTTACTATCGATGCCGGAGAACAACTGGTGGAAGGAGTCTGCGAACTTCTTGACGCCCTCGTCCTGTAACTGCCGGGTCACCTGGTCGTAGTGGATACCGACCTTCTCCAACTCGGCAAAGGTTTTGTGCGCGCCGGGGATATCATCCTCGATGCTGTTGCGGACCTGGCCATGATCGCGGAAATTGTTGATGGTCTCCAGCGGCATGGTGTCCACGGTGTCGGGGCCAACCAGTTCCTCGGCATAGAGCACGTCGCGGTAGGCCGGGTTCTTCGTGCTGGTGCTGGCCCAGAGTGGCCGCTGCACATGTGCTCCGGCGTGCTTCAGCGACTCGAAGCGCGGCGTATGGAAGATGCGTTTGAACTCCTGGTAGACCAGGCGCGCATTGGCGATGGCGGCCTTGCCCTCCAGCGACTTAAGCTGCTCCTGTGCGGCCGTATCGCTGGTCGCCTTGATCTTCTCATCAAGTAGTTTGTCAACCAGGGTATCGACGCGGCTGACAAAGAAGCTGGCGACGGAGGCCAGAGTGTGGATATCGTGTCCCTGCCCGTTGCGATCTTCCAGCGCACGGATATAGGCATCGGCGACCTGGCGATAGGAATCGAGGGAGAAGATAAGCGTAACGTTGACGTTGATGCCATTGCGCAGGGTCTCATAGATGGCGGGGATACCCTCGGGCGTGGCCGGGATCTTGATCATCAGGTTCGGGCGCTCGACCATCTGCCAGAAGCGGGCGGCTTCTTTGATGGTGCCCTGCGTATCGTGTGCCAGCTCGGGTGAGACCTCAAGGCTTACATAGCCGTCCTGGCCCTCGGTTCTATCATAGATCGGGCGCAGCAGATCGGCGACGCTACGAATATCCTGAATGATCACCGTTTCGTAGATATCGCTGGTATTTTTGCCTGCGCTAATGAGCTGAGAGATCTGCTCATCGTAGGCATGGCCTGAGCTGATCGACTTCTCGAAGATCGTCGGGTTAGCCGTTACACCAAGGATGCCGTCCTCGTCCAGCATACGTTTAAACTGGCCGGAGGCGAGCTGCGCGCGGTCAATATTGTCATACCAAACACTCTGTCCTTGCGATTTGAGTTGCGCCAGTGGATTGGTCATGGTGACATCTCCTTTGGGTAGGATGCGATCGCGCCGCTTGCGCTGATCGCACCTGCCAGATTGCTAATTTCTTATTGTTTATACATGATATTCCGTTCAATCAGCTGACCAGAGCCAGCAGGCAAGCAGGCTTACTGAAAGCAACCAACTTGCTTGGAACATTGCATTCTACAAGCTGCTTGCCTGCTGGCTCTGGTAGCCGCGCTTAAGCGGCGTTGCTGATTGCTTTTTACAATATACTCTATTATGCCATCTTTAACACACGTTTTGCTTTCTCTACGATATTGTCTACAGTGAAGCCAAACTGTCCAAAGAGGACTTTCGCGGGGGCGGATGCTCCAAAGTGATCCAGCGTTACCGTGTCTCCGTGCGGTCCTACATAACGCTCCCAGCCCATCGGTGAGGCGGCTTCGATCGCAATACGCGCGCTGACACCCTGCGGCAAGACTGCTTCTTTATAGGCAGCGTTCTGTTCCTCAAACAATTCCCAGCTTGGTATACTTACTACACGGACGGCGATGTTTTCTTGACGCAACTTTCTAGCCGCATCGAGGGCAAGTGAGAGTTCTGAGCCAGTGGCAAGAAGAATCAGCTCTGGCACCTTCCCACTATCCAGTAACACGTATGCCCCTTTTGCCAGGTTACTCGCCGCTGCCAGCTCAGAGCGATCAAGGGTGGGGAGGCCCTGACGTGTGAGCGAGAGTGCGACCGGGCCGGCATGGGTGATCGCGACACGCCATGCTTCGGCGACCTCGTTGGCATCGCCGGGACGGATCACGGTCAGGCCAGGGATGGCGCGCAGCGCGAGCAGTTGCTCGACGGGCTGGTGCGTGGGTCCATCTTCGCCCAGGCCGATGCTATCGTGGGTGAAGACATAGATCGTTTTCAGCCGCATGAGCGAGGCCAGGCGAATGGGTGGGCGCATATAATCCGAGAAGATCAGGAAGGTCGCGCCGAAGGGAATCAGCCCACCATAGAGGGCCATGCCGTTCATCACGCTTCCCATGCTGTGTTCGCGAATGCCAAAGTGCATGTTGCGCCCGGCTTCCTGCGGACCAAAATCGCCCAGCCCTTTCATATATGTATTGGTGGAGGGCGCGAGATCAGCCGAGCCACCAATAAAATTGGGCAGATGGGGGGCGAAGGCATTCATGACTTTCTCTGAGGAGATGCGGGTTGCCAGCGACTCGCCAGCTTTAAAGGTAGGGATCGCGCTGTCCCAATCCGCCGACAGTTCGCCGCGCTGCTCTCGCTGCCACTGCGCCGCGAGCTCAGGATGTGCTGTGGCAAAAGCGTTAAAGCGCTCCTGCCAGGCTGCCTCTTCAGCCGCGCCACGCTCGCCCGCCTGGCGGAAATAGGCCAGGGACTCTTCAGGCACAAAGAAAGGTTCCTCGGAAGGCCAGTCCAGGTTGCGCTTGGTTAAAACGACCTCTTCCGCGCCCAGCGGATTGCCGTGGGCGGTGGCGGTATCCTGCCTGTTCGGGCTGCCATAGCCGATATGACTGCGCACGATGATCAGCGAGGGACGCTCGGTCTCGGCCTTTGCCGCGTTGATCGCGGCATCCAGGGCGGCCAGGTCGTTTATATCGGCGACGTGCTGCACATGCCACTGGAAGCCCTCGAAGCGGCGGCCAACATCCTCACTAAAAGCCAGGCCGGTATCGCCTTCAATGGTGATGTGATTGTCATCGTAGAAATAGATCAACTGGCCCAGCTTGAGATGGCCCGCCAGTGAAGCTGCCTCTGAAGTAACGCCTTCCATCAGATCGCCATCGCTGGCGATAGCGTAGACATGGTGGTCGAGCAGGGTGTGGCCGGACTGATGATAGCGAGCGGCCTGGAAGCGCTGGGCGATGGCCATGCCGATGCCATTCGCGAAGCCCTGGCCGAGCGGCCCCGTCGTTGTCTCGACGCCAGGAGTCTCACCATGCTCGGGATGCCCTGGCGTATGGCTCCCCCACTGGCGGAAGCTCTGCAGCTGTTCCAGTGGCAGATCGTATCCACTGAGGTAGAGCATGCTGTAGAGCAGCATCGAGGCGTGCCCGGCCGAGAGTACAAAACGATCGCGGTTCATCCAGGCTGGATTGCGCGGATTGTAGTGCATATGGCGCGTCCAGAGTAAATAGGTTAAAGGGGCAAGAGCCATCGCGGTACCCGGATGGCCAGAATTGGCTTTTTGCACGCCATCCATAGCGAGGGTGCGAATTGTATTGATGCAGAGTTGTTCAAGCGTTTTTTCGTTGGCAGGCGCTTGCTGTTGCGTTGTCATCAATCCTCCAGGTGTTATCAGTTAATTATTGTATACAATACACTAACACCGTCTCTATCATACCACATAGAGGGTGCTACGTGTGTGTGCAATCTATCTCTTCTTGTGAGCACTTTTTGTCTCTACCCGACCACAGGGATTATAAAGAACCTGGCTCCCTGTCTCCTCAGCTTCCCCCTATTTCAATTTGAGAAAAGTATGTGGATAATGCGGATAATGCAGCGGCAGGCACATAGAAGACGAACGCTTCCACCATCTCATCGTCAGGTTGAGGTGGGTAGTGAAAGAAGCGGCCTTGCAGATGGTTTTCCGCGAAGGTATCTAGTTATGCTTACGAAGAATAGCTACTATATTTGCTTTCATACATCCTCTTCGTCTGGATTGTCTTTGATAAGATGCGCAAAGCGTTGCAAGTGTTTGTGTGTTGCCAGTTTTTCCTGTTCGGAGAGTAGTTCAGAGCATTGTAGTAGCAGATGCAATCCCGTCAGGTGGCGTCCTAGCTCTTTTTCGTCGTCGTGGAATTTTTGAGCAAGTTCCTCGATAGCGAGTCCCAGCAGAGCGGCATCGGTATTTTTCATGACAGGCAACAAAAAGTAAGCTCCGCTACTATGTGTGTTCAGCAACTCACGTGCATCCTTTTCCCACAGGCGCAGATGAATAAAATTGAACACCATCTGGACCTTGCCCATAAATGTATCACGTATATGAGCTGGCACGTGCTGTGGAAACAGGCAGAGTACTGTAGGATAAACATAGTAGTCCTGCTTCAGGATTGTGCCTTTGTGTTTGTGCTCGAAGATATCCTCTTCATCATCCTCAGCGGATAGTTTCTCGTCATCCTCAGCGGATAGTTCCGCGTCATCCTCATCCGGTAGTTTCTCGTCATCCTCGTCGGATAGCTCCTCATCATCCTCGTCTTGTAGTTCCGCCACGTCTTTGTCTGCATAGCTGTGCGCCTGTGTAAACGTGACCAGGAGGCGGCGAGGCAGTTGTGGATCTTCGGGTTCTGTCTGAACTTCTACAACCAGATAGCAGGGTTTAGGAGTTTCCGAACTGTGGAAACGGTAGATACGTTCAAATTCCCCTGAATGTTCTATCCATTCGCTGTGCAAGATCTCCTTTATTTCAGCTCCAGGCATAAGCAGTCTGGTCAGTCCCTCCTCCATGTCGGTGTGGGCGCGTTGGAGAGGTGTTAGTTTGATCGTTGCCAGCTCGATATCGATAGCCTGTGTGATCTGATACTCAGGAAACAAAAGGGGAACAATTTCTGTTGCCTGCTCGTGAAAGAGGTTTTTGAGAATATGTGTGTATAGTCTTTTGCTCTTCATGACGAATATCACTCCCATCTACAATAGTTTGTGTCTGCGTTTGTGCCGCGGACAGTAACTGTGCCACCTGTCAAAATGTTTTTCTTCCAGTCAGAACGCGAAACTGAGCTTGTGTAAAGGATTTGCGTTCATCAATCCCTAGTGTAGCGTATAGTTCTCTTTCCTGCAAGCTATTACACATTTTGTCTGGAGCGGTAGGACCTGTTCGACGGGAGTTCAATATGCATTAAGTCAGACACAAAGGCGAAGTTGGGCGGGATACTCACCTTATCTGGCCGCCAGAGGCGGCCTCCTCTATTTTTAATATAGTATGCGCATTTTTCGGCCAGAGGCCGAAAAATGCGCATACTATATTAAAAATGTTCTCCGCGCCGTAGGCGCGGGAAGGAGGCTGAGGCGTTGCCATCATTGTGCCCTCTGTATGGCCTCGCGCTCGTCTCGCTCCTGCCTGTTCCTCCGTGTTTCTTGCACGGGAATATCCTCGGGGTGTAGCAGACCGCTGGTGTAGCCGAGAAAGGCACCCAGCAGTTCTTCGACCGAGTCAAACTCGTCGAGGCGCCACGTGCCATCCACTTTGTCCTGCACCGCCACCAGGCGCAAGAGATCGTCATCATGCAGCACTTCCCCTGCGGTCAGCGCCGTCTGGTAAAACTCAAAATACCAGGCACGCCTCTGAAGAAAGGCACGGGCAAAGCGCTCGTTGTCACAACGCACGGGGATCGCACCCCATTGCATCTGTATCGTCATTGGTCTCTCCCTTTCGTTTTTCCTGTTCATGTTTACCATTTCTACACAAAAGCCGTGTGGTCTCGTTCCATCTGGTCAAGCCACGCCTCTCTCCCCGAGAGACCATGTGGTGCAGGAAGCGTGAGAGCGAGCAGAGCGGCATGTAGAGTATAACGGGCGGCATGAATGAGGTCCGTACCCCAGTTCGTTCGGCACCACTTGGGAGAGCAGGCGAGCGCACGATGGACGGAGGGCCGAAGAAAACGCGAGCGAGATGGACCTCCGTCTGCTCTCCCAGCACCACCCAATGAACTGGGGTACGGGCTACGTTCACGGCGCCCGCTTGCTCGAGGGACGCCCATCTCGCTCCCGCCTGTGTGCCCTCATTGAGAGGTTCCATCTCGTTTCCCCCTCGCCGCTCAATGGCAGCCCAGCAGCAGGTCAATGACCCGCTGCTGCCAGCCCGTGAGCGTCGCCACGGCCAGATCTCTTTGTTGCGTGTGCGGAAAAAGCTCCTCGATCTGGCACCCGAAGTCACGCAGCGCCTTCAGCAGAGCGTCTATCTCCGCCCCATCCAGCGCCAGGCATACCTCCTGCTGTGCCGCCAGTTGCGCCGTCAGCCGCCGAGTAATGCGCCGCACATGTACGAGATAGCGTGCGCGTTCCGGCGTCACAACACCGCGCCGCAAAGACAGCTCATATGCCTGGAGCACCTTACGCAACGCTACACATTCAGCAGGCGAGAACGGGATGAGGGGCAGGTTTTCAGACTGCTGGTCCATAGCTATTGTTCCTCTCATACATTCGTCTGCTCACCTTCTTGTGTTATCACAGCAGTTACGTCCTCCTCCAGTCCCCAATCGCGTGTATCCATCAACCGTCGTGCTTCGTCGTGCTTGCCCTCGTCAACCAGGCGCAGGATACGCTCTGCACCTCGTTCGGCGCGCGCGGTGATTGATTCGTGCGTTGCCACCTGCGCGTAGCCATAGAGGCCCCGTTGTGCTCCTTCTTCAACGATAGCCAGATTATTTCTAAACATTGCGATTTCACTTTTGTTGGTAGCATCCATAGAGAAATATTCCCCCTTCTTCGCTAGCAGCTTTAGACCCATGTATCTTTTGTGTATAGATGGCAGCATTCGCTACCATGTACTAGAGTAGCAGCGCTCCCTCTCGATTATATCTTCTCACGCCTTTTATACAGACAAATACCCCGTCTCTTGGTTCTTCCGACGCTTCTTTTTTTCGCGTTGCTCCTCTCTTGTGGCTCTTCCAGCAGGAATAGATGTGAGAGGTCAACAGCGCTGTAGTGCATAGCGGGGAGCAAACTATGGTATAATCAGGAGGAAACAGCACCAGGAGAACGCGAGAAAAAGCGGTGCCTTCCGTGCAACACCCACACCTGATTATACAAGAAGAAGAAAACGACCTGGGAGGATGTCAGATGGAGAGACAGCATGCATACAATGACACACAGCGCGTTTCCCCCGTTCAGTTCATGCAGAGTGGGAATGAGTCGCAGGTTCCCGTCCCGGCAGTACGTATTTACACGTGCGGTATGATCAGCATAGAAGTACTTACAGAGATCGTCAGTAGTGATCCACCGCTGGCTCGCTACACCGTGCTCTCCCCGCAGACACTGCGAGGTCGTGGTATTATCCCGTCCCTGACGCTGCTCAAACTGCTGCTCAGTCGCCCCCATCGCTTCGCGAGCAAAGACTGGCTAGCTGAGCAGATCCGACACGAAGAGGATGCTCCAGATGTGCGCCTGGACACAATTGCCTCCCAGTTGCGCAAACTCCTCTGTGGCAACGAGCGTGACAGCAATGATGACCTGCGGGTCCAGCTCGTTATGTATGTGCGCAATGGCAAGCAGAGCGGGCCGGGTTACCAGCTCGCTCCCTATCCCCTCATCTGGCTGGATACCGACGCACTGGCATGGCATGTCGAGCAAGCGGTGCGGATGGAACGCTTTGGCGATGACTCCTTGCCTTTTTGGGAACGCGCCTATGCCCTGGCCTCTAGAGGAGAGTATCTCCCCGATGAAGCTTACAGTGATTGGGCCGAAGAGAAACGCGCGGCGATTGCGGGCCATCTGAGACAGTCTATTCATGCCCTCGCACGGCTCTATCCAACCCACTTTGGGAAAGCGGGAGAGGAGCAAACGCTTTTACTCTTACGTACCTATTGGAACACGCATCGAACGGACGAAGATGCGCTTCGTCCGCTCATGGAACTGCTCGGCCAACAGGAACGCTATCAGGAAGCGCTGACCTGTGTGCAGCAGGCGCGGGAGGTACTCGCCGAGGAAGGATGTGAGCTGGACCCACGAACGCGGGATATTGCTGAATATCTCCGCACTAAACAGATCAGCCGCGCAGCAAACTTCACACCTCCCGCTCCCTCTGTAGCTGCGCACAAAGCTCCTCCTCATGGAGAAGCGCCATTCGCGCTTGCGCTTGCTCCTATGGTACAATTACCTCAAACACAGCAAACCGTGTTAATTGACCCTTTGCGTAGTGCGTTTGAAGCGTTTGTACCATCAGAGCGCGGAGTACTGCACCCTCTCGCATCCTCTATGCAAATGTCTTCATCTCTCCTATCTCAGAATGACGTAGCGACCTGGTTTGGGAACAGGGTAAACGAGTTGAAGGCGATCGGCGCTTCCTGGTCCCCCACAACTCTTTCCTACCAACAGCACCAGGCTCTAATCCATGCTGAAATCGAAAAATGGAATGCGATGACTGATCACAACTCTGATGAACTACGCATTACGCGGCGTACAGCACTGGCAACCCTTGCAACCCTTCCTGCAGCTCTGTTGACCAAAGTCCAATTGGGTCCTCTCAGCGAGTCCATCGTTGAAGACTTTCTCAGGCAAGCAGCCACGAGCATCTCTACCTGCTGGCACCTCCTCAATGGGGAGGGTATAGCGCAGGTGGAATACGCGTTGCCAACGTATCTTCCTCTCCTCGTCACGCTCGCAAAACAACCTTCTCGCCAGCAAACAACAGCAGCATATCTTGGTTCACAAGGCTGTCTGCTCATGGATCTTGTCGCCTATCATCGCTTTCACTTTCGACAATCTCTGGCGTACGCACAACAAGCTGTCGAATTAGCCCGCATCGCTGGAAATAGTGACATCTCTGTCTATGCTCTGCTGCTTTTAGGCGGGGCATTTCATCTCAATGATCAGGCTGAGAACATGCTTCAGACACACCAGGAGGCAGAGCAACAGAGACACCTGGTGGGAGCGCCACTGCAAAGCTATCTCCTTGCAGAATTAGCATTTGCCTACGCGCATAATGGACAGGTGCAGCAAGCACGCAACACGCTTGCACAGGCGCGTGATCTCTTCCCCACCGATTTTGGCGACGCTCCTTCCTTCATCGTTGCTGACTATGGTCTCTTTCAACTCATCTTGTTTGAAGGCTTAACCCATCTTGCTCTTGCAGAAAGCGATACGGATCATGCGCAGGAACATAGTAAGCAAGCAAGCGATGCGCTGGCGCAATTTGAGAAACAAGAAGCCGGGCTTCTCGTCCCTCAGCGTTCCAAAGTTGAGATCATCAATCACCAGGCACAGGCAGCCCTTGGTCTAGGAGATTTCCAGGCATTTGAGCACTATTTCCTCGCGGGAATACAGGGCGCGAAAGCGCTTGGCAGCGAGAAGCGACGACAGGAGGCCATTGCCAACTGGAAAGCAGCACGGGAACAGTGGCCGTACGAAAAACGAGTGATGGAGCTGGCAGACGTTCTGTTTTAGGAGGACCCCTTCAAAGAGCAATATGCACGCATTGATCGGCAATCTGTACCATGATCTGTCGCTCTTGAATACGCACATGGTAGTCAGCGATACGAGGTCGGCCGAACTTGTTATAGATCGCAATGCTCTGGGTGATCTGCTGTTCTAGCCACGCCACGTTTCCGTAGAGCACGAGCGCATCAGGTTTGATCTGGACAGCGCTCTCATGCGCGAACAGCCAGAGCTGTACCTCATCGCCCTGGCTTCGATAGCGTCTGGTCACACCAGGCAAGCATGTCTCAAGCAGCAGGCTGTAGGCCGGATTCTTGAGCAGCAGATCGAACGGCTCCGCAGGGTGGATAGGCGTGTGAGGAAGTTCGTCATACGTGTGCCAAGTGAGCAGCCTTTTTGCTGGTTGACGTCCCTGATACAGCAGAGGCATATACAACGCATCGATCTCAAGCAATCTCCCCTCAAGGTCTCCCTGTTCCTGTTTTTCGACACAAGGAAAGAGGCTGGTCAGGCTCGTGATCAGGTTACAGACGAGAAGACCGTGCGGCTTCAGTTGGTCTACCCAGGCGTGCGGCAGAGAGCGGACACTGCATGTTGCGAGAAGTCTGTCATAGGGAGCGTGCGTCGTATATCCAATGCTTCCATCCCCTTGCACGATCTGGATGTTCGTGCTCCCAACCGATGCAATATGTTCTCTTGCGCGTTGGACCAGATCGGCATCAATGTCTACACTGATAACGTCTCCCCTTGGACCAACGAGTTCGCCCATCAAGGCAGCATTATATCCTGTGCCCGCGCCAATTTCCAGGAGGTGATGCCCTTTGGCGACATCTAACGCCTCAAGCTGCACCGCCATAACCGACGGTTGCGAACTCGAACTCGTGGGCATCCCTCGTTGATCAAGAAAGGTAACCAGAGGCTGATCGGCATAGACCTGTTCCATCGTGGCAGGCAGCAGATCCCAGGTCAGGCTATTGCCTCGCTGCTGATAATAGTGCTCGACGAACAGGTGCCTGGGCATCCGAAGGAATGCCTCTCGCACTGGTGTTTGCACTGCTCTTCCAAGGCTCTGCTCTATCGCGTTGACAAGCTGTTCCATCCCACCTGATTGATCCATGCTCTCTATCCCTCATCTAGAAGCCGACTTTTCCCATCGTTGGACGTTTCGTCACATGTGCGTGTCGTTGCTTCTTCCCGATCTGGGACAGAAACAGATACCGCAGGAACAAGAAAAAATTGCATGCCGAAAGAAGAGGTACAACTACAACTATACCAGGACATACGCTCTATTGACTCTTCCAATCATCTTCTTTTGGTACGGGACCTCTCGGTTGACCCTTCCAATATTACACTATAAGATGTGGATATCGCTTCGTTTGCCCTTGCCACTCCATTCATGCTTTCATGACAGCGTGCAGAAGCAACTTCAGAGCGAACGATGAGGTGGTGATTTCTTTCTTACTTGATGGAGAAGTGTTATGCCAACTGCAATCAGTGCCCCAGCTACTGCACCACTAAAGGCCCGAAACAGGAGCGTCATCACAAGAGGGGTAGAGAGAATAGTTGTGAGAACATATGTGCCAATCATGATACAAACGATGCCAATAGTAGTTTTCGCGTTCTTTTTCTGGATAGGGTCTATCATGGTAACCTCCTTGCCAATATTGATACATAGAGATCATCTAGATTTTATATAATAATAAAGTTATTATACGAAAAATATATGAAATTGTCAATATTTTCTCTGAGGTCGAATTCCTTTTCTTCCTCAGACGTCAGGAGAGAGACCAGCACGTCAACACCGGCTTCACGTAAAGCTTTAACCTCATCGAGTAGCCAGTCGCCACCTCGTGGGCGAGCCATGGTGCTTATTTTCCCGCTGGGAAGTGTCGGAAGAGAATATAATGATGCACGCATAGTTATAGTTCCTCCTCATAGTTGATCTATTAATAACCTGTATATAACCAATGTTTCCGGCTCAAAGGTAGAGATTAAATGTTTCGCATGTTTCCCATCATCACTTGTGGGAAATTTCTGGGCGATGGCGATGAGTGTTGGAAGCACATAATGCACCTGATTTCCTGCCTTCTCAACGACATCGAGTAAGGAATCAATCTCAGGGCTGGACGCCGGCTTTGCAGAACTAAGGAGCGTGTTGATCGCGGGACAGCAGCGCAGCGCATATTCGCGCTCAAGGGAGGAGAGGCTGAGCATGGAGCAGATGCCTTCGACATCATACGCCCACGTCTGGTTCTTTCCCGCCAGCGTGTGATATGGTTCCCCTTTCTCAAGGAGGGCTTTGACAAGGTGAGGGACGATCACATCTGGTCCCATATCGGTAAGCGTGTGTACGGCCTCTAACCAGCCAGGAAGGTTAGGGTCTCCGATATGATAGAGTAACTCAGGAATTGCCGACTGATTTTTAGGATAGCCGATCACACGAATTATCCGAATGGCGAGTGCTTGCGGAAGCTTGCCAGGCGGCTGTAGTTCCTTGACAAGAATATCAAGGACATCATCAGAAGCGCTTGCGATCTGATGAATAAGCTGCTCTGCCTTTTGCTGATTGCCAGTGCGGATTGCCAGGATTGCTTCTTCGAGTAGATTTTCTGCCATGTCACATCCTTATGAGATCGCCTCAGAACAATGGAGTTGTTGCTCTAGAGAGCTAAACTGGCCTGGAGAAACCTGAAGGCCCCATCTTCAGCAAGGTGCTTACCTTCCAGAAGCGAGCACAGAAAGCATCACCCGTCATCAAAATATCGCCGTCTCCAGTAAATGCTACTTTGTTGATCTTCCCTGAGAGGTGACGATTTGCATACTATACAATTCACTCCATGTACCGACATGAAAAAGGCGTATTAACCCCGTTCTTTCTTCTCGTATAGTCAGTAGCTGCCCATCGTCGCTAAAAAAAGGTCTGGGATTATGACCAGTAAATTCCCTTACAACCTTCCAGGTGGTAGTCTCCACGATATATATGCTCTCAACATGTATGTTGCTAAAATGGGAAAAAGCTATATAACGCCCAGCGGGATCAGCCGTCACCCATATCGGATGTGCATTTCTTTCTGGTCCAGAAACCTCTCGTCCTTGCTCAACATCCCAGATGCGTAGTCCGCAGTTCCCCCAACCAACACAGAGTAAGGTCCCATTACAGCAAAATGTCAAACTATAGGGTCTGTCATTGCACTGTGCTTTATTGTCATACTCTAACGGAGGTTCCTCATCTACACTATCAACGGTGCCTGATTCGTCTGGCTCCCATATAGCAAGCAGTTCTCCATGTTCCAGATCCCAGAACCAGACCCTATGATTATTAAAACTGCCCCCTGCAAGCATCAATTGCGTAGGATGAAAGGCAAGTGTGGTAATATCACTGAGCGCATCATCAACTGGCAAAATATGAAGCAGTTGCCCACGAGTAGTGTCCCACACCACCACGACACTGCTTTTATGCCCTTTCATTCCTGCTGCCAGCATGGTGCCATCGGCGTTCAACGCAAGGCCATTTGGATTCACCCGGTACGTATCCTGAGCATCTTCATACCGTAAATAGCGCGCTGGTTGGCCGGTACGCAAGTCCCAGAGCGTAATAGTTGTATCTCCAGGTGCCAACACAAGTAGCTGATGTTGACAATCAATCGCCCAATTAAATGACGGGCAATCAATCTCCCAGAGTATTTCTTGCGTCAATAAAGAGCGTAAAGAGACAGCACTATCGGTATGGATGATGATATGCTCTTCATCGATTGGAAGAGCATGAAGAACGTGACCTTCGCCAATCCTCCACTGCAATCCTTGCTCTCTCAACGCTGGTAAGAGAAATGTGCCTCGGAGTTGAAGAAAAGTTGGTTCACTATGAGCCGACATAGTGCTCATCTCCTTTTGTTTCTCATGGAGTTGAAACGAAACTCTTATGAAATCAGGTAAGAAGGCGCTTGCAGTATACGCAATTTATCTATGAGGAATAACGGTGGAGATGTCGAGCACACGGTTCCACGAGCCCGACGTCTCCATCGTTAGTTTCCCAGTGTTGTGCCTTCTCCCTTCTTAGAGTGAAATGAGCACGCTAGTTCGTATGCGTTTACCGGGCGGCTGCCAGGTGTCGATAAAGGATGGCAATGCATCTCGTGCCACCCGCTGCTCAAGGATGTCATCGGCCAGGCGTCGATTCGCAATCAGGGCAATGGTGGTGGTTGGTAGCAACGGGATATGGGCGACCCGCACGTCATCCACGCTACAGGACTGATTTCCACCCAGAACGTGGCTGGCCATTGTCCCTCGGGAGGGATCACTCACTTTCTGCCCATAACGGTGCAGAAACGCGTTGGCGACCGAATGAGGGAGGATCGCTTCCCGAACCGTATCGCCCTCAACCACGAGCACTGAGGTCATCCCCACCGAACAGATTTCGACTCCCGCTTCAGGCTTATACTGCCATGTCGTGCAGATCAGACCAGCATCCTTCGGATCTTTGACGACTGCCTCTGCCGTTTCCACCAGGAGTTGTGGGGTCGCACAGCGTTCGGAGGATGCAGACTTAGCCATCGTCTGCACCACCCGATGGGCAAAGTCCAGGGAGATCCCTCGACTTCCCTTATAATCCTCATCGTGCCTTCCAAGCGTCGTGCACGCAAGGATACCACAGCCGCCACTACTAAGGGCTACCCATGGTCGAGCTCGCGTTTCTACCATCATCCGCTCGACGAGTTCTTGTGGTTGTAGGAGAGCTGACATTATCTTCTCGCTTTCAATATGTCGCTCCAAAGACGAACAAGGTACGCTGCAAGATCGTCTCATTGTTGAGTATGAACTCGAATTCTCCCTCTGTCAATGTTCCTGGTCCAATGCCGCTACGACCAATGTTGAATACGATCTCACCCGCGCTCTCAATATGCGGTTGTATGTCCTGTCTTGTTGGATCTACCAACGTACCAGGAGCCTTTTCTCTTGTATTACAAGTATGAAATTGTATTAGAACAAAGGAGAACCCAGCAGGTGGAGGATAAGCGGCCTGTGTTGTGTGATAGCATCTCGGGCAACTTCTCGCAACTCATTCAGGGCCTTGTAAGCGGGTGTCTGGGGTAATGGCTCATTATAGTGAAATTCAGAAGCCCACTCTGCTGCAATACTTCCTACACTGCTATCGTCTACCGTTGCCCACATGTGCGTGAAGGAGGTGGCAATGAGCGTAAGCGATTCTGTGTCCCCATCGTCCCAGAGTTGTTCAACGAGAACGTCACGAAAAACAGAAGGAAGAGCAGGATTGAACTTCTTCATCGACTGACATAAACGGTCCATATCTTCGGGGATTTGTAAATGAAGCGAAAAGTCTGCTCTTGGAAATTGTTTTAACGCATCCAAAAATGCGTTTACCTCTTCTGAAAGTGAAGAGAAAACCGTCACTACTTCTTCGGGGGAAGCTGAGAAAAATTCAAGTGTCAATCCCATAGAAAAATACTACTCTTTCCGCAATAAAGAGAAACGTCAGATCTCCTCTGCTCGCTCTGCAGGCACGAGCCAGGGGTGTTTCTCGAAGAAGAAAAATCCATTCTCGTCATGCTCAATGATTGTGGTTTCTTGTCCAAAAGTGTCAGTATAAGGTGCCGAGTAGTGTGCTAGTCGCATAAACACGCTTCTATTAAGCTATAGAGCTGGAGTTTCATGGCAGAGATGTGTCCTTTTTGCTCTTTTGAGCGTCCCGATGCATTCCAACTCTGGAGCGGCACTAAAATGAAGAGCCATGCAGCAAGACGAGGAAGCGTTGTTTGTCCTCTCCAGGTGGTACGTAAAACCATAATTGCTTGAACAAGCTGCTCAAAAGCTGCCTGGTCGATCCTCCCAATGCGCAGTTCCATAGAAAAATTTTTCGTCTCACTCATCTGGGTAGTAATATCATTGACAAGCAAATATTCTTGCATCTGTTCTTGCTCAAAATCAATGAGTGTCTGTTCAAACCATGTGAAGAGTTTGGCTTGCAAGATGTGCAGCATCAGAGCATTTTTGGGAAAACGTTGCAACATAGCATCTATTTGTGGGGCTACACTCCATAAGAGACAAACCTGCCATTTAGGAAGCTGCTGCATTGTCGTCCAGGACTGGCGGATATCCTTTAATGCCTGCTGGATCTCCTCAAGTTCCGTCGATCTCTCTGGCTGGTCTCCCATCCTGATTTCCACAATCCTTCCCTGCTCGATTTGATCAAATAAACCTTCATTCATTGTAAAATGCTTTCTGAGAAGATGCCAGGCTTCATCTGTTACGAATATTGCTTCATTACTCATTCAATATCTCCTCTACGAATAGACTATTACTCTTGATATTTTAAGAGCCCATTGATCTTTTCATGCAGAATATGCTTTATGCTCATAAGTTTTTGTTGGTCTTGTGCGGAGCATGTTTCTGACGACCACGGTAGAAGTTCGAGCGTGATTAGAACTCCCGCTGCACGCTTTGGGATGTCTGGTTTGTTTTGCCAGAGCAGCTCCAGTTCATTCATCTTTTGGAGAAGATGCTGAAAAACCGGTTCGTCAATATTCCCCTGACGCAGTGTCAGAGCGAAAGAGGGACCTCCTACCATGTGTTGAAACACAACCGCAATTGCTTCCTCCTCGCTCATAGGAGGTGAAGGACTGGCAAAGACGGCATGTAGCCAGGCGGTCAATTGTGCTCTCCAGAAGCGCAATGCTTGCTCTCGTTGTCTGTCTCTTTGTATGGCTTTCTCAAGTCTGGGAAAAATGCTCCAGAGCAGGGCCACTTTTTGTCGAGGTATGGTATGCTGCGTTTTCCAATCGTCTTCCACCGTTGCTAACGCGCGTTGTACTTCCTGGATAGTTGTTTCTTTGATCACCTCACCTCGTTCAATTTGATCAATCAGCCCTCCCTGTTCGGTGAAGTGGTGTTGTACCTGTTGCCAGGCTTCTTCTCTATCAAAAGTTTGTTGCTCATTTGTCAATCTGCTTCTCCGCTGATGCTTTATCTTTTGTAACAACGGCAGCTACACGAATAAAGACTGGTATGGAGTAAGCATAGATCTATCAAAACGGTCAAGCAAATCATGAGCTTGCCTCCCGACGTATGTTGCTCTTCCCTCCTGTTTTGCGAGATCAATCAGCACTGGCAAAGCATAGACGATCGTATTGGTGTCAACTACGGCTAAAATATCAAGAATAGTTGTTCTATCAAATTGATCAGGTAACTTCTCTCTACTCAACACATAGATTAATGTTGGACAACATTGTAAGGCATATGCCCCTTTTACCTGGCTCAACATGGTACAGATGCCTTCGGCCACTGCTCCCCAGTATGAAATAGTTTGGCCACGATCAAAAAGTATCTTTATAAGATACGGAACAACTATCTCTATTGGCATCTCCTGTACCGTTTGTACTGCTTCACGCCATGCAGACGAATTTATATCACCAACCTGGTCAACAATAAGCTCTGGGAGTGCTGCTTTATTGTGCGGATAGCCTATCTGGCGGAGTAATTGCACAGAGGATACCCATCTCCTCTTAAAACCGCTGCGCAAGATTGCCCTTGCAGTATCAACAGCTCTGTCTGGCTGCGCCTCCAATTCTTCAATAATACGGTCCTGCTCTTCACTACTACTATTTCTAATTTGCTTGAGCAAATCTTCTATCATTATTCCCTCCTAAGATAAAATTTTGTACGTTTGTATTTTAAAGTAAAGGTGAAGGAGACTGAGACTATCTCTTTCACCTTTACTTTAAAATAATGGAATATTTGTGAGAACACTTTGCTTCTCAAACTTGGAGAGTCTGTTAGGATCTAGCACTACTCAAGTGACCAGATGTTTGGCTTAGCGTACAATTCTTGAGCGCCCAAAGTTTACTCCCATGAGAACAGCTCTACCACACACTGACAACAAAGCACATTACATTTCAAATGATCAGGGGAGCTTATCAAGAATAGATATCCATTCTTGTATTCCGCTACCTGCAGGTATTTGATTATTCAGAAACAGAATGTTTAGTCGTGATAATTTATTTTTGATTCTCCGAAGCTCAGAAATTTCCTTAGAGTCGAGAGCCTTCCAATAAGATGATTTCTGTTCGGCTTCAAGAGGAGAAATTTTTAAGTCTTGAAAAAACCAATGTATAATTTGATCTATGTCCAACAATGTATCATCTGCAATTGCACCTTTTTTGACTATAAAAGATATCTGCAAATTTACAGCAGAACACTCTAAGCTAAAGCGTGTAGATCCAGATGATTTTTCTATTAAATAGTGGTATATTCTTAATGATATTCTGGCCCATTTCATGCTGACCTCTGTTACACCTGCCTTTGAATTGACTTGAGCCTTTAATGCTGTATGTTCAGCAAGGCCCAACCAATTAAATTGATCAGAAGCTTTCTCCTTTCCTGCCAATACATGCCATACCCAGTGATGCAATTGATCGGCATCCAATTGAAGTATGTTGTTCCACATTTCTTGTTCTTTCATTGATTCACGAATTCTTTAGGAGAGGCTGAAAAAATTCAATTGTCAATCCTATATGACGCCTTCTTATCTTAAGACTTGCATTTTTCTCGATCTAACCTATATCGTGGTCCCAAAAGGTAGATTCTTGGGACCATCATTATACTTCAAGGCATTTTGCGATACGATCTGATAGTATTTTTTCAATGTTTTCTAGTTCTTGAATCTCTTCCTCAGAATAAACACCTGTTACTCTCCACGTGATATCTTTTGCGGAAAAAAAAGAACTAATCACTGTTTTAGGAATAAGTACTCTGCCTTTCCATCTATTTTCTAGTTCATCGATTGCTGCTGTTAATTCTAAAACAGCACCTTGATCAATTTTTCCTCTATGTATTTGTGCTACAAAAGAAGGCGCGCCATTGATCAGATGGTGCCGTATTGTAGCAATTGCTTTTTCTTCTGTCGGTAAAGAAAAAAGACGATACATCCATCTGCTTAAATTTAATACAAGATGACGAATTTCGCGTGCTTTTTGTGGATAAAGAAACATGGAGTTTGCTAACGTTGAAAAAGAAATGTTGTTCCATAGAAATTGAACATCTCGTTTTGGTATCAGAGTTTCGTCTTGCCATGCAAGCTGTAAACGCTCTAGAGATTTCTCAACTATAGCAATTTGTTTGTTGTCAATTTCCTCTCCTCTTACCACTTTAGAGAGTAAACCATCATAATGTGTGAAATGAAAACGGATATGGTCCCAGGCATCTTCTAAAGAAGAGTTATATGTATTATCCATCTTGGATACTCCTGAAATGGCATGATGATAGTATAACAAGAGAAAGTAAGCATTTTCCAAGGGGTTAATGTTTTGCTGTTCAGGCTTGAGGTATCAAACTGTCCTCCAAACGGATTTTCTCCGGGATCTATACCATAGAACCTTGCCCCCCTTGGTGTGGTAGAGCTACATTATCCGGTGAAGAACTCAAAGAACCCTGCGAGAATGGGCTTGGACAAGAAGGTTTTCACCACTTAAGGTAGCTCTACCACCTTATCCAATTGTAATTTTTCTGTCAATTACTCTACGGAATTTGAGTCTTTATTAATGATAAACTGTATTGGAGTCCCAGCAGGGAGATTACGTAGCTGTTGTGCAAGATCATGATAGAGATCCCACAGCTCATATACAGATACAGCACGTCGAGAACGACTGGTGATAGGAATATTTTTGTTAAGAAAAACAAAGGGATAGATTGATATCCCCTGATTACCACGCAAAGCAGCTATATCGTTTTCCCAATCTGGCCAGCGCATATGCTTATAGAACAAACCAACATCTCCACAAAGTGCCCAGTGCAACAGATCAGAATACGACTTGTTTGTGCTTTCCCATTGCAAACTATCAGGCGCGAAGTAGAAGATCGTGCCAGGTTTTCCAGGGAACGCCCCCCCATTCAGTGAGAAAAAACCACCTACAACGTCATAAGCAACAATGAGAGCATCTTTGAGGGAGCGATGCCCAGGGAGATCCTCTGAGCTGTTCCAGCTCAGTAAGTCGCCACATATACGCTCATTCCCTGATCCAAGAAAACGGAGCCATCCATGATCGATCAGTATCCCTCCAGTTTCTAAGGCCATCGCTCCCATAGGGGATCGCGTAGTGACCTGAAGATGGAGCAAAACGATTCTCGCCCGTTCTCGCTCTACTGGAAGTACTTCTACCGTGTTTTGAGCTTCAACGATCCATTGCTGAACAAGCGGCCATGCAGGATCGGTGGTGTTAATCAACTCTTGTAATGTACGCTTTCGCATACCAGCTCCTCTCTTTTTATTATATAATCTACTTATATAATACTAATGTGCAATAATTACAAATTTACTCTTCAAGATAGATTACACATGATTGAACTTGTATTACATGGAAAACAATTGCAGGGAAGATCGAGAACAATTAATTCTCGACTTACTTCTGACTCTATTTCCTTATCAACATCAGGTACCACATAACGTGATACCTGATATCATCTCTACAGAGGATTTCTACGTCAAAACAGCCATTCGTTGACGATTTCAACGACAAATGGGTCTCCTGGTTGAAGGTGTGCAAGCTGTTTAGCAAGAAAACTTCCAGCTCCCCTATTATCAGAAGGATCGATATATCTAATATCTGCTCCTGCACCGCCTTCTCTGGTAGCTGCCATAGGCCATTCATCTCGATCAGAAGTACTATTAGAAGGGAAACCACGTAACGATTCAGTCCTATTACTTTCAGCTAGACTAGGATCCCAATGCTGAACAGATGATTGATAGTTTCCTTTATATGTGATGCTGAATCAGGATATCTGTTCTCCGGCAGAAAAACATGTTCAGGATCTGTGCAATTATGCACCACCCACAGCCCAATACCGACGGTAAAGGTGTGATCATGAGCGACCTCCAGATTATACATCACACTGGCACCCGGTATCACCTTCCAGCTTGTGATGACCCCGGTGCTGCCATCAGCTTTGATGACATGCATGCCCACGTGCAGGTTTTTGACCGGCACTAAGCCTTGCTTTAATATCGTAATATTTTATTATTGAATTGTTTTTCTCATTAGAAAGGTTACTTCCAATATGATTTTGTATTATCCAACAGATATGAAAGAATTACGTCTGATCTATGAGACACATTTGAAAGCCTTCCCATCATACTTTCTAGAACAGCCTTTTTTTTACCCTGTGTTGAACTTCGTTTATGCTGAACAAGTTGCACGAGATCGATATGCTAAGAGTGAACCATTTGCCGGCTATATTACCCGCTTTAGCCTTGATGACACATATGCTACACGCTTTGAACATCACAATGTGGAAGGACACCAATATGAAGAATTTTGGGTACCAGCCGAGCAACTTGAAGAATTTAATCATCAGATTATTGGGCATATTGAGATCACAGGAGCTTATTTTGGTCTAGAGTTTCATGGCTACATACCTGAAAAATTTGGTATGAGACATCGTACTGCTATTGATCAATTCCTCTTACTAGTGTCTGAGTTCGAATATAACGGAATGGATTTCCAGTGCGAGATTATAGCAAATAATCTCGCGGTATTCCTACATTATCCATTTTGGATGCGATATGACTTTTCAAAAAATTTGGAAATGGTTGGCATTAAGAAGCGAGATCAGGTGCTCCAAGCGATCAGAGAGGTTTGGAGTGTAAAGTTTTCAAACACTCCACTTGCGGTGCTTACCTACGATTAAAAAAACAGAAATAGGATCAGAAATACTCTTCTACTGATCCTATTTCTACTCAAAAAAGGATTCATGGATACTATGATAGACAAGCTTCGCGTTGACTACTCACATCTTCAATCAAACACTCGTGACTTACACGGTGCCTCTCATCCGCCGATAGATAACACCCATGAAGCATCTATGATTGTTGGTTGACTCATCGTTGAGTACATTTCTATCATGATTTCGTCATCGAAATGTATTGCATTTGCCCATCCTGCACCTCCAGGGTCATCAATAGGGGATCCATAATCTAACCAATAGCTAGGAACCTGCGTACTTGTGACCGTCATATTTTTACCGGCATTGATAG
>JAABUQ010002338.1_pt1 | contig 37772 bp, 40 predicted proteins | sample 5560001 | NCBI WGS metagenome assembly JAABUQ01 (sample SAMN10711888, study PRJNA513371) | rock metagenome | isolation source: Antarctica rocks | place: Antarctica: Victoria Land, Finger Mt nord | collected 2015-12-18 | reverse complement strand
CAAGAGAGAAAATGAAAAGGGTATTCGCCGTTGTGAGTATATTTACAACGACAAGGACAAGGTGTTAAAGGGGTCTACGGAGTCCGAGTACAGATAATGGCCCAGAGAACCTTATCAATAACCCGTGGATCTGGCCCAATCAAGTTTCCAATAGATCGGGGCGTTCGCAGAGTGCGGAGTGGGTTCAATCGGACAGGTATCCATTGCCACTCCTGGCAATCTCGTAGAAACACCCGGATAGCCTGAAGAATACCCGCTTTTGTTTGTGGACGAAGGGGTTGATTAAGGCGATCAGCAGGCAACCGTGTTCGACGCGAAGCATCCGACCAGTCGCCCACCTTCATCTCGCCGACAGCAGCAACGAACTCTGCTGCCAGCTCTGTTGTCCACTGAGTGGGGCTTTTGATTTCAGGATGATTCACTTTCAGCCAGCGGCCTACTTTAAGGAGGATGTAGTAATAGGTTTTTTTGGTCTGCTGCTGCGTTGCATGCTTGAGCCAGCGCTGGCACCAGGAGAGCCATTCATCGTCCACAGTACCATCCGTTCCGCTCACCCAGGGTATCTCTCGCTGTTCAGGAAAGGATTGATCAATGCACCCAAGGGCTACGAGCGCTCGTGAGACTTGAAAGAGCGTGCGAGTGACACTCGGAAAGGGGCAACTCTCATCGACAGCTTTCAGCAGAGGAAATGAGAGTGTTGAAAGATATGGGCTACGATTCCGTAAGAACAGATAGCACACGCAGGTCGCTAATGCAAACCGATCCTGGCGCTGATATCCCCAGCCCTGCAAGATGGTGAGTAGCTGTTGCACAGCGTTCTCAATCAACTCCCGTCCAAAGACTTTTCGTGCCAACGGGACCACCTTGACCAGATCCGCAAAGCGTCCCATCTCAGAGGCAGGGAAGGTCCCGAAGAGATAGGCCAGTAAAGGGAGCTGTCCACGTGCTGGATGACGATTCCACTTCTGGCTCGTCCATCCATAGCGCTTCCCAAATGCCGTGGCATCTGAGCAGATGCTCTCCGCCCATTCTTCAGCTGACCAGGCCCAATAGGGCGTCCCACGTCGATGCATTTCCATGAGCATCGCCCGTATCGTCCCATAACGGGCCATTCTGCGTGCATGAACCAACTCTAAGGCGTCATAGAGAGGAAGTAAGAGCCGTCGAAGCACCGTTTTCGTCCGTTTATGCAGTTGCCCATGAGGATCGTGTAAACGACGCTCAATCTCAGCACGCTCTTGATCACTTAACACGGGACTCTGGTCGTAAGCGGCGAGATTGAGAGGCCATTGCCAATCCTCATGATGATGAAGGCGAGATGACAGCGGTTGACTCATTGAGGCTCTCCTCCCAAGATCGTATCTAGCCATTGTTCAAAGCCTGCCAGACTCCTGGTAACTGCTTCGGTTAACTCCACGCCGCTTAAATGGATGTAGAGCATGGTCGTGGTTAAGGATTTGTGGCCCGCGTAGGTAGCAATCTGGTGCAATTCCATGTTTGCCCGTGCCATATGAGTGAGTCTGAGATGGCGTGGAGTATGGGTCGTAAACCGTGAGAGTCCTGCACGACATGCCAATTTTTGGACAATTTTTGACCAGGTGACGAGTGCAAGAGGATCAGATGCATTGCGATGTGATTCTGACAAGAAGAGAGGACCTCGTTTGGCCGAGAGTGTTCTCCTCTGGCGCAAGTACGCTTCCAGAAAGCGACTGGTCGCTTTTCCATACCCTACAATGCGCTCGCGTCCATTCTTGGCATGCTCTGCTCGCACACGGATCTGTCGGTAGGCGAAATCGAAATCGTCAATCGAGAGTCGCACGAGTTCCTCGCGGCGTAAAGCCCCATCGTAAGCGATGAGCAGCATCACTTGTTTGGTGGAGTAGATTTCTCCACTCCATCAAACAGTCATGGATAGGCTTCTCATCTCCAAGAGGATTATCTGTGCTGCACATTGGTCATGTTGCTAACGATAAAGATTCTCAATAGAAGTAAGAAACGATTCAATAATTGACGTGATTTCGCCCAAAGCAACATCCGTTTGAGTAAAGTTGCTTTCAAAGGAAAGCTCTAATTGCTTGTTCACTTGCTCCCAGTAGGAAAAAACATGGTCTCGAAAGAACAGACTCTCGGTTGGGCGATCCTCGGATTGTAGTGCGGCAGGAGGAGTTGCTGCTCGAAAGCCAGCATCACGTCCCAGAGGCTCAAACACTCCTCGGTAGACGATAGGGAGAAGACGGTTCTGTCTTTCAAAAGATGAAGAGGTGGAAAGCACAGTCTTTCTCAAGTTCACTGCTGCTTGCTCCAGCATAGGAGGTATTTTTCTCCCATATCTGGGATAGGCTACTGTCAAACCTCCTTCACCGTCAACGAGCTGTACAGTAGTAAGAATTGAGGTTTTTAATCGAGCGACAGCATACTCGTCATGGAAGTTGGTACAGAGAACAAAGAGGTCTCTCTCTTGTGCTGACAATAAGTGAGGCGGATGGATAGATCCTCGACGCCCCCATGTCGTGCTGTACAGTCGAACGTGACACAATTCTTCGAGCAGTGAGGATACCAGCGACCAGGGGTGATAACGTTCTGTACTGAGTAGTTCTACGTCGCTTTTCCGCAGGAGAATGTAGCACCAGAGATCACCATCCTTTTCGATGGGAACAGCAGTTGCTGGTGCAGCAGTTTCTCCAGATGAATACGATCCAGCCATTGCCTCGTCCTCTTGAAGAATTTCATTGACTGTTGGCTCCATCTCATCATCTGCGATGAAGATGATTCGTTTCAGGTGTGTTGCATTGGGAATGACAGCAATCGGAAGAAGCTCTACAAAAAGACGGGCGAAGATTTCAAGTTTTTCTTTTGCCAACTGACATCGATTGTCGAGCTGGATGCGATGCTCGATGGTTTGGGGAGTATCCATACTAAATCCTTTCAAGTGTGTGAAAACACAACCATCAGGATACCAGATTTACACAGGGGGGGAAGATCCCCAAAATGCCCTCGTTCCTCCCTCTGCATCTGCGCACGCATCTGTTCCACAAATGACCGATAGGGCTCCAGTTCGGCCAGCCTGGCCTCCAGCTCCGCAATTCGTGCCTCTCGTTTCATGCTTGCATCAACACTCATTGCCAATTGCTGTTTCGCGGCCTGCGCCTGAAGCTCCGCCTCCCGCAGGCGTTCCACCAGTTGTAGCTTTTTGTAGGCAAGGAGTGGATCACGAGGAGAGATCGCCTCTTCGTCACTCGTCGTCCTCTTGCGTCTGGTCTGTTTCTTTTTCGCTACCAGATTGGTGCTGTTGGCCCGGAAGAGTGCCAGTGCTTCTGGATTTCGGTGGATCGCAGCGTAGCGTAAGCCACACTCCTCAAAGAGGGTCTGCACTGAGATCTCGCGCTTTTTCTCCTTGAGGGACGCAATGGCGGTACGTAGCCGCTCGACCGTCGCCAGTTTGCGTGCGGTGGTTGATCGTCGCAGTGCCGTCAGTTGTGACTCGGAGGGAACTCGCGGCACACGTCGTTTTCGTGTGTTAGTCTTCTGCTTCATTCTACCCCTCTCGCCGGAGATGCGGTGATGACAGGATTTTGTGCAGGGGAATATAGCGACCTGCGGCTTCCTCTTCAATCTGCATCTGCATGACGTTGATCATATCGTCCAACAACTGCACTTTCATGCGTGCTTGGCGTGCATCGATACCATTTCCCTGTGCTTCCAAAAGTTCTGCTTGTTGTGCATATGACGCTCGCCAGGAGCGGGCCGCCCCCAGCTTCTCTGGATCTTCGACATGGTAGGAACAGCCCAGGCACAAGGATCTATCGTTCCCCCTTGGGCAGAGTCCGGGGCAGCCGCAATGGCCCAGAGCTGTGGGGTGAAGTGCATGCCACACCTCATACACTGCCCGGATATCCTCGTTTTTCTGCTCCAGGTCGCGCAGCGTGGGAGCTGCCAACAAAAGAGCATGGTCCAGTTCTTCCTGCTCATCCAGATCGGCGCTGATCACCGCGAAACGTTGCTCTTCCGTCATTTGCGTGTAGTACTCAGACACCTCAGAAAGCGAGGGCGTGCGTCCTGTCAGTTCTCTGAGTCGATGATGCAAGAAGAAATGGGCAATCACTTCTGGGGGTACGTGACGATAGCGTCTGGCGTGAGTAGCCATCACGTGACGCAGGACATGGGCGGTCACTCGGATAGGCTTGCCTTGCACGGTGTACAAATCGAGACCGTGAAGCATGAAGCGGAGAAGAATTCCCACATCGTTGTTGTTGAGCGCACCCACTTCTCCGTCAGGGGAAGCATCCCATTGAAATAAATATCGCTCTGGTATGAGATGTTCACGTTTGGTGTGACTTCGTGACGCAGAGACAATGGGAATGGCTCCTCCATGCGTTTCCTCCAACAGTGTTTTGATCTCTCCCAGTAACCGTAGTGCTTCCTTAGAGAGAGGAAAGATCTGACGCTCTTCAACCGTCTTGGCCCCTTTCGGCAGCAGGTGCTGGAAGTGGAGTTTGACCTGCTTCGTCAGAGGTTGACCGTTAGCTCCAAACTGCGGTTGTCCATCTTTTCCCAGGAGCATGACTGTTTCTGTGCGTGTCACCCGCCGCTCCTTGTTCCAACTGACCTGAAGCAACTCGCTCAACCGGCTGCCATTGGAGAGGGCCAGCATGGCGAGCGCCGCTCCGTAAAGAATCCCTCGATACAGACTCTCATAGTCAAAGATGAGTTCTTTTCCACGCTCTGCGGCTTCCGCGAGCCAATGCAATCCAGGACTCAACAGTCCTGGGCGACTACAGGTGCATCCTTTCGAGAAGCCAAGTTGTCGTGCCATCTGCCACCGTTCTTGATATCCCTCTAAATGCGTGCGGTCTTTCTCAAAGCCTTGAAACAGACGGTGCTCAACGAAATTTCCGAACCACAGTAAGTCTCTGGAGGGGCCGTCAAATTGCACAAAGTAGTAGTTTTGCTCTGGTGAGTAGGTTCTCTTGCTGGTCTCGGCCAACTTGACATTGGCATAACTGTAGCGTTCTCGATATGTCAGAGCCCAAGTTCGCTGATTCCAGAGGGTGAATTTCATGATCACCTCACGCCCTTCAATACGGAGCTCTGAGATCGTTTTCGCATCACGATTGACTTCAGGAATGGTATCAGTGTGCTGAAAATGATAGGGAAGAACCACTTCTCCGGCTTCGACGAGGCGCTGGGCTTCGCGGATCGCCAGCAAGACACGTTCAGCCAGTTGTTTACGGAGCCGAATCATTTGGCGTAACACCGGATAGAGTGGCGTAAGAATGTCTGTGGTCGCTTTGCGTTTCTCTTGTTGTGCTGTAAAAATCGCCTGTGAAGGGAAATACTTCTCTCTCAAGCCTGGAGGTGGTGGGGGAGGAGCATACACCTGCATCCGTCGCTGATCTGTTTCAGCAAGACGGAGCAGATAACGTGGAAAGTGTCCTGTGGCAATAGAAACATAGCCATCTACCCAACCCCGTGGTCCCTGAGTCATTTTCTGCTTCGCGGCCCACTCGCCCCAGATATATTCCTGTTTGAGATCACTCAAACACTTGATATGACCACCAACTCGCAAGCTTCTCAGGAGTCCCGTGATCTCCTTGAGCTTGGTCCGCTGTGACGAGACGGAGAGAGCACCGTGCATCGATGCAGCAGCGAGCGCAAGGACAGTGGCATCGGGACTGTTCCTGATGGTCTTCACACAGTAACCCATGATTTCTGGTGACAAAGTTGTCCAGTTGATCCCTGGAGCATCATGCAGTTCCCTGGGAAGCCAGGCCAAAAACGCTTCACGTTGGGCCTCTGAGTCCCAGTAGGCAAAATTTTGCCTCCCGCTTCGTCGTGTCGCCCTCTGTTTCTTTGGTGGAAGCGTCGTTTTTTCTGCTTCTGCTCTGCTTTCGTCAGGCTCATTGGCGATCACAGATGGGCGTTGCATTCTCCTCATATCCTCTCATTCTTCATTCTCATACCATCCAAACTCATCGCCGTCGTGTACCACCGCTTCTTCTGTGCCTGGGTGTTGAGAAGGTTCCTTTCCTGGTGGCGATCCTTCTTGAATGGTTTCTTGCACTGGGGGCACCTTCTGCTCTTGGTCATCTTCGTCGGCCAACACCATCTCTAATGCTTTGCGCTTGTTCATCGTTTTTGTGTAAGTTGCCATCGTCTCTGGGCTCCGCCAGCCCATGAGGTGTTGAAAGCCCTCCAGCAATGCAGCTTCCGCTGCCGCGTCGCTTTGCGCGTCCTTACGGATCTTGGTGACTGTGCGCGTGACGCGCAAATGCCGCAAGTCATGTGGCGTGAAGGAGACCTGATCTGTCCTTCTAAACTGCTGTTGTGCAGGCTCAAAGAGCTTCTTCCAGTTGTAGTAGAAAGCAGCGCGGCTGTAGGGCTTGCCTGTCCTGGTCAGAAACAGGGGATCACGATCAGAGAGTTCAGAGAGCTGCTTACGGCCTTGAGGGTCATACTTGGCCCGCTCAGTACGTATGTATTTCTGTAACTGTCGTTCGATGGTCGGCGTGAAGTAGATGGTTTTTTCCTCACGCCCTCGGCTGCCTTTGTTCTTCACCATGGCCCGGCCACTGTGGTACGCGTTTCTGTAACCGCCCGCTGTCATCCCGAGCACTTCGGAGAGACGCGCGCCAGTCTGACGGAGGAGCAGGAGGATCACTTGATCACGCTCAAAACTGGCATGTTGAATCATGAAGTCAATGGTTTTGCGTATGCGATCTTGTACCGCATCTGGCTCCAGAACGACCTCCGGTTCCCAGACCTTCCCTCTGCGTTGTCGAAATTGGTTTGTCGGGAAAGCGTGATTGGTTTCATGCCAGGACTCTCCGCGAATCCCGGCATGATCTGGGGCACCGGCATTCTTTACCTGGCGAATGTGCTCTCGTTTCAGTGCCATCATCTTTTCCGAACGCAACGGATTTGGATAGGGATAGTATCCAACGCCGATCAAAATCTCATACAAACTGGTGAGTGCCGCCAGCAAGACGCCGAGGGAACTTTTGGAAAGCGGTGAAGTTCCGGTCGTTTCGACACACAGGCCATCCTCACGCTTGCTGTCCGGGCCGACCAGACACCTAACATCGTCGCGAAGAAACTCAATGAGGTAGGCACGCACTCGATCAGGAGCGTCGTTCCATCGGTAATGACGACGTACGAGGAAGCCTGCCCAAGGCAACAACATGTCGAGGTAAGTGGTCGCCGTTCTGCCGGGATCGATCTCGATCTTTCGGCGATACCACTCGCAAAGGAAAAAGACGGGTAATCCGTTGGCATCAACAATGAGAAGAGGGTACGAACTGCCTGAAGGAGGGACAAGTTTCTTGAGTCCGCTGAGTGCAACAAAACGACCGTGGTGGCGTCCTTTTGCATGCATGAGCATCCTCTTCCCTTCCTAACTTATCCGCCTGTTGGGGCAATGATAGCACAATGGAAAGATGCTGTCTATGCACAACATATCAATCTATGTTACACAGATGTCATTATCGTGAAAGAGATGCAGATGATTCGGCTTCTGAAGGCATCTTGGCTTGAGAAGATGCTCGTGTGGTGTGTACTGTAACTAACAGAGTGATTGCGCAGGAGTTCCCCTTCGAGACCACGCAGCACGTTTTGCCACTCCTCGTCCGAGGGAAGCCACGGTAGTTTTTGATACCGAGGAATCAACCCACGAGAACGTGCTCCACCAAAGGCTTTGCCAGGAACGTAGTGACCTCGCCCTACCGGGTTGTCCTGGCGAAGTTGCCGCTCAACGAGCGAGTCACAAAACAAGCGCAGGACAGTGATGCGCTGTTGCATGGTCGAGTTGGAGAGGCCCCGACCACTCTCAATGGAGAGCAGTTTGGTCCCCTTTGGATTGGGACGGTGAGCCAGGTCGTGGACGTAAAGGGCCACCTGCTCACGGGCAATGGTTTCAGGAACGATCCCCGACCGCTGGCAAAAGGCTAGAAAGTCGTTGAGCGAGCGCCCATAGGCATCAATCGTTTTCGGGGCGAGCTGAAGGTGACTCTGCAAGGTGAGCCAGTGGCGTCCATGTGCGTTCACGGCAACCAGGGGATACATTTCCCATCGAATGTCGTCCATAGGTTTTCCTCCTGAGTGAATAGATAATGTTCAATGGTAGCATCATTGGGGGAAACGGCTCTGCTTCTTAGGAGGGGGGCATCTGAGCGGGCTAGTTACCTTTGTGAAAGGGGGCTTTGATGATATCTAACATATAGGCCGTTTGCTCCCTCTACGAACGCGCCGGTGATGCGACCCTGGTCGAAGTGAGCAAAGATGGCATCACCCCACTCCTCAATGGTGAGCATCAGTGGCGTGTACGTGGGATACAATTCGGCTGGGATCGCCTCCATCCAAGCAAAATAGGCTGCTTCTGCTTCCTCGCGAGTCGGCTGGTCGTACATGGCAAAGAAGCGTTCCTTCAGCTCGTATCCCATCCCCAGCAGTGGAATATTCTTGATCCAGCTTTCCAGCACAAACAGTTCCTCCGGCTTCAAGTCATGCTTCCTGCGCAGCAGGAGGAAGCGATCATGCATCTTGAGCGTCTCAGTGAGGCCAGCGCTGATGTCTTTGCGCAGCTTCTCAAGAGCACTTGTCGCCAGTTTGAGCACGTGGAACTTGTCAGCCACCAGGACTGCACTGGGTAGGACCATCTGGACAGCTTCTCTATAAGGCTGCCATAAATCGCTGACGACCGTGCGTATCCGATCCGGCTGCTTCAACTGGCGTAAATACTGGATGACGCTTGTCTTGCGGCGATTCTCCATTATGAGGGATATCCGCTCGTAACTCCTGGACGTTTCAAAGGAATCGAGCGGAAAACCCTCATAATCGTCTGTTAAGAGGCATTAAATTTTAAGGCTAATCGGAATTTTGGGAGGAAACGCTTGTTAGATTCCCCTCTTATTTCCGATTAGCCAAACTATCTTAGAACTGCACACCCTTGTGTTGCATGATCTGAACCCAACTGTAGGCCAGTTTCGTCAACAGCCGATTTACATTCGTGGGAGTGATTTGGTAACGCCACACTCCAGGGAAGTGCCTGATCTTATGCGTCAGTGGGTGGCCTGGGTAAACATTGCAGGAGAGAACTCCGATGATAATCCAGTTGTCCGAGCTGCCATTGCCCATCACGGTTTCGTCATGGTTCACCCGTTTGAGGATGGCAACGGGAGAGTCAGCCGCCTCCTGCTGAACATGCAGCTCCTACGCGATGGTTATGCTCCTGCGTTTCTTTTGCAGACGCTTCCTCAGTCTCGCATAATGGTTGGCTTTGGGAACCACCTGCTTCCCAGAATGGAAAGCACTCTCTCCTCTGGTGGTCGTGGTCACTGCCAGGTAGCGCACCCCGACATCAATGCCAACCACCTGTTGATGGTGCTCAGGAGTGGGATCGGGAACCTCCATTTCCAGAGAGACCAGCAGGTAAAACCGCTTGTGGGGTTGATCGTACCATAGTTTGGCAGCCCCGATCTCAGTCCCCTTCTTGATCAGATCGAGATGCTTCTGATAGCCCGTATAGGCTAGGTGTAGGCGACCAGAGAGCGTGAGGATGCTGACCTCTTGCTCCCGCCGAAAGCTGTAATCTTTTTTGTACTGATAGGTCAGGGTAGGAGACACATACGAGGGAGCCTGGTCAAGCCCCTTATAACGCTTTTTGGTTCGGCCTGCACGGCGCTGGTCAGCGTTCTTTTTCGTGGTGGTCCACAGGGTTTTATAGGTGGCACCAACCTGTCGAGGAATGCTGCAAGCCATTTGATCTGGTAAATGAAAACGGGCGCGGATCTCCTGATAGGTACCATCCTGCAAAGCCACTTTTTCATAGGTCCTGTGCTTTAATCACATCGATCTTCCTTGAGAGCCTTCTTCAGTACTTATATAAGCCATAAGATGTCTATCTATGTAGATAAGTATACCTGATATTTTATATCGATAATGGCCGCTAGCGGCCATTAGACAGCAATATCGACTCTTTCCACAACAAAACCCCTTCTACTCATATAGAATAGAGGGGGTTGCTGAATTTGGACTCAAGTAATTTTACTCGCCGGGTTCGTCGTCGTTTTCTGGCCCTTGTGGCTCTTCTTTGCCGTAAGCCAAAAGTAAATCTTTCACCAGTCATAGTCTCCTTTCGCAAAAAGTAGACCTTACCCTATATAGAGTTTACACTATTTAGTACATTTTTTCAAGCTTTATGAACGATTTTGATTAGCAAATTTTGCAATGTAGCTAACTAATTCAGGATCAGTTCCAAGATGCTTATGGACAACACTTGGATTTTCGATGCCTAACACCTTTAGCTCTGCTAATTGGTGTAGACCTACAGATCCTACCATAAGGTGATCAAAAATCTTTGGATCTCTTTCTAACTCCTGACATACGTTGAGAAAGCCTCGCAGATAATATGTATCTTTGTTGGAGCAAATACCCCGATGCTCAAGATTTGTTACACCACGATATGTGCGTAGACATCGATTTTCTGCATATCTTCGTGCTTTCTCCTGCAATTGAGTAAGTGCAACCTCACTTCTGTCAAGTAAATCAACTAGTAGGCTTACCAACTCGATAAACCCAAACAGTTCTCGGAAAGATAGCGGTGAACAAGCTACTCCTGATGCTAATCCACAAGCAAGGGTCCCAATCCATAGTCTGGGCTTTGGTTCAATGCCAGTACCCCGGCGTATGGCCTCATCAGCATAAAAAGTAGCAAGACCCTCTTCCGTATCAAGGTATCCTTGAAGACCTGACGAAAGGATGGATAAAGAAGATTTGGCACCAGATGATGATCGAAACGCGTGTACTTCGATCTCGTGTGCCAGTAATTCGCGTATCTTTGTACTACTCATAGGCTTGTCTGTCAAGATTAAGCGACGGCGATTAAGGTCAACACGTTCAGAGGTTGCTGCCGAGTCAAGTACTACAGTCCAGTTAAATTGATAATTTGTGAATACATCTTCAAAGAAACTTTTCACTATGTAGTCTGGGAACATTTCTTGAACAGGATTGACACTTGATGAAGATTCGTCTGTACTCGCTGTGGCCCTATGTTCGCAACCAGGAGCTTCAAAATCATGTATCAGTGGCATCAGGTGCCATTGTTGAAGCTTCTGAAGAATAGAATTACTTACCCCTTGCGTATGAGCGCACTTACTTCCTTGCTCCACTCTATGGAATAGCTGAGAAAGCGCTATTTGCATTTCAAGCAGAGTAGTTTTTTCTGCCAGCCGTTGGCTATATGTCCAAAAATCGTTATCGTTACCTCTATGGGTTGCATCAACCAGCCTTAGTTCGTTGAGTCGTTCCTCAATTGTGGCTGAGTAGATACGGCGAACAATAATATTGGGTTCGCTCTGCTCGATCTCTGTTCTTAATTGTAATAGCTGTACTAATCTTGATTGAACTTCCTCATAAGGAATGAGCGGGTAGTGGAAGTGAGGCTCACGTTGTTCTTTAAGGGATAAAGCTAATTCTCTTTTTCTGGTCTGAACAACAATTGCAGACAACCGTTTGGCTACCTCAGTATCTTCCCGTTGGTCAATGAGACTTTCCCATTCTTGCTGTTCCGCTTCAAAGAACGGCCCAGCCTGAGTGAGCCAAACAATATCATCATATGAAACAAGCTGGTGATATCGTGGGTACCAACGCCAATCTAATTGATGACGTGGGTTCTCTTTGTGCCATGTTTCAATGATCCCCAAACCTTCTTCGGCATGATCTTTATATACACTCCGGGAAGTTCCTTCGACCAAATCAATGCCCTTATTGAAAAGTGCTTTTGCCTCATCAAGATGACCGAGCAGCAAGAGTAGTTTTCCTTTATCAATCAGTTGCATTCCCATTTCTTGCAGAGAGGATGTATCACCATCATCAATGATTTTTTGTACTATTTGCAAAGCACGATCACTGTAGGTTAATGCATCCTGATAGTATCCAAGCTGTCCAAGTAGTTGACCGTAATCACCGTATGAAACAGCTAGCGAGTTCGTCCAGGCAAATCCTACCTCTTTCAGCTTCAAGCATTCTCCCATAGCTTGCTTGGCCTCTTCGAGTTGCCCTATGCAGCGTCGATAGTAAGCTAAGTCGTTGAGGAGTCGTGCTCTTTTGAAACGGATATGGCTCTGTTCTACTGGCGAGGAAAATCGTTCACATCGTCTTAGCATATCAATACATTGCTGATGTACCTCTACTGCTGCTTGCCAATGACGATATGCCTCTTCTTGTAGATTTTTTGCTGAAGCCTTATCCTGCTCCTTCTTAGATTGAGCATCCTGGTGATCTCCCCAGCGTCCCAAGACATATGCCCGCCGATCAAGTAGTTCTGCATAAGTAATCGGTTTAGTGTGCTGAAGATCTTCATGCCGCTGACAGGCTTCGTCAATTAGCGTCCAGGCTTCGGCGTGCTGTTTGGCGCTTATCATATAACGTAGTTTATGGTGAACAAGGTAAACAATTGTTCTCGGCCTGAAAGCAACCTCTTTATTAACCATGATCTCGTAGAGATGCAAGTATGCCTTTTTGCGTTCGGCATTGCCCAGATCCTTATCGAGCGCGCGGGCCAGCAGGTCATATTGTATGAGGAGTCCACCCACTTCCCCTTCTGAGTGGCGGTGCCAGTTGAAGGAGCGCATGGTTTCGTCGGCCAGACGTGCCAAGCGGGGAGCATGTCCGAAGGCGAAGCTGAGCCAGCCATATTCGATGAGGAGTTCCGCCGCATCTAAGAGGTGGTGCTGTTTGAGATGCGCTGCCGCCAGTTCACTGATCAGCATTGCTTGTTCTTGCTCGCTTAGAAACGTCCCTTGTTCCAACCAGACCGTATAGGCATGGATAAGCTGTTGTTCGGTCTCGACCAGGCGCTTGTCTGCCAGGAGTTGGTGAATGGTCGCTTCGCGTGCTAATGGCTGCAAAACAGCTCGTTCGTCTTGCTCCATCGTAGTGCGATCAATGAGTGATGCCTGCAGCAGTTCGGCGAACGCATACTCAGCTTGCGGATTGATTTCAAGGAGGAGCGGGAATGGCAGTGCCATAGGAGTGGCCGCTAACGCTTCGAGGATCTGAAGTGCGTCATGCGAAAGCCGTCTGCCTATGACCTGCTGGAGGAGCTGGCGGGCTTCGACATCTGCCGTCCCAAAGATGTGCGGATCTGTCAGTAGTTGCTCAATGAGTTGTTGATGTTCGCTCTTCTTTTCCTGTGAGGTTTTATTTCGTTGCCAACCGAAAGAGAAGCGTGGGCGTTGAAGGTTGGCTGCACGTAGCTCAATCATAAGCGCATTGCCGCCACAACGATCCGTCGCATCTTGCAAAAGCTTTTCAGGAACATCAGTAAAGCCTAATCGCTGCCAAATGCTCGTTCCTGCTTGTGGATCAAGACGTGGTAGTATTGCATCGTCCCCGTCCACGACGAAGCTTCGCTCTCGTCCCGTCCAGAGCGGCCATTGGCGAGTTGCCAGGTAGATGAGCGCCTGGTGGTTCGAGCGGAGATACTCCGTGAAAAATTGTTGCCATTCGTGTGGGAGCTGGCCTCGCTCATCCATGATAACCTGCGCATCGTCGATAAGGAGGATGATACGCTGTTCCGTTTCCGCCAGGCGCGTCATCACCTGTTCAATGCGCTTCGCCAACGGTGGTGTTTTGCTCGCTTCCGGCTCCGAAACTTGTAATTCTGCGAGGATCGTTGCGAGAAACGTATCCAGGTGATCAGTCGGTGTGATGTCCGTCGCCGTCGGAAAGCTATAAAGAACAGGCCAACCTTCTTCGCGCTCCAGCACATTTTGCAACAGCAGCTTGATGCCAGAGGATTTGCCGATGCCCATCATGCCCTGGACGACTACGAGCTTTTTCGCCCTTGTCTCAAGGTACGAGAGCATCTTGGCGAGCCATGGTTCACGTCCGACAATATGACTCGTATCGAGTGAACTTTTTTGTCGAATGCGTTTTTCAGTTGCCTGCTCTCCAGCCTCAACTGTTTGTGCTGATTTTGTGTCCTGGTCGAGCTGAGCGAGTTGGATTTCTACTAGCCGCCATTCTCCCTCAGCTCGCACCTTTGGCTTTTTCCGCTGGAGTCCTTCTAACTTCAATCGGGCAAGACGCACGAACGTACTTCTTTCCTGTGGGGAGAGCTTGAAGTCATTCCCGACGAGTGCTGCATACAGGGGAAGTAGCTCCTCGTACTGGGGAGCACGCTTGCCTTTCTCCATTTTTCGATACATGTCTGGGGTTAATGGAGCGAGTTTGTACTCCTCAAAAAAGTAAGAGAACGAACTGGCTAACTCGCTTTGTGCCATCTGCTCCCGCTCTCGCAAATAGCGCAGGAAGGCTCCGAAGGTATTGATATGCACTATTGGCTGGATGGGAGGTTTGCCAGAGCGTAGTGGCGTAACTTTTTGCATTCCTCTATTCCTCTTCAATTGTTTGCTACCAGGCCAAGGTGCTTTTTTCACTGAACTTCTTTCTCTGGTCAGTATAGCATACCTTGCCCTGTTCTTCATCTGTTCTGGGCTGCCCCGAGTGATCTGGCTTGCCTACTCCTGAGTGTAGCAAAAAAATGTGATGGCTAATGGCCGCTAGCGGCCATTAGGAACGTACAAAGGGCCACACCTTCCTCACTGGTCTTCTTTCTTTTCTGCTTCAGTAGGCTTGGGAAGCCTCGCGACATATGAATATTTCTCTTTGTCTATGAGCAAACGACGATACCTGCGTAGCGGCCACGAATGGCCTACACGCAGCTTATAGAAACATGCAAATGGCCGTTATAGGCCGTCATGACAGCCCTTGCAACTGCTACACTGCTGTCATGGGTGGTGCGAGGTGACGCGAATGAACGTTTTGACCTTACCCTATTGGTGTCAACAAAGCACTACCCTCTGTAAATATAAGAATGAAAGGATTGACCACAATGGTTGTAGCAACAGCACGAAAGGGGCTTCATCCTCTTGACTTCTCGAATAACCCTGTCATTCCGTCTGAGCCAATCTCCAACGATACTCTTCAGCCTCTTGACACTTTACTAACTTTTAAAGAGGCAATGGGTTGCCTCCGTGTGAGCCGTTCTACACTCTATCGCCTCATGTGGTCTGGTCAGCTTACGGGACACAAAGTTGGCAGCACCTGGCGGTTTTATCGATCTGATCTTACCTCCAGTGTTCGGGCAACTTCTACGCAGTCAACTGTACAGGGAAACAGCAGTGCTAACGATGATGACCAAGCAATGGTCCTGGTAGCAGCAAGTCACTAGCAAGAGGGAAGGGGAGAGACACAGATGGTCCGTGTACTTATTGTTCACGAAAATCCCCTGTTCCGGGTCGGACTCCGATCCGTGCTTGGACGCTACGAGGAGATGTGTGTGGTTGGCGAGACGGTCGAGCGGGAGCAGCTCCTGGAACTGACAGCGGTAACGCAACCAGATGTTGTTCTTTTTGATGGAGTGCTTACCTCCAGCCAGCCAGCGTATAGCGCCGTTGAGATCGTTACTCAAGTGCGGAGCGCAGGCGCACATGGGATCATCGTGTTTGCTTCCTTGACTGACGAAGAATGTCTCTTTCGCTTTCTAATGAGTAGGGCCGCAGCCTATGAATTGCCCACTCTTTCCGGCGACGATTTGGTTGAGAAAATACGGCGTGTCGCTAATGGAGAATATCTGATTTCCAGTGCAATTCTCCACCCTGTTTCATCAAAGTCCTCTCTTCAAGAGGCTCCTATTGCTGTTGCTCCCTGCAAACAAGGGGGACAACAGCCTCACGATCCATCCCAGGTCACAGTGCGCGAGATTACGATCTTACAGCAGATCATGAAAGGCCGTAGTAACAAACAAATTGCTCAGGCGCTTAAGCTAAGCGATCAGACCGTCAAAAATCATATCACCTCGATATTGAAAAAGTTTCGTGTTCATGACCGCACGGCAGCCGTCGTGACCGCGCTTCGTCGGGACTTGATTTCACTCGACGATGCCAAGCCGTGCGATCTGCTTCTGGACAAAGAGGCATTTGCTCAAAGAATACAGCATTTTGTCGGACCCAGGACAGTAACTCAAGTGCAAGCGTCGCGCTCCTATGCGCTAACAGTGAACGGGTAGAAAGGGATGATGGCAATGATGTGGTTTCCCAGGCGAATTAAGGCACTCTCAATTGCTGCATTGCTTCGCCGAGCAGGATGGTTTGCCCTCTCCTAAGAAGTGGTAAAGAAAGGAGGTGAGAGAGTGGAAGAGTTCGTATACACCGACGATGCGGGTGGTGATACCGACCTCGACATAGAGAAAGGCGATCATCCCCCGGTTGAGAAGTAGCTCTTTAGAGAGCTAGAGGATGTGGAAGGGTATTGACGTAAGAGACATGTGGAGAGGGTATAGCCGCTCCAGGGAGCACCGCCGCCAAGCAAGACGCTCCCTGGGAAGCCCAAGTGACCATCGAGATGACCAGCCCGGTAGATTCTCTTCTCGCATAGCTGGTTTCTTTGGTTGATTGACCAAACGTTTTTGTAAGCCGCTCCCTGGATGTGTTGCTTAGACGCCCACCGTCCAGGGGGTGAGAGAGAAAGGAAGTTTGCTATGTCAATGACTGCATCTGCAGTACGATCACAGGTCCGCAGAGACCAGCGCTCAGTAGGCTACACCCAGGAAGATCTCAATGTTGGTGCTCCAGTTGCGCAGCGCCGCAGCCTTCCTCGCAATCACCAGTACGGCACCAGGCAGAACACGATCCAGAGGAATCGGCGTCCTATTCAGCCCGATGTCGCCGATGAAGAGGAGCAGTTCATGCCAAAAGACACCGACGATCTCATGGGGGAAGATGCGCGCGTAACAACCGCGCACGGGAAAGTGACTCCACTACGGACCAGACGCATAGCAGGAAGCTACGCGCAGCAGCAACCGGACAACCAGGGCATGAGCAAGGTGAAACTCGTCACAACGATCTTCATTGTCCTGCTCATCGTGTGGAACATTGTGAAAGCGGTTCTGTTCATCGTAGACTTCTGCACCGATGTCTCGAACACCCTCGCTTACGGCCCCAACCGCACTTCTGTTGTGAGCGGCGTCTTCGGGCACAGCGACTCTCTCTCCAACCCGAGCTACGTCGTTGCCATGAACGTGAAGGGAACTCTTCTCCTCGAAGCTGTTCCAGGTGGAGATGTTTCCAAGGCCAAAATCTATCCGACCGGACTGGCCCTGATCGGCGATAACGCCTCAAAGCTGCCTATCATCCTGACTGTCAAGGACCTGAACGGTGACCACAAACCTGATGTGTTTGTGCAGATTCCCGGCCAGGGCGTGACACTCAAGCTTATAAATACCGGGACCGGCTTTACGCTCTTTAAGTAGTGCTTGTGGAAGGACTGTCTGTAACTACAGACACTTTTGAGACGGAAGGACTCCAGTATGAGCATGGATACGGCTACCTGCCTTCACATCCTACCAGGTGCTCTTGCACTTTTGTCGGGGCTTGTAGGACTCATTGTGGGACTTGCGCTTGCTCTTACCATTTGGTGGGTCATCGTGCCGCTTCAAGCGGAGCAACGACTGAGGGCGCGGGAGCCAATCGAGCAGGTTCTGGCACGACTAGAGCGACAGCAGATCGATTCAAAGATTGACGAGCATATCGAGTGCTCTGAGTGCTGGCAGGAACGGCATCCTGGTATGCGCTGCGCTCTACGTGGTTCCCGCCTTTGCAGTGAGCACTACTACCGTCTCATGCTCGGCAATGCTACGCACGCTGGAGTTAATCAGCAACACCCTACAGACATCCTAGTACCAGCTAGCTACTAACTAGAGGAGGCATACGCATCATGATCTCTCGGCAGGACCTTGTTCGGAGACGAAGGCAACGCCGTGCTCGCACAGCCGACCGGCTCACTCTGCCGCTGGAGCAGGAACTCGCTCGAACCTTCCAGCACGAGCAATACCTCGCGCTGACTCCCTTGCGCGAACCCGTAGCACGAGCAATTGTGGCTCTGCGCCACGAAGTGTACGATATCAACACCGAGCATTGCCAGATGATTGTCGCGGCGTTCCAGGAACTCCAGCTTGCCGTCCAGACGAGCATAGCTGTGCTGAGTGGACCTCATCTCTCTGCAGAGATGAGACCCTATCACCTGATTATGCGGCTCTCGGCACTCCACCGCATACTGGTCGAGGCACAAGTTCTCGTTGGGAACGTTCGTGGGCAGTGCGCCTGTGGTCGGTTGGCGAATGACCCCACCGGGGCATATTGGCACTTGCGTATGTATGTACGCGATGTGGCGGTGAACTACCGAAATCTACTTGCTCTTCTCGATCAAGAGCAGATATCCATTTCTCAGCACTACGCATCGGCAACTGCATAACCAAACAACGTGTCTGTAGCTACAGACACGTTTGAGATGAAAAGTGAGAACTTCCATATGGACGACAGGCAGGCAAGCAAGGCAGTAGAAGAGTCAGATATCTCCTCAGCTGAGGAGATCGAGACCAGCGAGCAGAACGAGGCGACCGAGGAGGAAAGCATCTTAGTCGACTTCCAGACCGCAGTTGCCGAGAACCGAGAAGTATGCATGCAGAAGAGCATGGCTACCATGAGAGAATACCTGACAAAATTTCAGGCAACGCTCAAGGCTCTGAACGATGTTGTACTGAAGTTCCGTGAGCAAACCGAGGTCAGCTTCAGGCAGTGTAGAGAAGTCGTGAAGGTTCTCCAAGACCTGCGCAGGTTAACCGACAGTTGCCTGGAGTTGTTCCACAGTGGCAATGCATGTTTCTCAACATCCTCCTACTTAGTCTTAGCCGTGACCAGCCTGTACAATTTGGACGGTGAGAAGACCGCACGCCTCATCCTTGAGGTAGACCTCTTTGAGAGCATGATGTTGAGGAAAAGCATGAGCGACATTGATGGTGGTGAAAGTCTTTTCGACGCCAGACAACGAATCATGATGCACCTTGAGTTGCAATCCAGTCTGAAAGACGAGACCAAGAGCCTTAGTGACCTCATTGGACACCTCGAAAAAATGCTTACGGAAGTTCAGACAGCACCAGCACTATCGGTACAGTGCTAGTTTCTCCTACGGATCCGGCCTGGTGAGTCGCCCACCCCTGACCCGTTGCTCGCGAAGTGTACCGAAAGTTCGACAATGGAATGACTTTATCAGCACTTTGGGCATACTCCGGGCGTACCCAGGAGACCGAAAAGGGGCACCAGAAGGCGATATGCACATCTACGTGTCCGTTGGAGCAACTTTGGAGGCACGTTGGAGCAACTTTATCATTTGAGAAAGGACACAAGCACCTATGGCACTCAAATCAAAGCTTACCTATTACGTTGGGTACGACCCTGGCACCGGCGGGTCCAGCATGTCGGTTACTCCCGTCACTGAGGATGGAAAGAAGTTGCCGACCCGTAGGCTCACTATTCCAAGTTTGTATGGAATGGTCAACTTCAGCAAGCTTGTCAATGATCGCTCACTGCGAACGACCGCTACCCTTGCCTCAGTCCTCAAGAAAGAGGAGCAGGAAATTGCAGTCGGGTACAACCAGAAGGAATACGGCGTCGGTCCCCTCGCGGCTCTGGCGGGCGTCAACGCGACCAACGCCAAGAACGCGGAGAAGCGGTACACCGACATCTACTCGCGGATCGTCTTTTTAGGCATGTTCGGCTATCTCACCGACGAGGACGACATTGACGATACCGACGTTGAGGCCCGCATTGTGACCGGCTTACCGATGAGCCTGTTCGTCAAGAAAACCCGCGACGGGGTGAGGAAAAACTTGGAAGGGCTCCATCCCTTCACCTGGAATGGGAAACCGCGCAGGGTCAATGCTTTCGTTGGAACCGTCACCCGCGAGGGCATCAAAGCTCTGGCAACTTACGGCGACGAGGAGAGCAGACAGGCCGTTGTCGACATTGGCACGAGGACGATCAACGTCGGACAGACCATTGGGCAGAAAGTCCTCCCCGAATTTTGTAATGCAAACACTCTGGGCATCGGCAAGGTTCACGACGGCCTGATCGGGACCTTGAAGACCGAGCACCGCATCTCCATCTCTATGAAAGAGGCCGACGAGATCACCCGCGCTTACGTTGCAGAGCGGCCCCTTCCAACCGTCCTCAAGGGCAACAGTGCCCTTCCTGAGCGTGACATCCGCGACATCGTCGCCAAGTACCACGAGAACGAGTGGACAGCAATTGACCTGTTCATCGACCAGAGCTGGAACGAGGAAGGCACGGATGTTGGAAGCAACCTGAGAAAGATTGTCTGTATTGGCGGCGGCTCGAAGGTCTGGGGCAAGAAGCTTACGGCGAAATTTCCCCAAGCGTTTGTTCCGCAACAGAGCGAGGAAGAGGCAATTCTCGCCAATGTGGAAGCCTACTTGAACCTGTCACTCGATCTGAACGATATCGATCCAACCATCTGGAAGTTATAACCATGCCTTATAAAGAAGGTTTTACCCAACTTCGCGCTCCGTTCAAAGAGGACTCTGATGCCTTGGCCGACATCGCGAAAGAGGCCGAGGACTACGGCGTCTCAGCAGGTGAGTTCCTGGCAATGCTGGGAGTAGCGTGGAGCAAGGCCCGGCGAGGGCAGTGGAATCCGCTCTGGCCTGGAGGAATGATCTACGGAAGTGGTGGAACACCGCCGTCATTCCCTCACTCAAGCCAGCAGTATAGTCAGGCACAAGAAACCGACGATCAACGCAAACAGCGCGAGGAAACCGAACGCAAACGAAAAGAAGAGGAAGAACAGCGTAGGAAAGTACGCCTGGCAGCCGCACGAGTAGAACTGGAATAGTTCATTCACCATTCCCAGAAAGACGTAAGGAGAACCGAAAATCATGATAAGTAAAGCTGTGACAGTAGGGAGAGGCAATGTAGGCAGCGCGATTGGCACCCTCTTTCCTCAGAAGCCCATGCACAAGATTACGCTTGGTACGGTCATTGTGTGCCTAGTAAGCCTGGTTATTTGCATCACGCTCATCACACACGCTCAGAGCAACCAGGTCCTCCTTCTGGCGAACGCCCTCGCCGCTGCGCCCGTCCAGGCGGTACCCGTCGCGCAGATGACTCCCGGCGTATCAAGTGGTGCAAATGCATCCAGAGCACTCGTTCGCATCAATCAGGCAGCGGTGAACCAATACGCGAGCCAAGCAGAGCACGATACCTGGTGGCCGAGCACCTGTTCAACCGCCTCCATGACTGAGGTGATGAACAGCTACGGGCACCACTTCAAGATCACGAATGTCCTGCAAGTAGAGAGCAGGATAGGAGCGATCGCCGCAGATAGCGGCCTTCTTGACCCCTCGGGGATAGACCTCACCGCCGGGCGATTAGGCTTTGAAACACACACCTTGAACAGTCCGTCGCTCGATCAGGTCATCGACATCGCGAATGCTGGTGAACCGGTTATCGTGAACTTCCCCCCGGCAACCTGGAGTGGAGGGCACCTCCTGGTGGTGAGAGGCGGTACCGACACCACGGTCGACCTGGCAGACTCATCAACGCTCAATCATGGTGCTGGCCTCCAGGAAGTGAGCCGAGCCTATTTTCTCACCTACTGGCGCGGTTTCGCCAAAGTGCTCACGCCCTCGCGCTATGTCATGGCTAGTAAGCCGACCGTCAGCGCCGACCAGATCAACGGCGTGCTGGCACATCATAACTCAACCGCTGCCGGGCTGGGGCAAACGGTGTACGACCTGGCTGTGAAATATGGGATCGACGACGCCTACGTGCTCGTCACCTTCGGACACGAAAGTAGCTTTGGCACGGCAGGCGAGGCCAGAAGCAGCCTCTCACCCGGTAACCTCCGGTGCGTCGGACAAGGATTTGAGGACCTTCGTCCCACGTGTCGCGACGACTACGCCTGGTTCCCGACCTGGAAAGAAGGGTTTGAGGCTCTGTACCGCCTGCTCGCGGGCTCTCTCTACGCTGGCGATGGACGCATCATTCCCGAACTGATCATCCCCCGGTTTGCGCCCCAGGCAGACAACAACGACGAGGCAGGCTATATTGCAGCTCTCAAGGGCGGTATCGATGCCATGAGAGCAGGAAAGCTTGACTTACCCAAATAGCAGGAAAGGAAACACATGGAGAACAAGAACGGCATCCCAACTAGTGGGGAGTGGCTTCACGGGCTCCCCAAATGACAACAATTCATCTTCAACGTGCTTTGTCTTCCAAAGATCGGCGAGGGGATAGCCATGACATAAGAAACTATTCAGCAGAGACAGACAATCATCACAACCGAGTCGGACGGGGAGGTACAGAGACTGGGTTGGGAGCCTGTTCCTCGTCCACGTCCTCAACATCTATGAACGTGTGGAATTCGGCAACCAGTAGCGCATCGGAACCCATAGTGCATACTCACTTGCTCTGCTGAGCAGTAGAGGAAAGTGTCTGTAGCTACAGACACTTGCTAGCCCACAACCAGCAGACCTCGTAACGTGTTAGAGCAGCACCAACCAGGCACAAGACCGCTTGGAAGGGAAGCAACGACTGTAGATCAAACGGCAACATAAGAAGGAAAAGGAGACAGAAAAAATGAGCGACAGCGCGAACAAACAAGTGTGGTTTTGTCAAGGATGTCAAAAGGTAGGATGTGTAGAGCTAGCACAGCACATCGATGTGTTCTCGGCGGTCTCTCGCATTGAGGGCGATCACCGACGTGTCTCACCTGGCTGTCAGACTTCTATAAGAGGGATACAAATCATCAACAACGCTTTGATAAGAGGGATACAAATCATCAACAACGCTTTGATTACGTCACGAGAAGCCCTCGTTGCAGATGCCAGCATTCCTGAGTGGGCAAGAGATCCTGCATCACAGTTCTTGGGATTTCAGCAGAACACCGAAGAAGAAAAGTGTCTGTAGCTACAGACACTTCATCCGTATCAGTTTGAACGAGTAAAACGGTCGGACCCCCTTCAGCCTGCAAAGCGAAAGGACCGACCGCTGCGGAAGACCGCCATAGCGCTAGTATAACACGCATGGCCTCTTCCGCAGATGACCCAGTAAATAGGCTAGTGATTTGGTGAGACAAATGACTAGCTGATAGACAAGAGGAAGACGCCATGAAGCAAGAAGAACTCGATCCACAGGATCAATCCCTTGAGATCTCAACGTATTGCAACGCAGAGATCATCCAGCAGCATGCGGATGGATTGCTCAGCCGCTGGGAAGCAGATGTGACTGACACCCTGATGACACACGAAGTTGAATTTTCAGCCAGCAGTTCTAGTGGTGGAATCGATCAAGCCTGGAAGAACGATGAGCAGTCGCAACGCATCCCGCTCTCACAAATCTACATTCGCTGCCTGTGGGGTGATGTCCCTGTGCTCCGGCGATGGATTACCCACTTCCTTGCAGGTCGTCAGCCAGATGCCACGATCATCGCGTCTGGTATGGCAAAGCAGGGGATGACCAAGATTGCGCTCAACGAGCAACAAGCCATCGAAGGGTATCTGGTGATTGGTTCGGCTGAGCAGGAGTTGTATGGAAGTGTTGCTGAGAGTGTGGCCGAGCACCTGGTTGCTGAAGGGCAGATTACCGGGTACGCCGTGTATACTACCCCTGTCATTTTGTACTAATTCGAGGGTCACAACATGCTGCTACGAGAGTGCTCCTGGCAGTACGTTCTCACCATTTTCACCTAGAGATAGAAACCGAGGCTTGAACATGCAAACTGTTATAGAGACATCTTTTCCGGCATCATCAATCCCTGCCTCTGACGATGAGGTACGCCTCCCTGTCTGTCGCCTGGGATGGCAATGTGGCTCTGCCTACGTTGGCTTTTACCCTGAGAGTAGCGAGGGACAGCAGCAGCACGCAGCCCAAAGCGATGCAGAGACATTAGCGATAGCTCCAGAAGATCGCCCTCTCTTTCTGGAAGCCTGGTTCAAGGGCGTGAAGGCCGCACTGACAAGGCAGAGGACTGCGCACGCATCCAGAGGTGTGTGCCCCTGCTGTGGGCAGGAAGATGCATTCCTCTCCGATGTGATGGTGCTCATAGGGCAGGCAAGCACCGGGCAGGTCAAACTGGTTCCGCAGCGTCTCTGTTCTTCCTGTGCGGAGGTGGACCCTGAGTACCGATTTACCCGCTCGTTGTCCCGTCCTGTGCAGCCAACTGCGGTCCCCTACATGGTTCTCTCATTGCTGGTGAGGAAAGATCATCCGACCCATCTGATTGCCGAGCAGGTCGCATCAACTTTCCCATTTCTAACAGACTCTCTGGTGATGCATGCAGTAGAAGGCCAGGTTGCAATCCTCGTGTCCCAGGTCACACCGACTCAATTCACCTGGATCAATCGGCTCATCGCGCAGGGGTTTATTCTCGCTGTTGGCATCTCACTTGTTTTTCCGACTCCTCCCGATCAATGTGCATGCGGTCATCTCCTTCGTAGCTCTTCCGAGCAGCAACGGGGATGGTGCCTGGAATGTGGAATAGAGGCTTCGTATAGTCAAAAAGGATATACACAATGAGTACAACTTCATCGACACTGCTACCATCCTTAGAGGCAGACACGACAGCACTCAGCCAGCTTCTCGTCAAGGTACTGCAACGCGATACGATACCGTCGCTTACTTTCACTGACCCCTGGGGCACCGCTGTTGCCGTTGAGGCGAAAAAGAAGGAGACGCGATCCTGGCCTGCGCCGAGGGAATATTGGAGATGCCCTCTCGCTATCCATATCTCAGGGACACTCACTCCGCAAGCAAAAATGATCTGTGATGAAGCTCCGTTCCGCGAGGTGCTAGAGAAGGCTGGATACTCCTGGGATCTGCGCCAACGCTTCATCTGGAACCTTCCGTTGAAGCATATTATTGCCATTGCCTGGCTCGAAGACGTAGAGCGCATTCGGCCAGATTACCAAGTCGATCAGCAAGAGCGGTACTTTGGCAACTACCGACCTGGTCGCTATGCCTGGAATTTTGGAGCTGTCCACCGGTTGAAACAACCTGTCGTAGCCGTCGGGCGACTTGGCTTGTGGCAGTGGACGCCACCCGAGTCATTCTGGACGGAGATCCAGGGCCAGCTTGACCAACTCCGAGGAACAGTCGATATGACGCAGCCAGCACCATTTGAGCCAACTACTTACTGAGGAGGTGCCCTGATGGAAGAAACAACAAAAATTCAATGGACCTGGCGGCGCATTCCTTTGTCTAACGGCCAGTTCTTGATTATTCCAGGCTATACCTTCAATCCCTGGATTGGGTGCATGAAGGTTGCAAAAGAATGTCAGTTTTGTTACGCAGAAGGCTTGGCGCTTCGCTGGGGTTGGGATGTTTGGGGACCTGCGACCAACACCCCGCGCAGAGTAACTAGCCCGACAAATTGGAAGAAACCGCTGAAATGGAATAAGGAAGCGGCCTCACAGGGGCACCGACGAAGTGTCTTCTGTGCCAGTCTAGCGGATATCTTCGAGGATCACCCTGATATCGTCGAGGCTCGATTAGACCTGTGGACACTCATTGAGCAAACACCTTGGTTGAATTGGCTCCTGCTTACAAAAAGGCCAGAGAACATCTTGCGCATGGCTCCTTGGGGGCAGGGGAGCTGGCCGGACAATATCTGGACAGGGACATCGGCAGGGACACAAAAGAAAGCTCAGGAGAATGTCTCCTACTTGCTCGAAGTGCCGTCAGCCGTCCGGTTTGTCTCCTGTGAGCCACAACTGGAGTACGTTAATTTCACGCCCTGGTTGCCGTATCTCCAGTGGATCATTTGTGGTGGCGAGAGCGGCACAAAGGCACGTCCATTTCATCTCGATTGGGCGCGAGCACTCAGGGACCAGTGCCTGGAGTATGGTGTGCCTTACTTCTTTAAGCAGGTAGGTGGGCACTATCACGACAGTGGTGGCCGTGAATTGGATGGGCGAACATGGGACGAAATTCCTCCAGAAGTTAAGGAGAAAACCAATGAAAGAGCCTAAAAGTATGTTGAGAGCTTCTCAGAATCTCTCAGCCCCGCTATCACTACAAGGTCTTGCTGGTGCGGAACATTCCTTGTATCTCACTGAACAGAACTCCGTGTTCCTTGATGGACAGCAGGTAGAAAGCATGGAATGTCAGAGTGAGGCACTGACATTCCACCTGCTCCCGCCCGGATCATCTCCTATATGCTGTTCGCCAGAATCGCTTTGGGAAGCGGTTGCAGGGGCAAATGTTTGTCCCTCGGTACAAGATGCCGGGTGTCTGCTCGGGCAGTTATTTGCTTCCAGACTAACCTTTCAGCGCATCCACAGCCAACTCGTCCAGCACGCCTGCAACACGTTGGGATTGCCGCCTTATCGCGAACAGTTTGCCCCATTTATCGAGGACTTCTTAACGAGATGTAATGGGACTGTTGAGGATTTAGAGGCCATTGCTCGTGTCGGCGATGTTCCACTGACACGATTGCTCCGCTGGGCTGCACAGCATGGCAAAGAGTGGCCTTGCCCTCCTGCAATTACGGGGCCGCTCCAGAATCTCGATACGACAGACGACACGCGAGTGACCGAGGGCACGGCTCTCATGAGCGAGAAAGCGGACGTACCAGAGAACCAACGAGCTCATCCTGGCTCCCAAGAGTACTTCTCCTGGACAGACGAACGCATCCAGGCATTAACACAAGCGTTTTTCAAGAGCACAGGCAGAAATGTCCACGCAGCCTGCGTCGAGATTGCTGCACATTTTGGTTGGCCTGCAAAGAAGGTCGAGTACAAGGTCTACCATCTCAAATTGCCGGAGCAGAAGCTTCAGCAGCAAGATCCGCTTCCAGCATCGGATCCGGAGAGTGCTACTGCCTCGGACGTAGCGATTCACGCAGCGGTCACTTCTGAGTTGGTACGACATCAGGAAGAAGCGAGCACTCCATCAAGGGACTTGTCGCATCTTGGAAGCCCGCTTCTTCCCCCTTTCTCCGCCACAGAAGGTGTCAACAATGGCGTTGCAACAGACCTGACAGAGGTCATCGAGTCTCTTGACGTGTCTGCGACCTCAGAGAACAACACCCCTGTGCATCTAGAAGTCGGTCCCCACGTCTGGACCGTCAAGATAGACGGACGTTCTCTGCCGCAGCAGTGGCGACTGTGCTATGCCTATAGTACATTCCCTGAAAGCCTTCAAGGGAAAGAGGTGCGTTACGGTGGTTCACCCTATCGCCTTGAACGCGTTTATACCAGCCAACTGAATCTGAGTTCTCTGGTAGCAATCTCGTCTCACTAATGCATTGTGAGACCCTATGCAATACTCAAGAAAGAAACAGTATGCCGCAGTATGAAACACAAACCCAGAATGGGCGTCTCTTTATTCGTCTCAAAGGTCAAGCGCTCACTGAGCACGATATCCAATGCTACGGTCCAATCCCACGGGAAAAGAGCGAACTGGTAGCCAGAGTATACTACCACCTTGTACAAATGGAACGTGGGAAACCAACTCCAGAGACGATTCTTACTGATGACCCAGCAGCATTGACGCGCATGCTGCTGAAGATCTACGAGGTGACATACAAAGGGCTGATGGTCGGCTCCACCAAGCTCAAAGAGCCCTACCGTTTACACGCAGCGCCTCGCTACGAAACAAGCGTCCACTTCGATGACAGCGAGACCGAGCATCCATTTTGTGGCCGGGCAGATCTGCTTGCCATGCTCAGGACGACGCAGGAGCGCTATCGAGCTGAAGAGCAAGTTCTGGTTAGCGGCTGGGTACGATCTGCAAAAGAACTTTGTGGAAGATCTCCAACAGGCGAAGAGCTGGCGAACTGGCCGAACCGGGGCCGATCTCTATCATTCGTTGCCTGGCGTCCCCCAAAACCTGCTCCCTCCACGATAGCAGCGAGTACGAGTATAGGAAGGATAGAAGGTATGGTTATGCAGATACAAGTTCCTCACACTGAGTCGTTCCTGCGAGGACAACGAGATGGGCAGCTCTTGGCCGAAGACTGCCCAGGGCGCTCCGAGTCCGATCTTCGCGCTGAAGCTGAATTGCAACTTCGCCTCCTCTCTTCTGCGGGAGTCATCCTTCAAGCGCCGGGGGAATACGTGCAGGGATTGTTCGCAGGCTATCAAACTGCCTAAAAGGAGTGAGGATCGTGTATCAGACGCCGGAGGCTGCCGCCTCCACCATTGGCTTTACGATGGGGTATGGATATGCCATCCGAGCCGTTCCACCGCAAGGGAAGACACCCGAGGCGGTGGAACGGCAGATATCCCTGGATGAGCAAATTATTGCCTCCCCTTCACTTCAGCCCACGTTCCGCCAGCGCTGGCGAAAAGGCTATCACTGCTGGCATATTCAACAGATTGCTTATTCCTATGTAGAGAGCACATTTGCTGGCCAGCAGTTTGTATGTGGGGAAACCCGACAGCAAGGGGATGATGAGCATAGTCCTTGGAGATGCGAATTCCTGGTAGAGGACCCGGCATCAGGGCAAAAAGTTCCGTACCGGATGCATATCCACTGGGCCACAGAAGTCGAAGGGATCGCAGTGAACTGGTGGATGATTTCAACCTTGGAAAAAGAGGAGAATGCCCTGTGAGTACAACAGCTAAACAGACTATCCAGGCACCTTCGCCGGAGGCGGAACAATGGAAAGCATTTGAGTGCGAGATGGCAGAGCGAGCAGAAGCGCGCATCGCCGCGTTGAACCTTGCTGACCCTAAACAGGTCTATCTCACAGCACGCGAAGAGATCTACATTGCCTACCAGGAGCGCTGGGGACGCACTCGAAAGCAGTGTGACTCAGCAACGATCATCGAAACCAGCGTGATGACGACGCATTCCTATCTCTCCAAGCAGAGTCCCTACGGGCTCCTGTATACCTTCGGGTACGGCATGCTTGGCGCGAGCGTGATCATCGAGCAGCTCGTCGAGTTGGGTGTCGCTATCTATGACATCCGCTTCTCACCGCGGTCACGCGTCCACAAATGGCGCAAGCCGTATTTGAGGGAGTGGTTGGGCGATAGCTACCGCCATCTTCCCGCTCTTGGAAACGTGAACTACAATCAACCGGGCCAGAACATTGAACTCGCTGATCCTGCTACGGGGGTTCCATTGGTTGCCCAACCCTTGCGGGAAGGGAAACACATCGCACTCATGTGTGTCTGCAAAGAACACGATGAGTGCCACCGCAGCGATGCAGCCGACGAGGTTCTGAAGCAGATCTCTGATGCCATCCTCATTCCTTTCCCGGCACTAGAGCACCACGACTCTTGAAAGAGAGCAGTACACTCATGGGCAATCGGTCAGGCAACACTGAGCGCAACATGGTGGAAGAGGGATAGGCAAAATAGTCCTACTTTATAGATGGGAGAGACACTATGCCAGATACAACTTTGTTTCATTTCAAGCGAGAGACCCAGGAGCCGCAAGGCATCACACTGGCAAGAGTAAACTTCAACCCGCATGATTGTTGGTCTGGACTCTACTGGAAGTTTGTGATGTGTGAGCGATGCCAGCGAAAGCACCTGAATATATGGCTCACCTTTGTACCTTGTTTTCCGGTGCATATTGTTTTCGGTAGGTAACGTAGAAACAGAGCGAGGACAGGCAGGAGATATCAATGTTCCCAAGAACCGTCGAAGTAGAGCACGATCCGCGTGTTCGCGAAACGAAGGCCATGCTCGGCCCACTCGCAGCAACTATCCAGCATAAGCCAGGAGCCCATTATGGGTATCTCGCCGGACGTGAAGCATACCGGGATATGGTCCGGTACTACCCCGACTTCTGCGGCTATTTGCTGCTCCAGCAACTGCGTGGTCTGATGGATGACTACCTCATACTGCCCAGGTACCGACCTCGCCGGTTCACCAGCGACATGGCACCGGAATGGCGAGCGATGTTCTTACTCGGCTGGACCGAAAGCGTGATGAACGAGACATCAATCTTAAAAGATGTAAATGTGAGGATGAAATGGGAGAATCTTTCTCCTTCTATGGGCGGGTAAAACGAGCAAGAGCGTGCACATGTTTCGCAAGAACTTGGGGTGAGTGGTCTCATTCGGCCACGTATCGCGTTCCTGACTTCCCGCTTGCTCACCCACATACGTGTCACATTTTGTAACAATCCAGCCATTTCATTCTCACATTTACACTCAAGGGGTATGAGAGGTAAGCTGGAGAGAGGAGCATTTGTATGATCTGTATGAGAAGAACAAACTCAGTCTTGTTGCAGCGAGTGTACGAGATTGTACTTGCAGCAGACCTTGTGCGAGCTTTTCAAACCCATCCTTCGTTTTATTTGCAACTCGGCGATCCGCACCGTTCTCATGAATACATTGCGATTCAAGCAGAAGATTCTGAGAAAAGGGACGGAGCACGAATAAAGCGATCTATCACAGTTGGTCGATATCGAACGGTGCTGAGCAAGGACCCATTTCTTCAGCATCTTCCTCCATCACGTCGTCGCGTCAAGGAGACGCTTACAGAAATCGCTATGGAGCGGAGTGGCGTTCCCTACTGGTGGTCTAATTCCACGGTTGAAACTGATGGGCATGGAGGAGCATCCAACTGGGCACCTGACCTTCGCAGGAAGGCAAAGGAGCTTGCAGATCAGCTCGCTCAAGAGAATTGGTGCAATCGCCTCACACAGTACCCGCATGTAAAACGCAGTCTTACTTCGATGTGGTGTGCTGTCGTCTATAAAGTTGATACCGAATGCCTCTAGTTTACATAAAAGATGCACCGAAAGCAGAAGAAACCTTCATGCTAGAAGAAAGGAGGCAACAACTTTCATGCCCAAGCGCAAGCCATCTATTTGGCGCGACAAATGGCAAGCTTGACAAACGCAACAGAGTAGAGTATGCTCATACTATCATAATGTTGTCTAGACATAGATGCAAGATTCTCAAGAAAGATGAGGGTAAACAACCATGAGTCACATTGTCGAAGCGAAAACCAGTATTCAAAACCCGAATGGAGCGTTGTTACGCCAAGCTGTCCAAGTGGTCGCGCAACAACACGATGGTGGGCGCGTTGTTGATCACTACCTGACCTATGCGGGCAAACGTGTGGCCTCGCGCCTGGCGATCTTTACCGACGTGATCCATCGTGGGATCGGGATCATTGTCAAAGAGACCGGTGAGCTGACCTTCATCGGCGATCCCTTCATGTATGAGACGCAGGCTGAAGCCGTCCAACAGCAAATCATTCAGACGTATGTGTCCCTGGCAACGATGCAAGCCTTGCAGCAGATGGGGTATCAGACCACGGCAGAAGATGGCGAAGAAGGCCAGATGTGTCTGACGGGGGTGAGCCAGTATGCCTAAGATTATCGTTACGGTCAATCCCGACGGGACCACGAAAATCGACTTCGAGGGATACGAGGGGCCGAGCTGCATGGATGCTGACGATAAGCTCAGAGCGCTCCTGGCTGCGCAGGGTGTCCAGGTGGAACAGACCTCTTTTGTTGCAAAGCCTGAACTCACCCAGCAAGAACAGTCACACACACAACGTCAACACGGGGAGGCGTAGCCATGATCACACCTAAACCGGCAGCGCAGTTACTCCATCTAAAGATTGGCCGTGACGGCGCTCTCAAGATCGGTACATGTGAGCACTGTGTCATTCAAGAGCCAGGTCGTCCAGATCGAGCCTGGGACCCGGACGGTGATCGGGAACTGGACTTCGACCGCGACACACTCATCCAGCACCTGCGGGATTTGGGTGTCACCGTCCAGATCACCCAGGAATATGTGTGCTCCTAGTACGATCCTGTCCCCTTGTGCTGAGGAGCGAGCGCCATCAGGCTTCTCCCCTTCTCAACGCACGGATCTCAGTAGCAGAGGAGTCAATCGGTGCAACAAGTGGCTCCTCCTTTTGACACCACCTTGGAAGAGTTGGCATACATAAAGAAAGACGAATGATATGTCGAGAACGAAACAAAAGGACGCTCCACCGGCATGGGGGCTCGAGTTTTCCAACCGGTATCTTTCGGGGATTGCTCATGCATTCTTGTTGCATGGCAACGTTCAGGACTACGTTGCTGCCGTCGCTGGGCAAACCTTGAAAAACTACCTGATAGGTAGTTTCACAGGGCGCGATGTGATTGTCTACTGGCACCGTGCCAGTGGGTTTTACTTCCCAAATAATGCTATGAGGAAGCGTTTCACGGAAGCCGTCGGCCTGGCCGCCGCGACACCACCAACACTATCTGGGGGCAGTGGATTGGCGGCGGGCATGAATGCGATAACGGGATCTGCTCCCAACACTGATCCTCTGTCCACCGTTGATCAAACGAAGCCACTGGTAGCGCTCGGACTTTTGAATAAGTTGCTGCATGTTCAGACACGTCCAGAAACACCGCGAGAACGCTCAGCCTCTTCGGTCTCTGCCTATGGCTCACCAGCGATGACTGAACCACAACCCTTCCGCGCAGCCGTCATTATTGACTACGCTGAAACGATTGCCCCTCAAAGTGACTCAGCTCCTTCCGCTGAAGACAGGACCGCTCTGGTGATGCTGGATGAGATGGGCCGTGACGCTCAAATTGGCGAACTGCAACATATCGTGGTTGCCATTACCTCTGACCTGCACGATATGCACGAGCGCCTGCGCCGCAGTGGTGCGCGCTGGGAGCAAATCGAAATTCCATTCCCTGCGTTTGCGGAACGTAGCGCTTTTATTCAGTCATTTCTCAGCTCTGGGAAAGATGAGGATGAGAAAAATGAGGTGAAGCTGGCAGACGGCATCACCTCTGAAGATATCGCCAGACTCACGACAGGCTTGCGCTACATCGACCTGGAGGATATTGTCCTGCGCGCAAACTACCAACAGCAGCCGATCTCCGCTCCACTAGTCAAGGCCCGCAAAGATGAAATAGTCGCCTCCGAGTTTGAGGAAGTCCTCCAAATTGGCGAAAACGAGTTCGGGTTTGAGTCTCTGGGCGGAATGAGCGAGATTAAAGAGGACTTGTTGGAAAACGTGGTGAGGCCAATGCGGAGCGGGGACTATCGGGTTGCTCCTCAAGGGTTGCTGCTCATCGGGCCTGCTGGAACGGGTAAGACTCGTCTGACCCGTGCCCTGGCAAAAGAGGCGGGCGTTACCTTCGTCGAACTCCAACCTTCAAAAATCTTCTCAAAATGGGTTGGCGATACCGAACGCCGACTTGAGCGGGCGCTGACCGCTATCAAGGCGATGGTGCCTTGCATCGTCTTCATTGACGAGATCGACCAGGCAGTAGGCAGAGGTGATAGCGGGGATAATGGCGTCTCCAACCGTGTCTTTAAGCGCCTCATGGAGATCATGAGTGACACGACCTGGCGTGGCAAGATTTTGTGGGTGGGGGCTTCTAATCGTCCTGATTTGTTGGATGCTGCATTGTTGCGGCCTGGTCGCTTTGACAAGAAAGTCCCCATTCTCGCACCGGATGAACACGAACGGGCAAGCATCTTGCAGGTGCTCACAGAGCAAGCTTTCCCCGATGTCAAACAGCTACCGAGTCAACAAGAGTACCAAGCGCTGGCCGACCAAATGACTGACTATACTGGTGCGGAAATTGAAAGCGTTGTCGGGAAGGCCACACAACTCTATGCGCGATCTGCGCTCACGTGGAGCATTACAAAGAGCGTACAAGAAGCGTTTGATCGTATCATCCCTAGCACCCAGGACATTGACCGTATGACGCGCTTAGCATTGTTGCACTGCAACGATCTCGACCTGGTTCCGGCTCACCTGCGCGACTTGGCTAGGGCAGTACGCAAGCCTGCTCGTAACGAAGAACAGGATGAGGAAGAGACGCGCCTACCGCAGGGGCGGCGATCTCGTCGAGACAATCTCTAGGAGGCTGAGTCATGATCGTTGTGGACGAGTTGCGAACGCACAGTCGGATAAAACCAGAAGCAAGGCGTTTCGGGACGCGCTGGTGTCACCTCATGGTGATGCCTGCAACTCCAGAACAGCCACTGACTGACACCGATATAGAGGAGTTACACGCATTTGCTGTCCGTCTCGGACTCAAACGTGCCTATTTTCAAGACCATCCCAACATTGCTTTTCGCCACTATGATTTAGTTCCCAGCAAACGGCGAGTTGCCGTCTCCCTGGGTGCAAAAGAGGTCTCTTCCAAAGAGTGGGCACTGTCGTTACCGATGAACAGGCAAATTGTGCCCCCTATCGAAGCCATGCCAGCACCAGAGCAGATGCGTCTACTTCTACCAGAAGGGAATAGCTAAGTATGCAGCACGATCAATCACAGTCAGAACGTCAATCCTCTCCCCCAGCTCCCGGCAGTGAGGCTCTGCCGCCAGTCATTGAAACGGTAGAAGAGAGTGCAGGAGGTGTCGAAGAAGCCATGAACACGATGGCGCAACAGATTGCCGAGGAAACTACCCGGCTCCGCAAGCGTCAGGATGTCACGCAGATACTAGAGCGCATGACGGACGGGGTTGTGGTGACGCTCCATATCAGCCGCCCCCGTTTCACCGCCAGCGTTGCACCAAAGAGAGGCGGGACGGCCTTCGGGTTGGAGAAATTGGGGATCACCAACAGCCAAGAAGCACAGAAGGTTGTGAAAGAGTATTTCTCGCTCGGTCGTCACAGCTTGCTTCCGACTGAACTACAGAAAGAGCTGGCAGCTATTGAAAATACGGCACGTGCCTGTCTGGACAGATACGCGCTGAAAACCCACTGGGGATACTTCATCCCAACCACCAATTACGGGCCGTGGAAGGCCGAAAACGAGAAACATGAGCAGAAGTTCTATGAGAAGAAACAATACGTGCTCGATCACTATGAGGAGATCATGGAACAGGTGTTGACCGCCTACAGGACGTTAGCCGAGGACGCCTGGATGCAAACAGCATTCGGATCGCTGGTGGTGCGAGACAATAGAGAGAACCTTTCAAGGGAATTATTCGAGGGGCTCTACCAACAACTAGAGGCCGGCCGGGGCAAAGAGGAATTTATCCAGGCATATGTCTCCTACATTCAAAGCGAGATGCCAACCCGCGCAGAAGTCGCCGAAGCTTTTGAATATGCTACGGAACTGGGATATATCCCGCTTCCCAGTGTGCTTGCACGGGATATGGATGAGGCCGATCATGTGGTAAGGAGTCGTACATTACGTGATGCCAAGCTGCGTGCCGAAATGGATGCGATTGAGGCGCAAAGGCGCGTGGAACTGGATGCCATCCAGGAACAACAACGACTGGAAGAAGCCAAACAGCGTGTCGAATGGCAGAAACTGAATGAACAGCAGCGTATAGAACGGCAAGCGGCCTACCTCAAACTACAAGTTGAGGAGGAGAAACTTCGAGCAGAACGCGAAAAGATTGATCAACAACGCGCAATGGACCGAGATGTTCTCAACAATGCCCGCAAACAAAAAGATCAATTAGTGCAGGAGTTCTATACTGGAGTCATTGCACAGATCAACCAGCTTGTCAGAGAAGTGTGCGAAGAAACGTTGGAAAGCCTTGATCACAATGCGGTCCTCCGTGGGCCAGTTTCGGTTCGGCTGGGGAATTTGGTGAAAAGGCTGAAAAACCTCAACTTTATAGATGATGAACAGATCGGCATGCAGATTCGGCAATTGGAAGCCGTGTTGCCGACGAAAGACGAAAGAGACCAGGCAAGGCGAGGGATAGCACGCATCGAGACATCCGGCATTCGCAAGGTCGTGCAACAGATCAACAAAGAGGCAGAGGAAACGCTCATTGAGCTGGGCCTCAGTCCAGTCCAGCGGAGGGGTCGCCAGCCTGATGAAACACAGGATGATGTCCTTGCCGTGAACGAGCCGCGCAGAGCGCGCCGATCCCTTGAATTCAGCAATCCAGGGACCACGGGAACCAGGCGACGGCCACGAGGATCAATGAAACTATAGGCAGGTAAAGAGAGCTATCTGCCTTTGAAAGAGAAAAGAGCGTCACTCACATGGATGCGTCACTTTCTACAATGCTAGAGGGATACCTATGAATGAAGAAATACTGAGTGTTGATACAACAAGCGTTGAAGTAGTTGATGAGAGAACACAGTTACATCTCTCATCAGATCTGCAACTCCCTCTTGAGGCCGCGACACAGGTTCTCGGTATTTTTGCGCAAAGAGGGGCAGGGAAAAGCTACAGCGCCGCCGTCTATACTGAGGAATTGGTCAAACATGGCTTGTTTGTGGGCTATATTGACCCGCTGGGGATCGCTTGGGGATTGCGCTCTTCAGCGAATGGAGAGCAACCTGGCTACCCGATTCTTATCCTTGGCGGAGAACATGGAGATCTTCCCCTCGATCATACTGCAGGCAGGATTGTTGCTCAGTTTGTAATGGAGACTCGACAGCCGTTCATACTCGATCTCTCCCTCTTTGAAGAACAGGATCAACAATGCCTGTTCGTCGCGGATTTTCTGAATGGGTTCCGTACCTCCAGCGAGGTATTGCTGCATCTCATCGTAGACGAGGCCGATATCTTTGCGCCTCAAATACCAGAAACGGCACAGGAGAGACGGTCACTGAAAGCAATGAATGACCTCACAAGAAGATATCGTTCTAAGGGCTTTGGAGCAACATTGATCTCGCAAAGGCCCGCTGTGTTACACAAAAATGTACTCTCCATGGTCGATGTACTAATTGCGCTTCGGGTGGTTTCCCCGCAAGATATTAAAGCGCTTGACGAGTGGATCAAGCGTAATGCTACTCCATCTGAGCGAGAGCAATTTCTGGCAACGGTATCATCCTTGCCCAATGGCACTGGATGGGTGTGGTCCCCGCAATGGTTAAAGATTTTCAAAACCGTCTCGTTCCGAGAGCGGGAGACATTCAACTCTTCGGCCACACCGAAAGTTGGCATGAAGCAGCAGCCCCCAAAGCAACTTGCCGAAGTTGATCTTACTCAGATCAGTGAGCAGCTTGCTGCTCTTATCGAACGAGCAAATGAGCAGGACCCCGCTCTCCTTCAGGCACGTATTAGGAGGTTACAAGAAGAGTTGCGGCAGGAGCGGGAGGTCCGCACTCAGACTTCACCAAGCGAAAAGGCACTCCCATCGCCAACCTTTTTTGTTGAGGGGCCACAGAAACAGGTACATGATTTGCTAGCGCAAAACGGCGAACTACAACAGCAAGTGACAAGATTGCGTGAGGAAGTGGTTGAGCGAGAGAGAGAAATTGAAGCGTTGCAGGCTGTGCTAAGTCCTGCCCAAAGGCTCCTTGCTGAGAAGCTTCAGACAGCAAACGTCAATATTGAGCATGCCCAGATTTATCGCTTTTACTCTGGTGTTACTCATCAAGAGGGTCCTGGTTCTTTAGAGGAGACTTCTGCCCAACCATCGGTCTTTGTTGCGCCGCTACCCAACCAGGTTGAGACAACTCCGTTTCTTCCTAGCCAACAGGCAGCATTAACACGAATGAAAAGTCAGCTAGAGAAACTCGCCACTAATGAGCGATCTGTACTGGATTTTTTGCTCGACCACGATGGTCAGGAATTTAATTTGCAACAACTTGCTCAGTCTATGGCCGTTCCTTATGGAACGATGGGAAGATGGGCAAGCGAGACGAAGAGATTTCGCCGGTTGATAGGTCTTCCATTTGTGTCTACTCGAAAAGATGGAAGTAGTACTTGGTACAAAACCACATTTCACACGATATTCCAAGTCTACGATCAAGTAAAAGTCCGTCAGGCGCTAGGACTTGGATAAGAAATGAGAAATGAAGCAGCACCTCACGTTAGCACAATCACGTTGTGTGACGGAGGCCATCACGGTCGCAGCACTGCGCCACAGACACATCATCAACAATACCGGGACCGTCCTCGTAGGTTGTAAGCTAGCGATTTGTTCAACCAAACATCAAGCTGTACAGGACCATATTACTGCCCCTGTACAGCTTACACGAGAACAGGTACAGTAACAAACAAATGTCT
>JAABUQ010002337.1_pt1 | contig 37778 bp, 42 predicted proteins | sample 5560001 | NCBI WGS metagenome assembly JAABUQ01 (sample SAMN10711888, study PRJNA513371) | rock metagenome | isolation source: Antarctica rocks | place: Antarctica: Victoria Land, Finger Mt nord | collected 2015-12-18 | reverse complement strand
AGTCAAGTCGCCGATACTCCTGATCGTCGCTCATCCACCGTCGGTCGTTGTGTATTCTACTATCGTAACACGGAGGCGGGGGTGCTAGACGACGAAGCGAAGCGGCGCATAGAGGAGTGGCACAAGGAACAGGAGGGCCGCATGACCGAGGAGCAGGCCCGGCGAGGAAGTGTCGAGTCGGTGGAGATGCAGCGCAGGCAGGGCTGGGTCGACCAGGAGGAAGGTCGGAACATCGAAAAACATGAGGAGAGCCGGCGCCCACCGCCTGAAAGTCCGGAACGCGGTGGCGACGAGCACGTCAGTGACACTCCAGAGAAGACGAAAAAGGACGAGGTCGACGAGCAGGAACGCAAAGACCTCGACGATCGCGAAGGAGAAGAGGGCCGTGGATAGGAACAAGCGCGGGCTCCTAGCGGTTCGATACCCGGCGTAGGAGAGTCCGCCGGACTAAACGGTGCTCCGCTCGCGGCGGCAGGTCGAGATTGGCGACCGCTATGACAATACCACGCGATCGATGACGGAATCGTATGTAGGACTTGCCGAATGCAGGTATGATCGTCACACATCATCCAGGTAATCGTGTTCGACCGGGCTGAAGATTGTGTTGTCGGAGCCGTGTCGAAGCTCGAGCTCCTTCTCTCGCCGAGTGAGGGCCAACAATGCGTTGCGCCGCCTGCCGCAAGCTCCTGCGTTCGCACGACAACTTCTGCGCCTACTGCGGCACGTCGCAGGCAAAAGCAGTCGGCGACAGACCGTGGTGGTCCGTCCTATGGCGCAGGCGCACGCTCGGGTTGACGCTGGTCGTCCTCGTCTTTAGCGGCGGCGCGGTGTTGGTTGTCCCATCCGTCTTTCGTCAGGTCGATACGGATTCGATGCAGCAGTCGGTTGCGTCGACAACTGACTCGGTGGGGCTTGCAGTCGAGAACGCCCTCGCCTGGGCGGTAAAGGCCGCGATTGTCGTCGCTGGGGTGGCCGCCGTGCTCCTTGCAGCAGCCACAATCATCAAGATCGGACGGGCGGCACGTAGACCGAAGACCATCGTGGTCGTGCTCGGGCTTGTTGCGTGGTGGACGGCTAGCCACAGCGGCAGTTTCTTGAACTCGGTCGACAACGCCTTCAAGACGGGCCCGACTGTTGCAGGCGTGACCACCACCGCAACAACGATTGCCCTTTCCGGGCCCTCCTGGCGTCTGCTGGTGGTTGGACAGGCGGGTCGCTTTGACAGACCGGTTGGAGTCGCCCTCGACGGCGATGGCAACGTGTACGTGGCCGACGCGACGGACGGCCGCATCAAGCAGCTTTCGCCAGACGGTTGGCCGTTGGCAGTCTGGGGCAGCAGAGGAACTGGACCTGGGCAGTTCAATGACCCAACGGACGTGGCGCTGGACACGGACGGCAACCTGTACGTAGCTGACACCGGCAATAACCGCATTCAGAAGCTATCGCGGAGCGGCCAGAGCCTGGCGCAGTGGGGACGTTCCGGGAGCGGGCCGGGGCAATTCGACGCGCCGACGGCGGTCAAGCTAGGTGCTGACGGCAACCTGTACGTGGCCGACCGGGGGAACAATCGGATTCTAAAGCTCGACCGCGACGGGCGCGAGCTCGAACAATTGGGAACGTCCGGAACGGGGGCGGGGCAATTCAACAGTGTCAGTGGCCTCGCGCTCGATGCGGCGACGAACATCTACGCAACCGATGCCGGCAACAAACGCGTGCAGAAGTTCTCATCTGCGGGTCGCGCGTTGAGCCAATGGGGAGGCCTGGGCCGGGCGCCTGGTCAATTCGACAACCCGGGCGGCCTTAGCCTCGACGCCGCTGGCAACATCTACGTAGCGGATACGAACAACCAGCGTATCCAGAAACTCTCGCCAGATGGTCAGCCGCTGGCCCAGTGGGGGACGGGCGGCAATCAGCTGGGCCAGTTCGCAGGGCCAAGCAGCGTGGTTGTGGACTCAGACGGCAACGTGTACGTAGCGGATCGGGATAACCACCGTATCCAGAAGCTCTCTCCGGCCGGCCAGCCTCTAGCGCAATGGGGTAGCGAGCAAGGGCGCACTGAGCGAACGTACGTCGGCGGCCTCAAAGTGGATGCTGACGGAAACATCTACATGATCGATAGAGGGAGTCACCGTCTGGGTAAATTGACACGAGACGGCAAGCTGCTTGCACAATGGGGGGTAGCGGGGAAGAACTCACGCGAATTCGCCAGTCTGAGCGGCATGTACCTCGATACGCAAGGCAACGTGTATGTCTCCGACAGGGGCAACAATCGTATCCAGGAACTCTCACCGGACGGGGCGTTCCTGGCGCAGTGGACTGATGCCGCGGGCCCAGGTGGAGTCTCCAAGTTGAACGAGCCGAGTGGTGTAGCGGTGGATGCCGAAGGCAACCTGTACATTGCGGACACCGGCAATAACCGGGTCGTCAAGCTGTCCCCGAAGGGCCAAACGCTCGCGATCTGGGGTAAGCGCGGGACTGCTGCGGGAGACTTTTCCAGCCCGAGCGGTATCGCGCTTGACCCTGACGGCAGCCTCTACGTCACCGACTACGACAACAACCGGGTGATCAAGTTGGCGTCCGATGGCCGAGTGCTCGCCCAGTGGGGAGGGCAGGGTAAGGGACCCGGGCAATTCTCCGGGCCGAGTGACATCGCGGTCGACCTGCACGGAAACCTGTTTGTCGCGGACCACGATAACAATCGTGTCCAGGAGTTGGCGGCGTCGGGCGAGGTGCTTGGCATGTGGGGCACTCTCGATGCGAAGTCCAGTCAGTTCAATGGTCCGACCGCCGTCGCCCTCGATGCGGATGGCGCCATCTATGTGGCTGATCTCGACAATGAGCGCGTCCAGGTCCTGAGCGCGGGCGTCGCAGCCCACGAGACTGCACCGCAGTCGTTCTGCGCCCCAGGGCAGTCGCTCAAATTCGAACGCGGCTTCGCCGCACTGCGCGATGAGATTGGCGAACGCATGGGCAATCCGATCGAGTGTGAACACGCGGCCGCGGCCAACGGCGACACCACCCAGAAAACAACGACCGGCTTAGCAACGTATCGCGCGAGTACCAACACGCCAAGCTTCACGTTGGGTACCGAGCATTGGGCTATTGCGCAGAACGGCCTCGAACACTGGACTGGCCCCGAGACCGAGCCGCCAACCAAACTGACTCCGACGGTCGCACCAGTATCGAGCGCAACGCACCCGACCATCTTCGTTGTGGCGAGCCAGGGAGGCCACGGGTCATACCTCCACCGCAGTCCATCCACTAACGACCACGGCGAGAGGGTTTACCTTGATGGAGAGCGACTCGAGAAGATAGGCGAGGACGTTACGGCCGAACAGCAATCCTGGCACCGGGTCCGCACGTCGGATGGGACTGAGGGCTGGGTCTCCGCGAAACAAACAGTCGTCGCACATTGACGAAGCCCGGCGAATACCCCGCTGAGGGAGTTACCGAATGCGAGGGCGTTCGGCACTCGGGCCTCGCAGCGTTTTCTGCGCGTCGGCTCGGCATTCAGCATTCAGGACCAGCGGAAGGGCGAGGATTAGCGAGCGACCTCATACCGCCGAGGTAAGCCGTCCATGGTAAGGGGACCTCAAGCGAGGTCCTCTTTTTGGATATAGCCTCCGAGTGTTCCAAACCAGAAGGGCTACACCATGGCCGATTATGCCACCCTGCTGCGTAACCACATTACGCTCACGTGCCGTTCAATCGGTCGCATCTTTCTGCAGGCGTACGTGCCCAAGCTACAGACGGTCGGGCAGGTGTGCACGTTCCTGCATAGCCAGCGCGGCTTCAGGATTCCTTCATCGGCGGCTTTCGGCCAGATCGGTGAAGCCTACGTCGCGGCTATTCACCGCTGGGCCGAAGCCAACGGCGTTCCCTTTCGCTACTTCGCCAAAGGCGAGAACAAGGAGAAGATCGCTGAGCCGCTGCTGCGCGCAGTAGCTGAGGCGGGCGGTGAGGGCAAGGTGGTGCTGATCGGCATTGGTCAGGAGAAGGCCTCCGCCTGGCGCTCCTGGAAGAAGAAGGGTCAGGAGCAGGCCGCCCATCCGCACATGGAGTGGGGCCGCCAGATGGTCTTCATCAACCACTTCTACTTTTACCTACGGGATCCCGAGCGGGGGCCGGCCTTCTGGAAGACCAACGCCTATGCGCCGTATCCGATCTGGCTCTGGCTCAATGGCCACAGTTGGGCCAAGCGCCAGTTGGACAAGGCTGGCGTCCCGTACGAGGCACTCGACAATGGCTTCCGCTGGTGTGCCGATCCCACCGCCCTCCAAGGGATCTGCGACCGACTCGGCGCCGAGGCCGTGCACACCTTCTTCTGGCGCTGGTTCCATCGGCTGTCCTCCCCGTTTACTGCCGACGACCTCCAGGCGGGCTACGCCTATGAGCTGGCTTTCCGCCAGTTCGAAGTCTCTGATACCCGCGTCTTCGCCCGCCCGCAGACCGGGCGTGCGTTCTTCGAGGGTGTGATCCGCGATCACCTGGACCTGGGTCGACCAGATCAGGTGGTGCTGGTCTTTGACCGCAAGCTGCTGCTGCGCACCCCTGGTCGGTTCCAAACCAGGGTCATCACCCGCGGTGTGGACCCGCAGCTCAGCTGTACGTACAAGTCCAGCCGCCTCAAGCAGTACTTCAAGCTCGGAAAGGCGCTCCGCACCGAAACCCTCATCGGCGATACCCGCGACTTCGGGATTGGCCGCCGCGTCTGCGCCAAGAACTGGACCGCCCTCCGGGCCGTTGGCGACACCGCCAACCGGCGTCTGTGTGACGCCGAAGCGCAGACCGCACAACCCGCTCCCGATGTGGTCACGCTCATGCACGTGACCCGACCGTCGACCACCGCAGACGGCCTGCACGCCCCAGCACTCGCCTTCGGTGATCCGCGGGCCATGGCCTTGTTGGCCGCATTGGTGCACTTCAGCCACCTGCTGGCTGGCTTCACCAACCAGCAACTGATCGAACTGGCGGCCAGTCTCTGGGATCAATCCTACTCCACACGTTAGGCGACCTATGATCTCCGCCGACTCCGGCGCAAGGGGCTCATCACCCGCCTGCCAGGCTCACACCGCTACCAGCTGACCGGCTTCGGTCGACGAGTAGCGGTTCTGTTCACCAAGGCCCATTGCCGGGCGTTGGCACCTGGGCTGGCACTGCGGGACCCCGTCATCCCCGCCAATCTCCCTCAAGGCAGCCCACTCGCCCGCGCGTGGCGCCAACTGGATCTGGCTCTCAACGACTTCGTCCACGCCCAACTCCTCACTGCCTGAACTTGACCACTCCGTGAACTTTTCGCTCGTCAAGCGTCGCTAGTTCCCGATCAGAACATGGACGCAGGTCAGCGAGACAAGATCTTCCGTTGTCTGCTATGAATTGACCTGGGCCTGCCGGCCAGTCATGAAAGGGAACAGGATGGCATCGAGGCCGCAACCGAGGTTGCTTACAGGCGTGCCATGCACACGACAGTCGGGACCGACAAGGAGGAGGCGTCGTAGGAGACGGACCTTGTTTGATCCTGACGGGAGCCGGCAGCTTGGCGTGGACATTCCGGCCCCACAGTTCCTGTCGTAAGCGCACACTGAGCGAAACGATCGTCATGGTGCACACACCGGTGCACGCGAGCTGGCTCATTCAAATCGAGATTTACTTCTCGATCATCCAGCGACAAGGTACTCTCACCCAAGGTGGTGGAAAGCCTCAAAAGCGTTCAGGAGTTGAAAGAAACTCCGCCCACGAGGAGACGCAAGCCTCCTTGCCAGCTGGCTGGCAAGGACGAACCCCGTAACTCTCCTCGCTTCTAACGTGGCCGAAGCCACGCTCACCGACACCCCCGAACCGCCGTGTTACCGCTGCACAATGGTTAGCTTCTCGCACTCGTCAGTACCTCGACTTTGCCGACGGAAGCTTCGATGGCTGTCGCACGCGGCGGGTCCTCCAGCATCTCGAGGATCCTGCCCAGGCCGTGGCGGAGATGGCGCGCGTCGCCCGCGCCGGCGGGCGGGTCGTCGCCTATGAACCGGACTGGGAGACCCTGGTCCTGGATGTCCCCGACCGGATCGTGACCCGCGCAGTCCTGCAGCTGCGCTGCGATAGCATCAGGAATGGCTGGATGGGTCGGCAGTTGTTCGGGTTGTTCCAGCGAGCCGACCTCGAGCAGATCGCGGTGCAGCCGATGACTTCAACGCTGGGAGACCACGCGCGGGCTGTCGCGCTGTTCGAGCTGGAGACGTACCTCGAGCGAGCACAAGCAGCCGGGCTGGTCACAGCCGTGGCCGCCGCCACCTGGCGGGAGCAGCTGGCACGGGCGGCAGGGCAGGAACGTTCTTTGCCGCAGTTACGGGTTTCCTGGTCAGCGGACAGAAACGGTAACGGACACCAGTACGGGCTTCAGGTGGGGCGGCTCACGGCGCCTACCCTGCTCATGCAATTGAGATTAACTATCAGAACGCGGAGGACGGGTAGACGGTCGCCCGCCTCGCTCTGGACGGGGCGAGCGCGGAGGTCCAGGCGGTCCGCGATGACGACCGGCTGGTCACCCTGGTCGACAGCCTGGCTGACCTCACAGCGGGCGAGGACATCGTCGCTCACGACGGGTGGCGCAATGACGCCAGGCACGGCTGGCAGTTCCAGGCCCAGGATTACCGCACGACCCTGACGGCAACCCTGCGGGGCATGAAGAAATGCCTGGGAAGCGGCCTGGTCAAGGGCGTCGGTCCAGTGATGGCCGGGCGGATCGCGGACGCCTTCGTGTCGGTGTTCGACTAAATCAATCACCCAGGCACGGCTGAGACGTTGAAGTAATGACTTGACAGGTGACAGGACAGGCGGGAGAAAAGGGGGTGGCTCCTATCCTTATAGAGCAGTACTTGCACACTCTTTTTCATCTCAATGTGCCGTGTCCGACGACGTGAGTTAGTCTCACTCTCCCGCGCCCGGACACCACTCCTGGACACGGTGTCCCCCCTCGGCGCTGCGTTGCGACACGAGCGCGGCTCAAAATCGAGGTTCGCGAAGCGGCTCACGCTGTCGGTGGGGTGCGCGCCACTGCACGAGGCCCGGCACAGCAGGGCGTGTCTGTCGACGCCCTACCAATCTCCGGCCACACGTACCTCTCGCGCGGCACGCCGTCCCGGACATGTACCTCGGCTATTGAGTCCACGATGGTGCAGGTCCCATGGTGAAGCGTCGCGGGCGTTGGTGAACCACTCCCGCTCTTTTCGACGCGGTGCGCGCGGCGCGCAGCTTGCTGACTCTGAAGGCAGACACGCGGGTGAGCTTTCGTTTCTGCAAGCTGGACACGACGGTCTTGCTTCGAATAAGAGGTTATCCACACCCGGTCGCCAACCGCGCCCACGTCCGTGTCCAGGTGCATGCGTACACTGGCAGCATTATGTATGTGACCGACGGCACCACTGTCGGCAAGTCTCGCCCCGCGGACTTGGCGCTCGCCGAGGATCGACCCGTTCGGGTCAGAAGGAGCCTGCTCTCCCCGGCCAGCACGAACCCCAGCGAGGCAACGGCGTTGTTCCGGCCGCACTTCGCAGATTGGCCAGCAATGCTCACTAGGAGCATGCTCCCCCGCGCTAGTGATCAGGACAGCTCACCCCGCCCGAGTCAGGAGAACCAACTGCTGGCGCCCTGACACTTCTCACTATCTCTCCTGTTCTGTATGCAGCCGCAGCTGGAGACACACGCCGCGGTCTACTCTCAATCGTAGAATCTCGGCCAATCCAGGAGGTTCCCCGTGGCCATTACACGCCGACCCGCCAGCGGACGGATCGTGCACGACCGTGCTGTGCTGGGAGGTGAGCCGATCATCCGCGGCACTCGCCTTGCCGTACGCCACATCGTCCTGGTCCAGCGGGAGCGTGGTAGTGCCCGAGCCGTGATTGAGGCCTACCCGCAGTTGACCGAGGCTGATGTCGACGACGCGCTCACGTATTACGCGAAGCATCGGGCCGAGGTCGACCGCTCCATCGCGGCCAACCTTGCCGAGGAGTGAGGGCGCCGCCCGTTTACCTGGACGAGTGCATCGACCGCCCCGTTCTCGGAGCCCTGCGCCAGCAGGGCTTCGACGTTCTCACCGCCCTTGAGGCCGGACGCGGCCAAGATCCTGATGAGGCTCAGCTCGTGTACGCGACGGAGCAGAGCCGCGTGCTGCTCACCTACAACCGCGTCGACTTCCGTCGACTGCACGCCGCCTTCGTTCGGGCCAGGCGTTCGCACGGTGGCATCGTCATGATCCCACAGGCCTCACCCCTGCATCGTCGGCAGCTCCGCGCGGCCATGCTGCTGGACTGGCTCGCCACGCTTCCGCCGAGCTCCACGTCGCGCCTGTCCCAGTGGAACGATCTTCAGCGGCGGCTCGCCGATGGACTCCGCCTGCCTCGCTACACCGACCTGGAGGTTCTGGAGGTACTCGGCCGGCCGGACACTCAGGCCTCCCTGGGCTGAGGCTGCTCTAGCCGGCATCGACGCGCCCTGGAGCGGGACCTCACACGGTAGGCGCTGGTTACTGGGACCCACGCGCAGTTGGTCGATCGCTGGCGCAAACGGAGCCGGCGCATACTCGTCTCGTGCGCCCGAAGGTCGGCTACCTCTCGGGCAAGTAGCCCCTGGTTGGCCGCTACGTCGTCGAGGAAGGTCACACCTTCCCTCACCGCCTGAAGACTGCTGGCCGACCGCGCTCCGCTCGGACGCGGTCGGCTTCTTTGTGTCCACGAGAGGAGGTGAGACACTCGCGAACCTGTTATCCGCCTGGCCGCCGCATGCTCCGCGGCGACCGTTCTCCGCGCTTGCGCGGACAGGAGGCGACAGCATGCGCTGCACGCCGTCTGACCCCTGCGGGATTCACGCTCCCGCGGGCAATCTCGTCCGGGCCATCGTGCTGGCCCTCCCGCGCCTGGTCATCTGGCATCGGCCGCGCTCGCCGCGGCTGCGTCTGCTGACCGGGACCCGCTCCCAGCAGGCGGCTATCGTGCTGGCGGTCCGGCCCGTGGTCCACGAGTTTCTCCCCAGCCTCGACGCAACTGGCATCGAGGTGAGCGCGATCTCGCTCCTACCCACGCTCGCCGGGCCGGCCGGTGAGCCGCTACAGGCCGAGGTCGAGCAGGTGAACGGGACACGCTCGTTCACCATCCGCCTGGCCCTCTGGGTCGGCGGCACCCTCCGGCGCCCCGAGGAGGTCGCGGGTGCGCTAGCGGAGGAGTTGCTCAGTCTCTACCGCGAAGCCGCCGCGGTCACCGTCGTGCGGCAAACGCCGGCTACTGTCCCGGCAATGGTTTCTGCCCACGGGACAGCGGCCAGAAAGGATGGTCGCCAGGGTGTGGCGCCCCTGCCGCGCGCGGCGGCGACGAACGAAGCCGAGGAGACTGTCATCCCCTTTCGGGCCAGTCCCCTCGGCCGATCGCTCAACGGTCAGGCTGACTGAGCCTGGTCGTCACGCCTCAGGCGGGCCGTAGCGCCGGTCCACCTGAGCTCGCAGCGTAACTCGCCCGACCGCGCGCCCACCACGGCTTCCGTGACGCCCTGGCCGTTCCAGGAGGCTGGCTTGATGCCCCGCGCTCCTCCCTCGCGGCGATCGCCGCGACACCTCGCACTCAGTGCGAGCACGGCAGCCGCGGGGTGCCACCGATCAAAAGAGCCCTGGTACCGGGTGATTCAGACCTGGTGCCGGGGCTCTCTTCGCTCTGTCGACCTGCTCGAAACAGGTCGGCGTTCCCAGGGCTTGCGCCCTCAAGGAGACACGGCTCGTGTCGACCCCGAGTGTAACACCGGTCGCGACCGGTACGACTGGTGTTTCTACTATTGATCCCGTCGTTCGCTTCCAGCAGGACATCGACGCTCAGCTCGCCGTCGCGGACCTCGAGCGCCGCGTCCGGCACCTCGCTCGGCAGCTCTCGCCAACGCCGCCCGTCAGGCTGCCGCGACGGCGCTCCCGCCGCTCGGCCTGGTGGCCAACCCTCTGAGCGCGCATCCGCGCTCACGGTGAGTTGACCTTCCCCCGGACTGACCAACCCTGGTCAGTCCGGGGGTCTTCACCACGCCACTGGCCGTGGCCCTCGGCCCAGGCCGTACGGACCACGGCCGTTTCTTGCTGGAGCTCTTCATGACAACACACAACGGCAGCATCACGCTCACCAGCCTCGCCGAGCTTGGCGCGGTCATCGACCGCGAGAGCCTTCCGCCCGGACCACAGACCCCCGAGAGCGAGCCGTCCCCGGCCGTCTCGGCAAACTCGCCGGCCGCGGCGCCCCAGGACCTGGCGACCCTCATCGCGCAGCTCGCGACGGTCAGCAGTGGGCTGGAGACTATGGCCCGCCAGGATGCCTCTGCCCGCGAGCAGGCCACCCTGCAGCAGGCGCAGTACGAGACTCTGGTTGCCGAACGACACGAGGCTGAGCGGGCACTCGCCGAGGCGCGCCGGCTCCGCGCCGCCGCCGAACGGCTGGCCGCCGGAGCCTTCACCGACGCGGCTCGTGCCCAGGCCGCCCAGCACGCCGCCCTGGCTCGCGCCGCCGAGCTGAGCTGCACGCAGCTGCTGGCGGAGCGTTCCCGCGCCGCCGACGAGCTCGCCAGCCAGCCATACCTGGCGCGGGCGCTGGCCGAGCGACGACGGACAGCCCAGGAGCAGACCGAGGCCGCTGAGCGGGCCCAGGTCGAGCGCCGCGCCCGGCTCGTTAGTGGCCTCGCCGCGCTCCACGCTGCGCTTGCCGCTGACCGGCTTGACGAGGCGCAGACGCTCCTCGAGCCGCTGGCACGCGAGTTTCCGGAGGACAACGAGGTGCGGTCAAAGGCGGACGTCCTGCGCTGGCGCCTCCGCCAGCGCCACGTCGGCCCGGCCGAGGCTGCCCTGCGCGACGTGCTGAGCCGGCCGTACCGTGACGACCCCGACGCCGCGGTGACCCGGCTGGCCGCGGTGCAGATGGACGGCCTGCCTGACGACCTGGCCCGCCGCGTCTTCGGCCTGTGGTCGAACGCCTGCGTGCGGCTGGTCCGCCAGCGCGGCTGGCACGACCCGCACCGCTACGCGCCCACCACCAGCCGTGGCGTGGTCTTCGCCCGCCCGACGCCGGACGGCGCATTCGAGGTCGTGAGTGTGCTCGGGCTCCACGACTGGCGCCCGGGCGACGTCATCAAATCTCAGCGGATCGTCGAGGCGGCCAGGTCACTCTAGGCGCGTCGGCTGCTGAGCCCTGGGCCGACGGTGGTTGTGTGGTTATCGCCCTGCCCAGCGGCCGCGTGTCTGCTGGGCGGGCGAGACGCCACACGCTGACCCGCGGCGGACCGTGCCCGCGGGTCTCCCGTTGCCATCTGCTTCAGCGCTCGACACCGACATGCTCGCGTACCCACAGAAAGGACACGCCGCCACCATGACCCTGCCCACCTCCGTCCGTCTCGACTCCTACAACCAGGCTCGGCTCGACCTCTGGCGCGCGGCCAGTATCGAGCTCAGCATTGGCCCCGAAGCCACGGCCCCTCTGGTCCAGGCCGGCATCGAAGCCGTGCTGGCCTGGCTCCGCGCGGACGCCGCTTCCCCTACCGCCCTGCTGCACCTGTACGGCCAGCCGCATGGACCCCTGGGTCGACAACTCCTGCTGGTCGGCAGCCTGCTGGATCCCGAGCAGCCCGCGGCGGCCCGACATCCCCGTCTGTGGTGGTGGGTGGTCAAGAGCGCCTACTACCGGCGCTGGCTGGAGCTGACACGCCCACCCGTCAGGAAGTGGGCTGCCGTCCACGCCCGCCCTGTCTGACCGACTCCGTCACGCTGCCGGTCATGCCCACCCCGCTCTGCGGGTCCTGAGCGCCAGATCCCGGACCTGGCGCACCACTCCTGGCGGCACCGTTACCTCGGGCTTTCGCATACGAACCCCTGACCCACTTAGCGCCACGGGCGCGGTGCCCGCGGGCACCTTGCTTCAGCAGGACCCGCCGGTGAACACGACTGTCCGGCACGTCAGTCCGCCCGCAGGCACATTCGACTTGGACTCTCACAAGGAGGCGCCATGAACCCCACGATCAGCATCACCATTGTCTGTAAGTCTGAGCAGCTTGCGCTCGTCGAGGAGCGCGTCTCCGCCCTCCAGCAGGATCTCTACCGGCTGGGCGCGGCTTTCTCTATCGAGACGACTCGGCCGCCGAGGAACCCGCCGATGGACGTTGCCGAGGCGCTGCGAAACCCAGAGGCGTTCCTGGCCGGTCTGGAAGAGGTCCAACACGGGATCGTCCATCAGCCGGAGCCGGGGCGATGAGGGGCGGCGATGTCCACCAGCTGGTTGCCAACCCCGCCCGCGACGGCGCACAGCTGGATCGTGGACACTTCAAGTACCGCTGCGTCCGGTACGGCGAGACGTACCAGGTGCATACCGGGGCACCGAGCTGCCGCATCCGCTTCCTGAAGGAGATGGAGCGACTCGAAGCATCGCTCGCCCCCCTCGCGCCTGCCGCCCGTCGCGTGATGATCGAGGAGCTGGTGCGCCGCCATCTGAGGTGGCCCAGGCCGTTCCGCGACAGCATGCTCGAACACTTCGACCGCTGGCGGGACTGGAAGGCGGGCCTCGCTACGGACAGCACGCGTGGTTGAGGACGGTTTCACCCCGGCGCAGCTCGCGGCGGTGACCGCCGCTGAGGGCCCGCTTGGGATCATCGCCGGCCCTGGCTGCGGCAAGACCACCGTGCTCGCGGGACGCATCGCCTTCCTCATCCGTGAGCGCGGCTTCGACCCTTCGAGCATCCTGGCGGTCAGCTTCACGACCGAAGCGGCGCGAGCTCTGCGCGCCCAGCTAGGCCAGCAAGTGGGCGCCGCCGCCACGGATGTGTCGATTCACACCCTTCACGCGCTGGGTCGGCGGGTCATCGATACCTGGGCCGGTCGACTCGGCTTCGATGTCCGGCCGGCCGTGCTGCACCGTGACGAGGGGAGCGCGCTGCTGGGCGCCACGGCCGCCGACCTGGGGTGGGATATGACAGCCTTCTCCCTGCCCGAGCTGGCCACCGCGGTCGATCGATGCCGCCTGCTCCCTGACGACGAGGCGCGTCGGGCCCATCCGGTGTCGTCGCTGGCCGAAGCCTACGAAGAGCGGCTGCGGCGCCACGGCGCCATCGACTTCGTGGCCATGCTGAGCCTGCCACTGCGGCTGTTCCGCGAGCATCCCGAGACGCTGCGGCTGCTGCAGCTCGGCTATCAATGCGTGCTCGCCGACGAAGCGCAGGACCTTGATGCCACCCAGTGGGCGCTGATCGAGCTGCTCGCCGCCGAGCACCGCCACCTGGTCATCGTGGGTGACCCGGTCCAGTCGATCTACTGCTGGAGGGGCGCCGATGTTCGCCATCTTCTCGCCTTTGGCGACCGTCATCCGGACGCTCGCATGGTGACTCTGGCGCACAACCACCGCGCCACCGGGCATCTGGTCGCCGTGGCCAACGCTCTGAGCGATCTGCTGGCCTATCGGCCCGGATTGGTCACCGACAACGCCGCTGGCCCGGCCGCCCGGCTGCTTCGGGCCGACGACGAACACGCGGAAGCGGCGTTTGTCGCCCACCAGATCGGGGCGCTGGTCGATAGGGGCCTGCTCGACCATCCCGGCCACGCGGCTGTGCTCTACCGCACCCGTGCCCAGGCCGACACCCTGGCCAGCGCCCTGCGCGCCGCGGGCGTGCCCTACACCACCCATGGCCACGCCGACCTGTTTGCCCAGCGCGTCGTCCGCGACGTGCTGGCCTACCTGCGGCTCGCCTGCAATCCCGCCGACAGGTTGGCGCTGAGCCGCGTCCTCGAGGCGCCCCCGCGTGGCCTCGGCCGCCTGGCGGCGATGCTCGTGGATGAGCCCACCACACTGGCCGAGTTGCCCGCACGAGCCGAAGCGTTCGGGCCAGGGGTGACCGCCGGCGCCTCGGCGTTGGTGGCCACTATCTACGACCTGCACGCCGACGTCGTGCGCGGCGTCGGTCCCGCGGCCGTCCTCGACCGCGCGCTGGACCGCAGTGGCTACCGCGCCTGGCTGGAGCACCACCCCAACGGTCCAGCGCGCCTGCGGACGCTCGCCCGTTTGCGAGCCATCGCTTCGCGGGCGGAGGTCGGCCTGGGCGAGTGGCTGGACGCGCTGGCCGTCGGCGAGGAGGTGGACCCGGCGGCGTCGGACCTGGAAGCGGCCCGTCTCAGCACGATACACACCGCCAAGGGCAGGGAATGGCGCGCGGTGTTCCTACCGGGACTGGAGGAGTCGGTCCTCCCGCACTACCGGGCGCTGCGCACTCGCGACGGCGGCCCGGACGACGCGGCCCTCGAGGAAGAGTTGCGCGTGCTGTATGTCGCGCTCACCAGACCCCGCGAACGGCTCTACCTGTCCTACTGCCGCCAGCGCTCGCGCGGCGGGCGGGCCGAGAGGCGCCAGCCCTCGCGCTGGCTGTACGCGCTGCCGCCCGACCTCCTGGCGCCGGCGGCGTAGACAGAGGATTCGTCATGGCAATGCCCCTCACCGGCACCCGCCTCGACACCGAAGCGCTGAAGCAGGCGCATCCCATTGACGACGTGGTAAGTCGGTACGGCGTCGAGCTCAAGCGCCAGGGTCGGGCCTTCGTGGGCCGCTGCATCTTCCACGCCGATGGCGGCAGGCCGAATCTCTACCTGTACCCAGAGTCCCAGTCCTGGCGGTGTTACCGATGCGGCATTGGCGGCGACGTGCTGGCCTTTGTCATGCGCGCCGAGCAGGTCGGCTTTCGGGACGCGGCCGACCGTCTCGGGGGAGCGCGTCTCGGCCCACCCGTGGCGGTGCCCCGGCCTGCGCCCCGACCGATGCCGCGGGCGCTGGAGGACCGGACACCCGACGAGCTCGCGGCCCTGCAGGCGGCGACAAACCTCTACCACCACCAGTTGCTCTCGGAGCCGCGCGCGCTGGCCTACCTGGCCGAGCGAGGCATTGGCGTGAGCTCGGCTCGCCAGTACCGCGTCGGCTACGCGGCTGGCGACCAGCTTCTGGCGTACCTGCGCTGGCAGCGGATGCCGCTCGACGCCGCCCTCCACGCTGGCGTGCTGACCCGCGGTGGCCAGGAGTTCCTGGCCGGCCGCCTGGTCGTCCCAGAGCTGCGAGGCGGCCGGCCAGTATGGCTGATCGGCCGCATCCTGACCGAGCCGGGCGACCGGGATCCGAAATACCTGGGGCTGCCCGGCACCAAGCCTTTGCTCGGCTGGGATCAGGCGTCTGGGCAGCCGACGGTGTGTCTCGTCGAAGGCGTCTTTGACTTCCTGACCCTGCGCATGTGGGGCTACCCCGTCCTGGGCCTGCTTGGCACCGACGTGCGCCAGGATCTGCTCGCCGACCTGCGCCTGTTTCGGCGCGTGTACCTGGCCCTCGACAACGACGACGCCGGCAGCGAAGCCACGTACCGGCTCCAGGCGCAGATCGGCCCGACCGCTGTCGGTGTCGCCCTGCCCGATGGGGTCAAGGATGTCGCCGAGCTGGCGCCGCGGGCCGACGGCCAGACGCTGTTCGCCGGCGCCCTGCTCGCGGCCGTTGGCGCCACGCCGTCCTAGCCACGTCCGATCCGCACTCTCCCTTCGACTCTTCAAGGAGGATAGCGATGCCTCTGAGTCCGCTCGACAGCGCCCGTGCCGCCTACCTGTGGCGGCTCCAGGGCGTGCATCCAACTGTCCACGAGCAACTGGCCGACGTGCGGCACGTCTTTGCCGCGCTGCTCGGTCAGCCACCCTGCTCATCCACGAACCTGCTCGATGAGGCGCGCGCCGCCTACCTGGCCAGGCTGTCTCACCTACCCGACCGGGACGACCGCCTTCGCGACCTGGCTCGCGTGGTCGCTCCGCTCTTGCTGGCCCACCGTCGTCGACACGCTCCGGACCTGAGTGGTCCTCATGAAGACCACCTGCGGTCCCGCGCACCAGTACCGGAGCCCGAGCCGCCCATCAAGACGTACTGGGTGACGTGGGAGCTCGGCCCTATAGACGCTGCCTCGCCACGGCACGCCGCGGCGGCAGCGCTCCAGATCCAGCGCGAACCGGCGAGCATCGCCACCGTCTTCACGGTCCAGGAAGTCGACGAGGCTCTAGACGGCGATGAACCGCAGGGTCGAACGTCGTCGGCCTTTCGTATCGACCTGGCGCAGCTCATCCCTGACCAGGAGCTGGCAGGTCCGCTGCCGGCTGCCTGCTCGTGGAAGCGCCGTGGCGGCTGAGCTGTCGTCTCCCGCGCTCGCGGCCGTGCGTGGCCTGCTGGCGCCCTTCAGCGACGACGAGGTGCGACGCCTGTACTGGCTGAAATTGACCTGGATTGCCGAGCGACACCTGGTGCCCCCCGGCCAGCCGTGTCCCGACCACCAGGCCTGCCGCCGGCTGGCCTTTGCCCTGTGGCTGCGCAGCACCGGCCGCCTGTCCAGCACCGCACAACCACCTGATGTCGGCGGCGACGACCCGACCGGTGACGCTGCCATCCCAACTGAAAGGAGCACGCCATGCTGCGAGTGAGTGTCCTTGGCCATCTCGGGGCCGACCCTGAGCTGCGCTCGTCACAGAGGGGCTCGCCCATCGTCACTTTCCGCGTCGCTGTCAACCTGGTCCGCACCGGATCCGACGGCGGACGCGAGGAGCACACGGAATGGTTCCGGGTTCGCGTCATGGGCCGGCAGACCGAGTTCGCCCAGCGGCTCGTGAAGGGTGTCCGTGTCTTCGTTGCCGGCCGACTCGACATCACGCACTACCAGTCGCGCGATGGCGAGCCGCGCACCGGCTTCGACATCTGGGCCGACGAGGTGCAGAACCTGTCTCCGCGACCGGGCGAGGACGCTGACCGCGTGGCGCCACGCCCGCGGCCTGAACCCAGCCAGCAGCGGGACAGTAGCAGGACCGGTGCGCCACCAGCGACGGAGCCACGTGCCGAACTGGCCGTGGAGGAGTTCGAGGACCTGCCGTTCTGACCGCGGGCCCACCGGAGGACAGCGCCGTTGGCCGGCCCGTCGGCGTTGATCGTCCGAGATGGGCTGCTTTGTGGGAGGTTTCAGGGTATGCTTCTGAACACCGAGGTGAGCATGGCCGGTACCCTTCTCGATCAGCAGCGCCAGGCGCACGCTCGTGTCTCGCGCCAGGGCATCACTACCACCGCTGCCGCCTTGCAGACCCTCTTTGGCCAGCGTCTGGTGGCCGCGATCGCCGGCGTCAAGGACGCCAAGGCGGTTGGCCGCTGGGCGCGCGGCACCGATGTCCCGCGCGCATCCGCCGCGGCCGCGCTCGAGAATGCGCTGCAGGTCGTCGAGCTGCTGCGCACCCAGGAGGACGACGACACGATCCGCTCCTGGTTCCGCGGCATGCATCCCGATCTCGGCGACCGCCCGCCCGCGCTGGTCATTCGCTCCGCACCTGACCACGTGGTCCAGGCCGCCCGCGCGTTCCTGTCCCAGTGAGTCTGGCGCGCCCCCGCTCGGCGCGGACGCCCCGCACCCTCCTGCATCGGCTGGGTCGCCTGCCCAACCCGCTCGATTGGCCCCCGCTCGACAAGACGGGGGCCAATCGCTTCGACGATCCCGAACGCCGCTTCCGCGTGCTGTACGCCGCCCGCCAGCGCACCGGCTGTTTCGCCGAAACCCTCGCCCTGTTCCGGCCCTCACTCGAGCTGCTGGCGGAGACGGGCGACCCGGCCGACATCTCCGGCGCGGTGTCCGCCGGGTTCCTCCGGGCGCGCGGCACGGTTGCGTTCCGCCTCCGCCCTGGTCGCTGGCTCGACGTGCGCCAGGTCGGGACGCTGGAGGCGATCCGGGCCAGCTTCGGCGTGCGACTGCGTGAGTTCGGCCTCGCCGACGTCGATCTCGGCGGGCTGTGCGGCCCGACCCGCGCCTTCACCCAGGCGGTGGCGGGCTGGGCGTACGAGGCTGGTTACGACGGCATCGTGTACGCCAGCCGTCTCGGCACCAGCTTCGAGTGCTGGGCCCTGTTCGATGCGGCCCACGTCGAGCCGGTCGGCCCGATCACGCCGCTCTCACTCGATGACCCGGACCTGCAGGCGGTCGCCCGCGTCTTTGCCCTACAGCTGCCCGCCACGCTCGGCTAACGCGCGCCCGTCTGCCGTCTGGCAGTGCGGTCGGCGCCTGGCTCTCGTTCATCCTCGTCCAGAGACGCACCGCACGTAGTCCCCTGCGTCCTGGCATCGCCGGCGGGCCCCGCTGCATGCGTTGGCTCGCAGCGTCCGTGGACCACAGGCGCCTGCGCCGGGTGGGCCAACGCTCGTCCGTCGACCCGCGGAGTCCCGTCGCCGGGTCCTCACCAGCACGCTGTGCCGTGCACTGCCAGGAGGTTTCCATGCCTACCTTTCGTGAGACCACTCGCAGATCCGCCGCGCGCCACGAGAGGGCCGCGTTCCTGCTCGACCGCTCGACCGCCGACCTGCTGGCGGCTCCAGGCAACCATCCTTCGGTCCGTGCCGTGGCCCAGGCCTGGCTGCACGCCGACCGCGCCGCCCGCCGTGGCGGCCTTGACGCGGGCGTGGCAGGTGCGCACGCCGCGGTCGGGTGGGATCAGTGCTGCGCCAACCTGCGCAATGCGGATGCCGAGGGCGCGCGCGGGTGCTGATAGACATGGACACTGCACCAGCATCGATCGTGGTGGTCCCGCCGAGCGACAGCGGGCTGCGGCTGGTCGAGCGGCGGGCCGAGCGCGCCGCTGCCCAGAGTGGCACCTCACCGGTCGAGATTGAGCGACTCCCGTTCGATCTGTCTGCCCTGGACGAGGACGGCGTGTTCGCCAATGTTGATGCCAGTGGCTTCGGCGTACTGGACCGCCGACTGGACTGGCGCGCCCTCGGCATCACCCTGCCCCGCCAGGGCGACTTCGCCTTCCGTCCACCGCGCCACGGCCTTGTGCCTGACCGCTATCGCTTGCCACTGTTGCGCCCGGCCGACCGCGCGCATGCCGCCCTGCACACCTACAGCTACCGGTTCCAGCTCGTCGAGACGGTTTTTGAAACGTCCAGCTACCGCTGGATTCCCTGGCGCGCCTGGCCCGCATTCGAGACAGCCTTCAGCGCCGAGCAGGCCCGGCTGGTCGCATCGCTCGACGCCTACGAGGCCGACCATGCCCTGATCCGCGAGCAGGCCCTGGATGCGTTCGGGCGCCTGGCTGCCGACTCTGCCCGCCGCCTGGAGGCCACCGGTCAGACGGTGCCCGCCGGGTTCGAGGACGCCCTGGTGCACGAGGTCCTGACGGCCCTACCCGACCCCGACCTGCTGCGCCAGCGCCTGGTGCTGCGCTACCGCATCGGTGTGCTCCACCTGGGTAGCGAGATGGTGGCCGAGCAGCGGCGGGCCGCCGAGGAACGTCGACGCCTGGACGCGGTCGAGGCCGAGCGCCGGCTCGAGGTCGCCGAGCTAGACGTCCGCCACCGCCTGGTGCAGGAGCAGCTGTGGAGCGAGCAGGAGCGCCTGCGACGGCAGCGCCTGTCCGAGGAACAGGAGCGGCAGAGGGAAGCCGACGTCAAGGAGCGGCTGCGCCAGCTCAAGCTCGACGCCGCCCGCGAACGGTTCCAGGACACGCTGAGTCCGCTGGAGGAAGGCGTGCGGCAGCTGCACGCCACGGTCTTCGAGGCGGCCACGGCGCTGCGGGACTCGCTGCGCAAGAACAACGCCCTGCACGGCTCCTCGGCCCGGAAGGTCCGTGATCTGGCGCGCTGGTTCGGCGCCATGAACTGGACCGACGACCGCCAGCTGGAGGCGCTGATCGGCGAGCTGCACGCGCTGGCCAGCCGACCCGCCAGTAAGAAGCGCAAGCGCGATCCCGAGCCGCTCGAGGGCGTGCTCACCGACATCCTCGCGCTCACCTACGACAACGCCCGGGCAGCCCTGGAGCCGAGCCGCCTGGACGCGCTCGAGCTCTGACGCGCAGCCCACTGTCCACACGCTTTTACCCGGTCCATCACCGCGAAGGGGTCTCACAGGCCGAGAGCCGGCCGTGGGACCCCTTCGGCGTTCTTCCCAGGAGGTAACTATGAGCACGCTTGACGCGCCCGATCTTGCCGCGACCCAGACGCTGATTATTGGCCTCGACGAGTACATCCGCGCTCGCTACCCCTTGATCGCCGTCCAGACGTTCGAGGAGCAGCGCTTCCTGCGCCTGATGAACGGCCTGGTCCGTGACCCGCGCCACGCTGCCAAAGGGTTGCACGTCTGGTCGCGCACGCGCGGGCTGCGCCTCGTCGGCGGGCCTGGCGCCGGTGCCCAGCCGAAGCTCGTCCCCGGCCGTGAGGACCCGACGGCGGTGCTCGAGCACATCGAGCAGGCCGAGCGTGGTCTGTTTGTTCTGTGCGACTTCGCCGCTTACCTGTCGCCCTACGGCACACCCGATCCCATCCTGGTGCGCCGGCTACGCGATCTCGCCTGGGATATCCGCGGTAAGGCAGTCACCGTCCTGTTCGTCGGCGCCCGGTGGCCCGAGGTGCCCGACCTGGAGAAGGAGGTCAAGGTGCTGGACCTGCCGCTACCCGAGGAGGACGAGACCGCGGCCATCCTCGGCCAGCAGGTGGCGCGCCTGGCCGGCAACGACGTGCCCGTCACGCTGGATGCGGCCGGTCAGCAGACGCTCGTCCAGGCGCTGCTGGGTCTGACAGTCCAGGAGCAGGAGACCGTGCTGGCCAAGGCGGTCGTCCGCCAGCGCGGGCTCGGCGCCGAGAGCGCCCGTCTGGTGCTGGACGAGAAGCGCGACCTGGTTCGCCGCATCGGCGCGCTCACCTTCACTCCTCCGGGACGACCGGAGGAGATGGGCGGCTACGCGCCGATCCGCCGGCTGCTGGAGCGCGCCGCCCGCACGTTCACCCCGGCCGCACGCACCTTCGGCCTGGACGAGGCCAAGGGGCTGCTGCTCATCGGGCTGCCAGGGTGTGGCAAAGACAGCTGGAAGCGCGCCGCCTCGGCCATCATGGGCCGCGCCCTATTCGATCTGGACCTCGGGGCGGCCATGGGCGCTGGCGGCGGCCTGATCGGCTCGGCCGAGCTGTCCATCAAGCGCGCGCTCGAGATGGCCACGCTGACTCGAGGGATTCTGGGGCTAACCGAGTACGAGAAAACGGTCAGCGGCCTACAGTCGTCGGCGCGGACCGACGGTGGCGTCACCGCCCGTGTGGTCGCCTCCCTGCTTGGCTGGCTGGCCGACCCACACCCTGGCGTATTCGTCATCGCCACCGCCAACGATGTCCGTGATCTAGCGCCCGAGCAGGTCCGCCAGGGCCGCTTCACCCCGGTCTTCGTCGACCTGCCCACTGGTGAAGACCGCGTGGCTATCTTCGCCGCCCACCTGGCCAGGCGCGGGCGCACTCCGGGTGAGTTCGATCTGGAGCGGCTAGCCGCCGAGGCCGACACCTACTCCGGCGCCGAGATCGAGGAGGCCGTCAAGGGCGGCCTGCTGGAGGCCTTCGAGGATGGCGCCCGCCCGCTGCGGACCGAGGACATGCTCCTGGCGCTGAGCGGCATTCGACCCATCGCTCAGGTCAAGGCTGCCGAGGTCGAGGACCTCAGACGCTGGGCCCGCGAGGCGCTCGCGATCGACGCCCATCGCGGCGGAGCTGTCGGCCAGGAAGGGTCAGGACTGGCGCTCGAGCTGTAGCGCTGTCGACCCTTCAGCAGGCATCGCCCTTGGCCGCCGGCTACCTCATCCAGATGCCCTGGCTGACCGCGTGGGCGACAATGAGACACACATGGAGCGAACGATGCAACGCACCATCGAGCTGGACGACGAGCAAGCGCAGGCGCTGGAACGCCTGGCGGCGCGCGAGCAGCGCAGCGTGAGCGACATCCTGCAGCTCGCCGTCAGCGACTACCTCGCCCGACGCGGGCGCGACTGGTCAGACTGGAATCGGCGCTTCGAGGCGTTCGTGCAACAGGCGCGCGCGGATATGCCGCAGGACCTGACGCCCGAGGAGGTCGAGGCTGAGATCACCGCCAACTGGCGGGAGTACCGCGCCGAGCGGGCGGCCGGAAGCCGCGTCACCGGGTCCGTGACCCAGGATGTGGGCAGTCGCTGACGCTAACGTCTGGGTCTCAGCTCTCCTGAACCCGAAGGGTGCACCGGCAGCTCGTACGCCCCGTTCTACCAACCAGAAGCCCGCTACCTGCATGCAGGTAGCGGGCTTCTGACATTGCTGTCCATCCCACCTGGAGGATGCTCATGAGCAAGTACCTGCACTTCTCTGAACTGGTTCTGACGAACCGTGCTCTCCTGCTGGCAGCACTCGCGGATCTCGGTTACCCCGAGGTCGAGGAGGGCGCTGACCTGCCGCTGTACGGCTACCACGGCGATCGGCGCCCCGAGACAGCCGCGCTGGTCGTCCGCCGACGGCATCTCGGATCGGCCTCCAACGACCTGGGTTTTGCCCGCACCACCGAGGGCTACGTGCCCATCATCAGCGAGTACGACCAGCGGACGCTGCACGGCGGTCGGTTTCTTGTGAAGCTCCGCACGGCGTACAGCGAGCGCGTGGTGGAAGAGGTGCGTCGGCGCCTGCACGGCAGTGTCCGTCGCACGGTCGAGGGTGACCTGGTCCGGATCCAGGTCCGCTTCTGACACCGGGAGGCCACTGATGCCACAGCTGGAGTTCACGCTCGACCCGCGGACCGGCGCCCTCGAGGTGCACGTCAAGGGGATCGCCGGTCCCGCCTGTGAAGACGTAGCGAAGCTGGCCAGGGAGTTGCTGGGCTCACCGAGTCGCGAGGAGCGCACCGCCGAGTACCACGTGCGGCCCGACATCCGCCCGCGGGTGCGGCCGAACGGCCAGTAGCCAGCAGTGACAGCGCTCAGCACACCCGCTGTCAGCGGTCGCGCCAGGCGTCTGACGCGGCTGTTCTGGGCACACGACAGGGTGGCGGATAACACCACGCTGATCGCGGACTGGTCCTGACCAGTCAAGCACGCCGCGCCGCCTTCCGCGGCGAACGGCGCGGATCACCAGCCGACGACGTGATGGCGACCTGCTCCACGCGGTCCGCAGGCGCCGCACGGCGCCCGGCCGACACCTCGTTCCTCTGGCTTAGAGCGGTGGGCCAGCTGCCCATCGCGTCTCCAGCGGCGAGCCAACCATGGCTCTGGAGGCCAACGTGCCCCATCTCAACATCACGCTCGACAACACCACCGGCTCCGTTCTTGTAGAGCATCCGGAGCGCCTGCCCCAGAGGCTGCGTCAGAACCTCGAGGGACTGCTCGGATCCGGGGGCGACATGGGGTGTGCTCGTCCGACGACCCTCTTACGTGTGCGGCCGGCGACGAATGAAGAACTTGCCGCCGAGCGGTGCCTGCGGGTGGCCGGCTGCTACCACAACTCGCTGATCGAGGGGCCGGGCCGCCGCTCGTCGGCGCTTCTGGGCGGTTGCGACCTGGCCTGCCATGGCTGCTGGGTGCCTCACCTCCATCCATCGGAAGCCGGCACGCTCGTACCGGCTGACCGTCTGGCGGAGGCGCTGCTCAACCCCGCGTACCACCGCGATGGCGTGAGCATCCTCGGGGGCGAACCGTTCATGCAGCCCGACGGCTTGCAAGCCCTGGTTCGAGCACTCCGGAACAGGGGCCGCCCACACATCGTCTGCTACTCGGGACGCACCTACGAGGAGCTGCTGCGACGCGCTCGTACTCAGCCGGCCATCCGTGAGGTACTGGACGAGATCGACATCCTTATAGATGGACCCTACGTCGAGGCGCTGGCCAACAGCGCCGGCCCGTGGACTGGCTCTGGCAATCAGCGCGTAATCGAGCTGCGCAAATGAGACCGACTACATCGCCGACTTTTCAACGGCGAAGGCGCTGTCTGGATTCGGACGGAAGCTGCCGTCAACCAGCGCTAGACCTCCTGCTGGTAGAGCCAGCAGACCTTCGGGGCCAGCGCCTCACCGTCGGCCTCGTCCGCTATGCCCGCCGGCGGCAGCCGCCTGATAGCGCGCCGTCTGAGGCCGCTGGCTTCCTCGAACGCACGCATCGGCGACCTGGTGGACATCACTGACGTCACCACCCTGGTGGACCGGGACACGTGCTGCCCGGTGCAGAAAGGAGACCCTGTATGACCGGCTGCTCACCGCACCAGCCGTCGTGGCGATGACCGCCACGACGGACCGCCACGTCATCCTGTCGCTCGGGGCCGGCTGCCAGTCGTCGGCGCTGGCCCTCATGGCCCGCGACGGCGACCTGCGCGCACACGGCTTTCCCATGCCCACGGCCGCGGTGTTCGCGGACACAGGCTTCGAGCCCAGGCGCGTGTACGAGCACCTGCGCTGGCTGATGGGAACCCTCAGCACGGACTTGCCCGTGCACGTCGTACGGGCCATGCGGCCCGACGGGACGCCGGCACACATCCGCGAGGACACCGAGGCGATCGTGCGCGGCGACATCACGCGCCTGGCCAACCCGCCGGTGTTCGTCAAAAAGTCAGTCGAGTACACACCCTATCCCGGCGTCGCGCAGCAGGCAAAGTTCACGGCGCACCTGATCCGGCGGGGCGAGATCCCGCGCTTTGTGACCATGCCGCTCTTCGCCCGCGCCTTCACCGGTGCGCGTCCAGCCATGCTGCGCCGGCAGTGTACGGGCGACTACAAGCTGGAGCCGATCTATCGCTATTGCCGGCCGCTGATCGGTCGTCGCCGCGGCCAACGGCATTCCACGCCCCCCTTCTGCGAGATGTGGATCGGCATCTCGGCGGAGGAGAATGCCAGACGCTGCAAGCCTTCCCAGGAAGGCTGGGTCTCCAACCGCTACCCGCTCCGCGAACTGGGCATGACCCGCGGCGACTGCGAGCGCTGGCTGTGGGAGCGCTACCGGATGGTGGTGTCCAAGTCGGCGTGCTTGGGATGTCCGTATCACGACGACGCCTACTGGCGCGAGTTGCAGGAGCAGTCGCCCGACGAATTCGAGGAGGCTTGCCGCTTCGACGAGACGATCCGCCATTTGCCGGGCGTCAAGGGCGAGTGCTTTCTGCACAGCAGCTGCGTCCCGCTGCGCGAGATCGATTTCATCCGTAGCCGGAAGGAACGCCGGGCACTTGGCCACGGCCAGCAGCTCCTGTTCGACGGCGGCGAGAGCGTGTGCTCCCTGTAGCTGGCCGTCCTCAGACTGCACCGCAAGTTCACATCGGCCTGGTGTCCTGCGGCCGCGCCAAAGCGGACCGACCACTCCCAGCGCGCGAGCTGTACGCCTCGCCGCTGTTCCGCGCAGCGCGTGCCTACGCGGAGCGCCGCTATGGCCCCGACCACTGGCACATCCTCTCGGCTCTGCACGGGTTGGTCGATCCAGACCAGGTGCTCGCCCCGTACGACCTGAGCTTGCGGCGGTTGAGCGCTCGCGACCGCGAGGCATGGGGCGACCGCCTCGCGGTTGAGCTGACGGACCGCTTCCCGGCCGGCACCGTGCTCTGGTTCCACGCCGGCGTGCTCTACCGCGACGCGATCGCGCCCGTCGTCGCACACCAGGTGCGCTGTCCGCTGGCTGGCCTCCGTATCGGCCAGCAGCTCGCCTGGTACCGCCGTCACGTCTGACGGGGCGGCGCGGAGGCACGCCACTGGTGCGCCATCCGCGCCCGACCCCCGTGCTACCGCTGCCGGTTCACCGGCCGCACTCGGGAGGGTCTCGTGCACCCACACACGTCACCGCCGGCGTCTACTCCGCCCCATCCGCCACCGACATGCCAACAGCAAGTGATCGAGGTCGAGCTGACCTGCCTGCTATGCGCCCGTTTGGTCGGCACAGCGACGGCCGACCGCTGGCCGCCCACGGGCGCGGTTCTGTTCCAGCCGGCCGCCGCGTCCAGCGCGCGTCCACTGGCTCTGTGGTGGCGCCTGCGTTGCCCCATCTGCGGTGGCAATGTGGCCCCAAGCGAGCTTGTCGTGCGCATCGTCCGTCCACAATTGCCCATCGACTGGCGGGCCGACCGCCCGCGCCGGGGCCGTCCCCCCAAGCGGCTGGCCGCTCAGGGCTGACCTACCCCGCCCACAGCCCTCCGCCGGCAGACGCGCCAATGCGCACCGTCTCACTCACCCTCATTACGACAACCACCTCGTCGAGGGCGCCAACCACAAGGAGAGTGTCCATGACCGACGTTTCTAATCTCATCACGCCGAGCGACGTCACCGCATCCGCGTGTCGCCTGGACGACCTGGATCTGCCCTCCCTGCGTCGTCTGCTGGTCGACGAGCGAGCCCGTCTTCGGGTGCTTCAGGACCAGGCCCGTGTGGCACGCGGCTGCGCCGAGCAGGAGTGCATCGAGGCGCGCGGTGGCGATCCCAGGTTACTGGGCCCCACTCAGCAGGACCGTGAGCGCTCGCTCATCCTGTTCCTGGACGCCGACCCGTCCTACCAGGAGCTCAGTGTCCGCCTGTCTGACCAGGAGCGCACCGTTGATGCGGTCCAGGCGGAGATCGAAGTCGCCCGCGACGCGCGGCGTCTGGCCGAGGCCGAGCGACTGGACCGCTACACCCAGGCGCTGGTCGAGCTCGCTGGCGCCCCCGGTGTCGCCGTCGCGGCCACGTTGGTACGCACAGGCAGTTCGGGGGCACACGCTTGAGCACGGGCGTGACCTGTCCGCGGTCGCCGAGCGCTGCTGAGCAGGCTCGACGAGCACTACCACGTTGCCCTGAGCGAGCGATCTGCTCGCCCCCAGGACTGCATGGGGCTGGCCGCGCTCTGCGCCGACGTCGCTGGCCTGCTCAACGGCCAAATCGAGCGAACCCACGACTCACTGACCGACGGAGGACGAGAAGTCGAGGTCGGTGCGAGCGCGGTGGATGGTGAACACATGTCGACACTGGTCATTCGCAGACCACGACACTGCCCGCGCGGCGCCCCGTCTGCTGACCACGCTGTCCCAGGCGGTTCTGCACTGCGATGCGTCAGCCCTACCAGCTCGCCGGAACTGTGGCCCATGGTCGACGGTCCTGTCTCGTCGAGTGCCATACGTATCACCATCCCCCTACCCGCCCCGTCCGACCGACAGCGGGGTGTGCTCGAAAGCGCGCACGCGCGTACGGCTCATCCGTCCGACGCGGCGCCGTGGCATGCGCCGTCCCATAGGAGCGCGAACCGTTTGAGGGAAGAGTGCCGTGAACCAGCCTGAACTCTGCGCGGTCCCCCTCGGGCCGGGCCGCTGGTGTAATGCCACACCGGCCGAGCGCCGCTACCCCGGCGCGCTGCCTACGTGCGCCAACCATGCTCACCTGCTGGTCGGTGTCGCCGATCTTCAAGCCGGCGACGCACCGTTGTGCGACCTGTGCTCCGCTCCCGACCCGGTCGTCGTTTATGCGGCCTCTGGCTTCCACGTGCGCGGTTCAACCGTGTTCGCCAATCTGAACTCCGCACCCAGCTGGTGGGCCGCCTGCGCCACCTGCCAGACCGCTATCGACGCCGCCGACCTGGCGGCACTGGAGCGCCGCTGGGCCGACACTCACGGGCCGGTGCTCACCACTGCCAGGACGCTGGCCGGCCCGGTCGGCGCCCAACGGGTACTGGATGAGGTGCGCGCTTTCCACCGGGGCTTTCTCGGTAGTCGTGACCGCGAGCGACCGGCCGTCCCCTACGCGGCATGGGACGGCTCGCTACGGCCGTGAGGCGTCTGCTGTGCAAGCCGACTCGCCTCAGGCTCCTCGGCGGTAACGTTCCGCCACCTGATCAGTAACCGCGTCGAGGTCCCATGGCGACGCCTACTGATCGATGCCCACTCGTCAGGCCCCCGTCACTCCCGCAAAGGAGATGCCCATGCCCGAACCGAGCGCGCCGTCTGTCAGCACGCCGAACCCTCCTCCACCGGCCACTCTGTCCGCCAACGCCGCCCCGACGGCCACCACGCCCGCGGCCGCAGGCAGGCCGCCGTCGGTCCCGAACGCCCGCAAGGGCTACAAGCTGACGCTGTGGATCTCACCCACCTCGGACGCCGGCCTCGCCGACGTGCACGGCTTGCTCCAGCTCGATGGCGCCGACCCGATCCCCTTCTGCCGTGTGAAGGCCGTCGCCAATCCTCTCGCCCGCGCGCTCCAGGAAGCCTACGTCGCCGTGGAGCGGGCGCGGGCGAAGCCGCCGAGAATGGCGGCACCCACGCCAAGCCCGACCAGCCAGACTCCGACCGAAGCGCCCCACCCGGTCGGGCCACCAGCTCGACCACCGCGCGTCTCTGCGCCGGCTGCACCAGCCGCGCCAACCCGCACACCAGCCGCTGCCGCCGCGGGACCGAAAACGGCCGAGCCGGTCGCCCAGCCATCGCTGTTCTAACGAGGAGGAATGCCCATGCCAGACGCTGACGACGAGCTCACTGCCAACCCTGCCCCCGCATCGGACAACGAGGACGAGCTGGCGGCCGCCTACGAAGCACTCGACCAGGATCGCCGCCAGCAGCAAGCTGTCGCGGCGCCGTCAATTGAGGACACGTCGACCCCGGCCACCGAGGCTGGAGCCAGCAGCCCAGCCACCGACCTCACCGAGCCTAACGTCGCGCAACCGCCGGACGGTAGCGCGCCACCGGCAGCTGCCGAGACCGGCGAGCCCACCCCGTCAGAACTCCCGCCTGAAGCTACCACCGAGGTGGCTGGTGTATCGAGTCGACGCGTCTTTGTCATCGATGGGAAGGAGTACCCGGACCCCGACCAGGACCTGCCGATTACCGGCCCACGGTCGGTGCAGGCGCTGTATCGCGATTATTTCCCTGACCAGCTCAACAACGTGGACGTGGCGCAGAAGACACGGCCGGACGGCACGCTCGAGGTCACGTTCAAGCGCCGCATCGGCACCAAAGGCCTGCGAGCCCGCCGCCGTGCAGCGCCTGGCTCGGAGGAGATCCTTATCACCGTCCCCCGAGTGGTCCGACTGCTCGCCGACCTACCGGCCGATCGGCCGCTGGCCTGGGAGCTGATCGAGCAAGCCATCGAGCCGAGTGGTGCCGTCCGCCTCGGTTACGTGCCGCCCGCCGCGCAGCTCAACCTCGCCGAGGCCCAGCTGGCCGCGCGGGTCCGCCAGATCGAGCAGACGGTCGGTGAGCTCGGCCGTCTGCTCCCGACCGGCTAGCCCAACTCGCCTGACGGCGCAGTGCCCGCCCATCGTCGGACGGACGCTGCGCCGCCTGCGCACCGCGGCCGTCCCCCCGAGAGCCACGGCGCTCCTGCGGCTGTTTGCCCGGCTGGACCTGCTGCGGCGCCAGCAGCGGCAGCTCAGGCTACTGGTTCGGCGTGCGCGCCGGCTCACGCCGCGGGTTGCCGACCGTGTGGCCGCGCTGGCGCTCTCGGACCCGGACGCGGCGCTGGAGGTCTTCGTCGCGGCCTTCCAGAGCGTGCACGTCGCCCTCGACGAGCTAGTCAGCCAGGAAGGTTTCGAGCACTGGGCGGAAGTCGCCGGCGACCGCATTCCGCTCATGGTCCGCGGCCACGACCGGTGCAACGGCCTGGAGTCGCTCGGCTACCGCCCAGGGTACGCGTTGCTGTGGGCCTTGATTCAAGATGTCTTCTGGGACGACCAGCGCTCTGAGCTGATCGCCGAGATCGCAGGTACCTTCGGTGAGAATTTGGCCGACCGCCTCGACGCGGCCACTCCGCCCGAGCACCGCGTGCTGTGTCGGCGCCTGGCTCGCTCGCCATACGCCAGCCTGGCCGCATTCAGTCGCTGGGTCCTGGGCGATGTCCGCAACGAGCTACTCCTGTACCCCGCGCATCACGCCGACGAATTGGTCATCCCCTGGACGCGCCGGGGCGTAGCCCGCGCCGCCCACCTCGTCCGCCAGGCCGATGCCTTCGAGGCGCCCATTCTCGCTCTGGCGCGCTGGCTCGAGCACGCCCCCGAGGCGCACGGCCCGCTACTGGTCGACGCGGCTCTGGGCCTGCCGGGCGCGGCTGCCTGGACACGCGCAGCCATCCGCCCCTGCCTCAACTGCGGCTTCCCGCCCACGTCTCGGAACTGGCAGGAAGCGACCGACCCTCAGCTCCTGCCCACGTCGTCGCCCCATCCGCGGCGCCGCTCGGCCTACGACACCTTAAGGGAGGACCAACTCTATGACGATGATCCTGACCCCGACCCCGCCTACTGCCCGACGCTCCCGGCGCTCGCGGGCCGCTCCGAAGTCTGCCTCGCCCCGTGCGCTCCAGGGCCCGTGGCCGACCGTCCTGGAGCAGTTACCCGAGTACGAGCCGGACACCCTGCTGCTGGCGCTGGAGTTCTATCGTGAATCGGTCCTGCGCCCCGTGATCGACGAGCACGGGCGCCAGAGTCTGGCGCTGGTCGACATCGCCGAGGTCGCTCGAGCGCTCTCCGCCGGCGTGTCGCTGGCCAGTGGCATCCTGCCGGGCGATGAGGCCGGCCCAAACACCCTGTTCTGGGCGCGTAGCAGCGGCTCGACCAGGCTCGGCATCTGGGTGGGTCCCCGCATCTGGCGGGTGGTGCTGCGCAGCCCCGATCTCGATGGCAAGGATCGTCGCCTGCGGCTGCCCTTTCCCGGCCTGGTCTTCGTCTGTCGGCCGGATGCCTCGGGCGCGTTCGTCTTCGCTTCTCCCAGGCGTCCGACCAGCATCGACACACCGCTCCACCACTGCCCGGCACCCAATGTCTTTGGCAACGGCAAGATCTGCCCCGGCGACCACGCCTTCGCCCGCGACCCACTGAAGCTGCCCACGGAGTTCTTCCTCTCCCGATTCCGCGTCACCGGTGATACGAAGGCGGGCAAGTCCCGCGCACACCCCGATGACGTGAGCAAGCTCTGGGACGGCCTGTCCGGGCAGGCCACGTTTCCCGGCGACGACCTGGTACCGATGCTCACCGTCCACCAGGCGGCGGACCTGGCGCTGTGATGCCGCTCCCTGCGGACGAGCAGCCCGCGCTCTGGCCCGGCGACGCGCCGGCGCGCTACGGCTACCTGGTCGCCCGGGACGGACCACCGGAGCCACATGGCCTGATCGCCGATGTCGTGCTCGACGGCGCTGGCCTGTACCTGGCGGTCGCGACCACTGAGCTGGCCATCCGCGTGCGCCTGGTCCGGGCCGACGTACCGGACCTACCGGTCATACCCACGGGGGTCGCGCTGGCGCAGGGCCCGATCGGCGGCAGCCTGTGGGAGGCGCTGGTAGACCGCGCCCGAGCCCCATGCCGCACGAGGTGCTGCTGGCTATCGTGACGCGCGAGCCGTCGGAGGGCGAGCTCTTCGTCGCGGCGGCCGGGTCCTACACCCTGGTGGAACCGCGGCTCGACGAGACCGGCGCCGGCGACTGGCGGCCGCAGCAGGCCTCGGCCAGCGGCGTACGGGCCACGCCCATCCCGGACGCGCTCGTCGAGGTGCACTCGCATCATGCGCTGCCGGCGTATTTCAGTGGCACCGACGACCGCGACGAGACGGCGCGGCGTGTCTACGGCGTGCTTGGCCGATTGGACACTCCGAGCCCCGAGCTGGCGCTGCGCGTCGCTACGGGCTGCCGGCCACACGCCGTGGAGCCCGTGCCTTTCGCGCAGGTCTTCGCGGGCGGGCTCGGCGCCTTCCGCGACGTGCCCTTTTCGAAGGAGACAACCCCGGTCACCAGCAGCGATGCGCCCCGGATGGCACCGCACGCATCTGGTCACCAGTCGCCGTCGCCGTTGCTGAGTCTGGCTCTAGGTATGGCTGAAGACCTCGCCGCGATCCGCGCCCAGATCGAGAGCCGCCGTGGACCCGAGGTAACGACGGCGCCGTTCTGGACGCCATGAGACGAAGCACCACCATGGACACAGGCCCCTACACCGTCGACCCCTTCGATCCCTACGTCGCGGCGGCCCACCGCTCAGGCGGATACGACGCCCTGGTCACCATCACTGGTCTGGGCGGCACCGGCGCCTTCCTGGCCGAGGACCTGGCGCGCCTGTTCAGCGTCCACCTTGGCTGGCGCGTCCGTCTGCACCTGGTCGACATGGACCGGGTCGAGCCGCACAACGAGCAGCGGCAAGCCTTCTCCAGACGCGACCGCGGCCAGTACAAAGCCCAGGTCATCGCCGAGCGGCTGGTCCGCCAGTTCCCCATCGAGGTCAGCCTGAGTCTGGCCCCGTACGACCACCAGCGCGACGCGCCGTCGCCCCGGCGGACGGAGGAGCGTCCTGGCCTGGCGCTGCTCATTGGCTGCGTCGACAATACTGCGGCCCGGTGCGAGCTGGCGCGCACGCTCGGGTCGGCCAGCTACGGATCCCCCGGCGTCTGGTGGCTCGACCTCGGCAACGGGCCGGCCTCTGGCCAGCTCTACCTCGGCAATGCGCTCCGGCCGGAAGGCCTACGCGACGCCTTCGACCCGGAGACGCGGACCTGCCGCGCGCTGCCGGCGCCATCGGTCCAGGCGCCCGAGCTGCTCGAGGCGCCGGCTGCCCCTCTGCCGGCCCCGGAGCAGGACTGTGCCGAGGCCCAGGCGACGGGCGACCAGGAGCCGTTCGTCAATCGGACGATCGCGGCGCTCGGCCTGACCATGGTGGCCCGTCTGTGCCAGCGCAAGCTCACCTGGCGCGCCACGTACTTCGACCTCGAGGTAGGCACGTTGCGCTACCTCCATACCGGTCCGCACGACGTGGCCCGCCTGGTCGGTGTGCGCATCGACGGTGTGGCGCGGCGCCCACGCGCGGACCGCCACGCTGGCGCGTGAGCCGAGCGGTCCCGTCGTTGGGACGCGGCCATCTCGGCTGCCGTACGCCGACGCTCGCCGCCATCGGTCCGCCGCCGGCGGCGAGCCCCGCGCTGCGGGCGCTGGCCCGAGCCACCCGGCCGCCATGCCCGCGCATGGCGCTGGACTGGCTGCGCACGCAGGCGCAAGCCAGCACGCTTGCCGACCTGGCGCACTCGTACCTGCCGCCCACGGACGCCGAGGTGATCGAGCACCTCCTCGGCGCTGGTCGCCACGGTGCGGCCGCGCACCACTTCTGCGAGCGGTTCTCACCGCGCTGCTTCCCGCTCGACTACGGCTGGGGCGAGGGCGACCACGAACGGCTACTGCTGGAGGTCACGGGTGGCATCCAGCACGAGGGCTACGGCGACAACTGGGAAGAGTACGGCGACCTGTGGTCGCTCAGACCGGTCTTCCTGCTCTCGTGGGCGCTCATGGAAGACCCGTACGGCGCGCTGCGCGACGAGTTCGTCCAGGACGAGCCGCCTGAGAAGGAAGTCAGTTCAGATCGCCTGTGCGACGAGACGCGCGCGGCAATCGCTCATGTGGCCGAGCTGCCCGCCGGAGTGCTATTCGCCGACCTGCCACCCGACGGCTTCTCCATCGGCTACCTGCGATCGCGCCTGGACGGGACGCACTGGGAGCCACTGGTCTGGGCCGCGCCCTGGCTGTGGCGCCTAACCGGCAATCGGTTCCTCGACCAGTACGACGGCGAGGGTGGCCAATGGGAGCCCTGGTCCTCCTCGGCTGTCTTCGCGCTGGCCGCGGAGTAGCGACAGGCACAGCGCGTCATGCGCGCCATCGACACCCTCGACACCTGGTTGACTCAGGCGCCCACCGAACGCACCCAGGCCGCCGTGCGGGCCGCCCTGGGGCCGCCCTCTGGACGGTTGTCCAGCCTGCTCGATCTGCCCCTCGCTGTCTGTCACGCCGTGCCCTCCGATCCGGCCGTGACGCCAGCGTCCTGATACCTGAAAGGAGCGTGCCGCATGCCGATACCACCCACCCCTCCGCGCCTGCCTTTTGTGGGCTACCGGGTTTCGCTCACCTGTGAGATTGGCGCGATCGATCTCGCGGCCATTGCCCCGACCGACCCCGCATTCCGCGTCCTGGCCGCTGGCCAGCACGTCATCACCATCTCCCTCGCCCAGGCCGCGGCTCTGTACGACGCTGCTGAGCCCGCCGCACGGGCACAGGGGGTGCCGGTCCCCCTCTCGCTGGTGCCCATCCGCTGCCCGCGTGGCCGGGCGCTACCCTTCGTGCGCGTCGCGCTGAGCACCGCCGAGATTCTGTACCTGGTGCATGACGGCTTCTTCGGCCCCGATCGCGGCCGCCAGGCGGCGATCCGCGCTGTCGAGACCTGCGGCGCCCTGCCCGTGCCAGGATTGGCGCTGCCGCCGCTCAGGCGCGGCGTGTTGGCGCCCAGCGCCGAGCGGCATGTTGACACGCTCATCGAGCGCGAGCCCGAGCTGCACGCGCGCGGCGGCTGGCCCGCGTGAAGCTCTGCTGCACCCAGGACGCGCTGGCTGAGGCGCTGGCGACCGTCGGCCGGGTCGTCCCCACCAGGAGCAGCCTCCCCGTCCTCGCTAACGTCCTGCTCGAGGCGGAGCCCGGTGACGGCCTGCGCCTGGTGGCCACCAACCTCGAGCTCACTGTCGCACGGCGGGTGGCCGCCGAGGTGGCCGTGGCCGGGCGCACCACGGTGCCGGCCAAACTCCTGGCCGACTATGTGGCACTTCTGGATCGGGGCAAGCAGGTCTCGCTCAGCCTGGCGGCGAACGCGACGCGGCTGCACCTGGCGTGCGAGCGCTATACGGCCCAGATCGCCACGCTACCGGCCGACGACTTCCCGCCCACACCCGTGGTCGATGCCGCCGACGTTCATCTTGAGCTTGACGGCGCTGCCCTTCGCCAGGCCATCGAGCAGGTTGTCTTCGCCGCGGCGCCGGACGAGTCCCGCCCCGTGCTGGCCGGCGCCCTGCTGCGCGTGGAGGCCGGCACGCTCACGCTCGCCGCGGCCGACGGTTACCGCATGGCCGTCCGCACGATCGACCTGGCCGAGACGACCACCAGCGCGACCTGGATCGTGCCAGCCCGCACTCTGCGCGAGCTCGCCCGATCCTTGCCGGCCGCGCCCGGCTTGCCCATCACTCTGCGGGGGACGGCCAGCAACCATCAGCTGCACGTCACCCTACCCGGACTCGAGCTCACCAGCCGCCTAATCGACGGTCAGTTCCCCGACTTCGCGCGCATCATCCCCCGAGCCAGCGCCACCACCGTGATCGTCGGCACGGCCGAGCTGTTGCGCGCCACCCGTGCCGCGAGCGTCTTTGCCTGCGACAACGCCCACGTCGTACGCCTGGCGTGCTCGCCGGCTCGCGACGACGGGACGCCAGCATTGGGGCGGGTGCTGGTCACCGCCGCGAGCGCCGAGATGGGCGACAACGCCGGCCATCTGGACGCTAGCGTGCAGGGAGAGGCCGGGCAGATCGCTCTGAACGGCACGTACCTGCGGGATGCTCTCGAAGCCCTGCCCAGCCCGCAGGTCGGTGTCCAGTTCTCCGAGAGCCAGCACGCCTGTGCGCTGCGGCCCATCGGTGAGCTAGAGGCAGCCTACCTCCAGTTGATCATGCCCGTGCGCGGGCGCTAAGAGAGCAGACCACCGAAAGCGGCGGTCGCCGCCTCCTCTCTGCCTGCTGTCGCTGTTCGGGCACACCCGCGGCCACAGCATGCCCCGCATCTTCCGCGCGCTGCGTCCGGTGGGGACGCCAGGACGCAGCGCGCGTCTGTCGGCAGGGGCGCCAGGACCCTGTACCCGATTCTGGCGCCCCCGCCCGCTGCGTGACGCCAGGCGCAGCTGCGTGCCGCCGCTGCTGCTATGTCCAAGGAGGATGAGTGCCACCCAGAACTCACAGACCGCGTCCGCCCACTCCCGGCCAGCTTCTCTTGTTCGACCTGATCGAGCCATTCGCCGTTATGGAGCAGCTTGCTGCTCCTGGCACAACGCTCACACCCTTCGCCGACAGCGACGAGGCTGCCGACCACGAGGCGTCACCCTGGACGTCTCCTCCGACGGCCGGCGGCCTGTGCTTTCCGTCGACCGTTGGCACACTCGCCGCGCCGCCACGACAAGACACCGCTGCCAGGCTCCCTACCGATGGTCCGAGGATCCCGGCCGAGACAGGCGCGGACGACGCCGATGTGCCCATCGTGTCGGTGCAGCGGGCTGATGTCCCAACCGCGCCGATCGGTCAGGATCACGTGTGTACTCCGGCCGATGTCGTCGTCGGCGCCGTCGCCCGCTTCGAGGCGAACCTGGCAGCGCTCGCCCTGCTCAAGAGTCTCGAGCACGAATGCCGCCCGCCCACGCTGGACGAGCGCGTCATCCTCGCCCGGTTCAGCGGCTTCGGCGATAGCGCCTTCGAGGCCGCCTTCCGGCTCAGCGCCCACCGCCCGGAGGACCGCCCCTGGGTCGACCGCGGGCACCGTCTCCGGTCGCTGGTGAGCGACGCCGAATGGCAGTCGCTCGAGCGCTCGCGGCTCAATGCCTTCTTCACCAGCCCCGACGTCATCACAGCCATGTGGGACGGTCTGCTGGCCCTCGGCCTGGCAACCTTACCGGCGCCCCGCATCCTCGAGCCATCTGGCGGCAGCGGCCGCTTCCTGGGCTTGCAGCCGCCAGAGAGTGCCCGGCGGTCCAGCCGCACGGCGATCGAGCTTGACACGCTCACGGCGCGGCTGCTCCGGCTGCTCTACCCGCGGGCCGCGGTCCACGCTCTGGGCTTCGAGCATGCGCCGCTGCGCGACGGCTCCTTCGACGTGGCCATCTCCAATGTCCCGTTTGGCGATGTCCCGGTCGTCGACCGTGCCTTCCTCAAACCCGGCCAGCGCTATCTGACCCGCGCCGTCCACAACTACTTCTTCGTGAAGGCACTCACGAAGCTGCGTCCGGGTGGCGTGCTCGCGTTCATCACCTCGCGCTACACGCTCGATGCGCCGACGGCGCGGCCCATCCGCGCCTACCTCTACCAGCAGGCGGACCTCGTCGCGGCCGTGCGGCTGCCCGCCGGCACCTTCCCTGATACCGACGTCGTGACGGACATCGTCGTGCTGCGCAAGCGCCGGGTGGGCGACGCTCCTGGAGACGACGCCTGGCTCGGGACCGCCGTGCAGACCTACTCGTACCAGCCGACGCAGTCAGCCTACGCACGCTTTGCACGGCCGCCAGAAGAGGTGCACGCCGACATCAACGCCTACTTCGTCGCGCACCCCGAGATGGTGCTCGGCACAGGCGGCGCCGCGAGCGTCATGTACGGCGGAGGCAGCTACACGGTAGTCATGCCCGCCGGTGGCCGCGAGGCTGTCATCGGCGGCCTGCAGGAGCGTTTGCGCGCCCTGCCGGCTGGCCTGCTGGCACCAGCCGACGGAAACGCAGTCCTCACCCCGCCGCCATACCTGGCCGATGTCAACCATGACCTCAAAGAAGGCGCGTACGCCATGCGCGACGACACCGTCTGGGTCTGCCGCGGCGGCCGACTGGTCGACCCGCGGCTTGCGCCGGCTCAAGCGGTTCGAGTGCGGGAGCTGCTGGCCGTGCGTGATGCCGCGCGCTCCGCACTCCGGGCACAGCTGGACGGGCTGGCTGAGCCGGCCATCGTCCAGAGCCAGAGCCACCTGAACGCGGTCTACGACCGGTTCGTCGTCCGCTTCGGCCCAGTCAACGCCGCGGTCAACGCGGCGTCCATGGGCACGGACCCGGAGGCCTTCTTCCTGCGCGCACTCGAACGCTGGGACACCGACACCCAGCGGCGCCACGCGACCGGGCGCCCGGTCAGCGAGCAGTCCGCCCGCGAGCGGCTCAAGATGCCGCTGTTCCACGAGATCGTGGTGCGCCAGGACCGCCCGGCGAGCTCCGCGCGCTCGGTCCGCGACGCCCACCTGATCGTGCTCAACGAGCGCGGCACCCTGGACTTCGGGCGGATGGCCGCGCTGCTCGGCGGCAGCACCCCCGAGAGCGTCCGGGACAGCCTGGCCGCCGATGGGCTCATCTTCGACGATCCGGAAGAGGGCTGGCAGACCGCGGATGCGTACCTGTCGGGCAACGTCAAGCGCAAGCTCGCCTCTGCCCAGAAGGCCGCGCAGGCCGAGCCCCGTTTCAGCCGCAACGTCGAAGC
>JAABUQ010002336.1_pt1 | contig 37789 bp, 28 predicted proteins | sample 5560001 | NCBI WGS metagenome assembly JAABUQ01 (sample SAMN10711888, study PRJNA513371) | rock metagenome | isolation source: Antarctica rocks | place: Antarctica: Victoria Land, Finger Mt nord | collected 2015-12-18 | reverse complement strand
GTATACGCAAGCCAATAATTTTGTCGTCGCACCGTTTATCGGACAAGGTGAAGTCCTAATTAGTTGCGAACGCCTGGGGCGGATCTGCTTTGCTGGCGATCGCCATCCGCAGTTGGTCAGTCAGGCGTTGGCTCGCTGGCAGAATTCGACTGGTAAGCAGCCAGCAAAAATGCCTTAGCGCTCATAAGTATAGCAATCCTAAATATTTCGTAATATCATCTCCGTTTAATTACCCTTAGTTAGATGAGGAGTAGGGAATGGGCAATAGGGAGTTACCTCCCCACTCCCCGTCTTATATTGTGCAGTTTTATTTGTTTCTAGCTTTTAAAACTCCATTAACGCAAGCATGTCACCCAACTTTCAACTTTTAGCTATGTTTTTTCGATAAATTTGCTGAAAAGTATAGGGGGTTACTACAAATGACTAAAGCAATATGTTAGCTTACGCAATAAGCTTAAGCAATTTACTCAATCTTTGAGATTAACAGGAAGTTGTTTAGAAGGAAGTTTCGAGTTGAGTGCGGGCTTGTAGTTCAAAGCTGCTTTAGGTGGAGGCCCTGCTTCTTCTTAAAGTTTGGGCTACAGAATTAAATGGCATTGATCAGAATGGTTTAATTTCCTAATCTATCCAGTAATTAAGCCAGAAAACAACGTACAGCAAGCTTTGCATCAGTTTTTGATGCATTGCATGTCAGTAAAATGAATGAGAAAACTACAGGTCTCAAGAGGACTTCTCAGGGGATTCTTGTGTTGCTGGTTACAAATTGACTCATTCCTCAGATAAAAATTGGGTGAAATAGTATCAAAAAACAGTGTTTAGCTATGCTAAGTTGATTTACTAAATTAGATATAGTGTTAGCAGACGTTCTTAGCTGTGATAGATTACTAACAACATTCAATTTTGAAACGACGAGACTCTGGAATTTAGCAGTAGGTTCAAAAATGGCCTTTATTAAAGTTGAGAATATTGTCATTAACACCAATTACATTGCTGCTGTTAAATTGGAGAATGAAACTTTTTCTGGAGAAAAAAGCGTATCTATTCTGTTAGCTACTCCTAAATTCCCTTTATTACAGCTGGAAGCAGCTTTTCCAACGCCCTATCACTATGAATGGCTTGATTTTACTGGTAGAGAAGCCAAAGTACTACGAGACTACTTCAGTAGTTTTAACAACGTCATTGATCTACTGCCACAGCAACAATAAGCAGCCATTCTGGCAGTATTTCCTCTGTAAAGAAATAGATATAAGGCGATTCTCACTTGAATCGATATCAGCAACTTCCCACTCCCTGTCAGAATGTAGTGCACTCAACTGACCGCTATAACTTTCGTGCCAAAACTGACTTAAGCCCGTTATTTGACACTAGTGAAGATTAAACAATGTCTGCTTCTACGATTGACACTGCCTTAGCACAATTGCAATTCGAGGTGAGCAGTTGTGAACAGGCCCTGATAAAGCTGATAAGGAAGAAAAAAATGATGTCTGCAAAATCCGACGAAAGCAAGATCAACACACAACTGCAACTTACCCCTGTAGCGATAGTGGGGATGGCTTCTCTCTTCCCGCAAGCCAAAAACTTACAGGAATACTGGTCAAACATCATTGGCAAAGCTGATTGTATTACCGACGTACCCCCTTCACGCTGGGATGTATCGGCTTACTACGACCCAGATCCGAAGGCACCTGACAAAACTTACTGTAAAAGAGGCGGATTCATCCCAGACATCGAGTTCAACCCAATGGAATTTGGGCTTCCCCCCAACGTCCTTGAAGTCACAGATGTTTCGCAGTTGTTGAGTCTGGTTGTTGCCAAGTCAGCGATGGAAGATGCAGGCTATGGTGAATCTCGGCAATTCAATCGAGAGCGTACCGGAGTCATCCTTGGCGTCGCCCTGGCAAGACAGTTAACAATGCCACTTGCTGGCAGGTTGCAGTATCCCATTTGGAAAAAGGTTCTCACTAGCAGTGGGCTGTCGGATGAGGATACGCAAAAAATTGTCGAGAAAATGAAACTAGCGTATGTGAAGTGGGAAGAGAATGCCTTCCCCGGCATGCTAGCTAACGTGGTGACAGGACGGATTGCCAACCGCCTCGATTTGGGCGGCATGAACTGCGTAGTCGATGCCGCCTGTGCCAGTTCGTTGGGCGCTCTAGCAATGGCACTGAGTGAACTCACCGAGCACCGCAGCGACATGATGCTGACTGGAGGAGTTGACACCGACAACTCAATCGTCGCCTATATGTGTTTTAGCAAAACGCCTGCTCTCTCCAGAAGCCAAAATGCCAAACCTTTTGATACCAACTCGGACGGGATGATGCTAGGTGAAGGCATCGGCATGATGGTACTGAAGCGCTTAGAGGACGCAGAGCGAGACGGTGACAGAATCTATGCCGTGATCAAAGGAATTGGGACCTCCAGCGATGGCAGGTATAAAAGCATCTATGCTCCTCGTCCAGAAGGGCAAGTCAGGGCATTACGTCGTGCCTATGAGAATGCCGGTTTGCCGATTGAAAGTGTCAGCCTGATTGAAGCGCACGGCACAGGCACGATGGCTGGAGATCCTGCCGAATTCACAGCTTTAAAAGCAGCTTTTAGCGAAAACAATCCGAAGTTGCAACAGATCGCGATTGGAAGTGTCAAATCACAGATTGGACATACAAAAGCCGCCGCAGGTGCAGCCAGCTTAATTAAAACTGCCTTGGCTCTGCACCACAAAGTATTGCCGCCGACGATTAACGTCACCAAACCGCATCCTAAACTCAACATTGAGACCTCACCGTTCTATCTAAATACGGAAACCAGACCTTGGCTGCGTGCACAAGGGTCAGTGCCAAGACGCGCAGGTGTGAGTTCTTTTGGCTTTGGTGGGACGAATTATCATGTTGTCCTGGAAGAATATAAGAGTGAACACCAGAGCGCTTATCGTTTACACAATACGGCTCAATCAGTACTGCTATTTGCACCAACGCCCGTCGATTTGTTAACCCGGTGTGAAGACATGCTGGTGAAGCTGCAATCCGACACCAAGCAGCAGCATTATGTCCAACTGATTAATGAGTGCAAATCGGCAGAAATTCCGCTCACCAACGCCAGAGTGGGATTTGTCGCTGATTCTTTAACAGAGACTTGCGACTTGTTGCAGCAATGTATTGACTGGCTGAAAAAGCCATCAGCCGAATCGTGGCAGCATCCCCAAGGGATCTACTACCGGCAATCCGGGATTCCGACTGCGGGCAAAGTGGTAGCGCTGTTTTCCGGGCAAGGCTCCCAGTACCTAGATATGGGTCGGGAACTTGTGATTAACTTTCCTTGTTTGCGTCAAGCCTATGGCGATATGGACAGCCTATTGAGCCAAGAAGGTTTGAAGCCCTTATCAGACACAGTCTTCCCTCCCCCAGTGTTTGATACAGCTCAAAGACATGCTCAGACGGAAGCGCTAACGTGTACCGAATATGCTCAGCCAGCAATTGGGGTGTTTAGCGTCGGCCTATATAAGATATTGCAACAGGCTGGGTTTAAGCCCGATTTTGTGGCGGGGCACAGCTTCGGAGAGCTTACAGCCTTATGGGCGGCGGAAGTTCTAAGTGAGTCGGACTACTTTTTCCTGGCAAAAGCCAGAGGTCAAGCTATGGCTACTCCAAATCAACCTGATTTTGATGCCGGAGTCATGCTAGCGGTCAAAGGAGAAGTAGGAAAAATCGAAGACGTAGTTAAGAATTTCCCTTACGTCACTATTGCCAATTTGAATTCTAATCATCAGGTTGTGTTGGCAGGGAACAAGGCGGAAATAGCCGCATTGCAGCAGACTTTGAATGACCTTGGGTATTCTGCCGTCTTACTACCTGTTTCGGCAGCTTTTCATACACCACTAGTCAGGCATGCACAAAAACCCTTTGCTCAGGCACTTGAGGCAGTTACCTTCAGAAGCGCCAAAATACCGGTTTACACTAATATTTCAGGCTCCCGTTACCCCAGTGAACCAAAAGCAATTCAAAAAATCCTGAAAGAACATTTGATCAATTCGGTACTCTTTAAGCGTGAAATCGAAAATATCTATGCTGACGGCGGTTATTTCTTTATCGAATTCGGACCCAGGAACGTTCTGACCAACCTGGTGAAAGATACCCTCGGCGATAAACCTCACCTAGCTGTGGCTTTGAACACTAATCGTCAAAATAACAGCGATCGCCAATTGCGCTCAGCCGTTGTGCAGTTGCGCGTGGTTGGTTTGCCTCTGAGCAACCTGGACCCCTACCAACTGGAGCAAACACCCGAGGCTCGGACTAATCATGTGTTGAGCGTACGTTTAGACAGTGTCAACCATGTGTCAGAAAAAACGAAAATCGCTTTTGAGACAGCCCTGAAAGATGGTCATCAAGTTAAATTTCCGACTGTTGACACGGATCGAACTAGACCTGCGCCAGTTGCAACGCCACAAACGCCTGAGGCGAAGATCTCACCAAGGCCAGAACTTGCCCTAAATCACCAACGTATTTTAGACAGTTTGGAGTATAGCTTGGCACAGTTCAATCAACATCAAGGTGATATCTTGCAAGTTCATGCCCAATCTCTCAAGCATCAGACGGAATATGCCAAAACTTTCTTCCAGCTGATGCAGCAGCAGAGTTTTTTGTTGGGCAATGGTCATGCCGCTGACTCACAAGCCCAGTCGCAGTCAGTTGTGCTCGAAAGCTCAGAGCGCAGCATGATGCGGTTCCATGAGCATCAAAGTGAAACCTTGCGCATTCATGAGCAATATCTGCACCATCAGACTGAATACGCCAAAAACTTTTTCCAATTGCTCCAGCAACAGTATGACCTGCTGATAACTGGCGACTCCACTAAACACCCTTTGGTTTCGCTACCTGAGGCGCAATCTGTTGTCAACTACCAGAATAGTCCTGCTGTACTTACTGCACTAGAAATTGACGCTAGACAGGATAACTCCCAACTCTTCACAACCGCGTCGGTTACTGTATCTACTAATGGGAATGGGCATGTAACCAGCCCTTACCCCGTTTCAAGTAATGGCGCAAACAAGACAGGGGAAACCCCTCTCCCTGCTCTTCTTACTTCCCCTGCCCCCCCTGCCCTAGAAAGAGCCTCCCCTGCCTCCCCTGTCTCCCCAGCTCTTGATTTCGCCAACATCAGTCAGATGCTGCTAACCGTTGTCAGTGAGAAAACCGGCTACCCGGTCGAGATGTTGGAACTAGAGATGGACATGGAGGCAGATTTAGGGATTGATTCGATTAAGCGTGTCGAAATCCTCGGCTCACTGCTAGAGCTAGCCCCGGATTTGCCCAAGCCTGATCTCGAAGAGTTGGCAGAACTGCGTACCCTGGCTCAAATCATTGAGTATATGCAGTCTCTTGCGCCGAAGACGAGTCAAGTTTCAAGCAATAACTTCTCTCACCCATCTCTCCCTGCTCCAGAAAGAGCCTCCCCTGCCTCCCCTGCTCCCCCTGCTCCCCCTGCCCCCCCTGCTCTAGAAAGAGCCTCCCCTGTTCTTGATTTCGCCACTCTGAGTCAAACACTAATAGCAGTTGTTAGCGAGAAAACCGGCTATCCAGCTGAGATGTTGGAACTGGAGATGGACATAGAAGCAGATTTAGGAATTGATTCGATTAAGCGTGTCGAAATCCTCGGCTCACTGCTAGAGCTAGTCCCGGATTTGCCCAAGCCTAATCTCGAAGAGGTGGCACAACTGCGTACTCTTGGTCAAATCGTTGAGTACATGCAACAGCAGGCAAACTCAGTTGAAACAACAATGTTCCAGAATGAGCCTGATAGCGGTCAAATTGATCGTCAGCACAACATTCTGCGCGGTCTGGTCAAACTTAAAACCCTTCCTGAGCCGGATTTCCTGGATTTTACCTTACCTGAGCTTTCTCTTTGTTTGCTGACCGACGATGGCTCGCTTACCACATCTGCGTTGGCTCAGTCTCTGAGTGAACGTGGCTGGAAAGTTGTGGTCTTGAGTTTTCCCCAATCCCTGGTTGCACAACACTCACCTTTGCCCGAAGGAATAACTCGTGTGGTGCTAGAAGATTTGAGCGAAGAGCATTTGAAACAACAGTTGAGTGCGATCGCTAATAATTATGGTTCGATTGCCGCTTTCATCCATTTAAATCCTTCAACTCAGGACGAGCAAAGCCAGGATGTTCGTTATCTCGAAACGGAGGCCGCCCTGCTGAAGCAGATCTTCCTGTTCGCCAAACATCTCAAACAGCCGCTGGCTGAAGCGGCACGTCAGGGACGCAGTTGTTTTATTACCGTTGCTCATCTTGATGGTCAATTTGGTACAGGGCAAACCCGCAACTTCGGTGCTGTTGGCGGGGGCTTGTTCGGACTAACTAAAACATTGAACCAAGAATGGTCAGATGTGTTTTGTCGAGCACTAGACCTGAGTCCTGAATTGGATACGGAGCAATCGGTACAGTGCATCCTCGCCGAAATGCACGATCCTAATCGTTTAATCACTGAAGTTGGATATAGCTTTCAAGGACGAACAACCCTAGTGTGCACTCCAGACACTATAACCAGTGTTGCTGAATTAAGGGACGATTCAGCAACGGGGGAGTAGGGAATGGTGAGACGGCGCTGCAGGAGGGTTTCCCTCCGTAGGCGACCGCGATTGCCCGTTGGGGGAGTAGGCAGTGGTGAAGAATCTACCCCTACTCCCTACCTCAACAAACAAGCCTTAACTGGGAGAAAATTTGAATGAACAACATAAAAGGCCAGATCGATCAAACTTCTGTCTTTCTCGTCAGCGGCGGTGCAAAAGGAATAACGGCTCAGTGCGTAATCGAACTAGCAAAGCAGAAGAAATGTAAATTTATCCTGTTAGGTCGTTCTGCAATCACACAACCTGAACCGGCATGGGCAATAGACTGTTCGAGTGAATCGGAACTGAAACAGCGGCTCAGAGAGGAACTCGTTACAAAAGGAGAAAAGCCTACCCCTGTCATGCTGCAGAAGGAGTTTAATGCCATTTCATCCAAGCGAGAGATTGAACAAACGCTCTCTAATATTGAGCAGGCGGGTGGACAAGCAGAATATCTCAGTGTAGATGTCACCAATGCGGGCGCTTTACAGTCGAAACTTGCAGCTGCACTTGAGCGCACCGGAGCGGTAACAGGAATTATTCATGGAGCTGGCAATCTGGCCGATAAACGGATTGAGAAAAAGTCAGAGCAGGATTTTGAAACTGTTTACAATGCCAAAGTCAAAGGTTTAGAAAACCTCCTGAGCTGTGTGAGCGCCAATCAACTTGATTATTTGGTCTTGTTTTCCTCTGTGGTTGGGTTTTACGGGAATGTCGGTCAGTCAGACTACGCGATCGCGAATGAGATTCTCAATAAGTCTGCCTATCTTGTCAAACGCAATCATCCAACTTGTCATGTAGTTGCAATTAACTGGGGACCTTGGGATAGTGGCATGGTGTCTCCAGAATTAAAGAAGGCTTTTGCTGAGCGGAATATCCGGACTATTCCGGTAGAAGTCGGAACTAAAATGTTGATTGATGAACTAGAGCCTGTGAACCAATCAGCTGTGCAGGTAGTGATCGGCAGTCCACTGCAACCACCACCTGTGGCACTCACTCCTGATTTGCAAACGTTCCGGATACATCGCAGATTAACATTGGCAGATAATCCATTTTTACAAGACCACGTGATTGGCGATCGCCCAGTCCTGCCAGCAACCTGTGCAATGTCTTGGATTGTTAATACCTGTGAACAGCTCTATCCTGGATACAAATTCTTTAGTTGTGTCAACTTCAAGGTTTTGAAGGGAATCGTGTTTGATGGCACCTTAGCAAGCGAATATGTTCTGGATCTGAAAGAAGTTGCCAAAACCAATGATGGAGAAATAGAGTTTGAAGCGAAAATATGGAGTAAAATCAAAGGAGAAAAAACCCGCTATCATTTCAGTACTCAGCTCAAGCTGCTGCGGGACATTCCTGTCGCTCCTAATTATGATTCGTTTAAGTTCACGTTGGATCAAACAATTCCTGGCTCTCGGACATCGTTTTATCAGAACGGGCCATCAACATTATTTCATGGTCCTTCCTTTCAAGGAGTAGAAAGTGTCTTAAATCGCAGTCAGGCAAAACTCACCCTTCAATGTATTTTGCCGAGTATTGGAGAAAAGCAACAAGGGCAGTTTCCCACCCAGACCTTCAACCCTTATATTGTTGACGTCCAGATACATTCCACTTGGATTTGGCTTCAGCATTTTCACCAACAAGGTTGTTTGCCTTCAGAGATTCAAGAATTTGAACAGTTCGCAGCTATCCCTTTTGATGAAACTTTTTACGTTTCTTGCGAAGTAAAATCTGCAACAGAGACTGCCGTAGTTGCTGATGTCATAGCGCACAATCTTCATGGACGAATATATACACGTATGCTTGGAGCCAAGGGAACTGTTTTACCCCTGAAGCCGAGGCTCAAATAACAAAAAATGATTGAACGCATATCCGCATGTCAATCGTGGTACCAGCGTGTGAATCGGGATTAGGAGATAAGTAATGAAAAAAGCCAAACAAATTTTTGACCCAAAAATTGCGATTGTGGGCATGGATTACTTTTTGGGTTCATGCAATGGATTAGATGCTTTTGAACGCAGCATTTATGATGGAACAACGTCTAGTGAAGCAGACAAATTAAGCTCTCAAGAGCTGATAATTCGCCAGATAGTTGATAATGCTCTACAAGATGCGGGTCTTAATAAAGGGAGAGTGGCGGTTATTACCACTAACGAAACAGAGCATTCTATTCAACACCCGGTACAAACCAATTTGTCTGGCCCTGCATTCACACTATCTAACACAGAAAATTACGCATTCAAAGCCCTAGAAGTTTCACAAATATTACTTGCTGCCAGAGAAGTAGATGCTGTCCTTATAGTTGCTGTAACTCATGCTGGCGGCGTCACAGTGGTACTGAAGCTAGAGTCAACAGCCTTGCAAAATAGCGATCGCATCTACGCAGTGATTGACGTTATCAGTTTCGTGTCAAACAGTTCTACTTCTGAACTGGATAGCTGCCCACAAGTACCTGAGTCCGAAGCGATCAGGCAAGCTTGTCAACAGGCTTTCAATCTGGCAGGCGTCAAACCTGCATCCATCGGCTATTTAGAAGTTCTCAGCAGTGGAATTCAACAGTCAGATCTGTCAGAAATCAAGGGTTTGGTTCAGGCTTACCAGATTGCGCCTGAGCTCCTAAGCTGCGCGATCGGCAGTGTCAAGGCTAATACTAGTCACACCCATGCTGCCTCAGAAATAGCTAGCCTGATCAAAACTGCTCTTTGCCTGTATTACCGATATATTCCAGCATCGCCCCAATGGTCTAGCCCTGAATCTTTAGGGTTTTTGGCATCAGAGGTTTGGCAGGGCAGTCCCTTTTATGTAGCTGATGAATCGAGACCATGGTTTTTGGCGCAAGGAGCTAATAGAAGAGTTGCTGCTATTAACAGTGTGGGGCTAAATGGGACTTGTGCACATTTGATTTTGTCCGAGTCACCAAGCCAGAAAAAGCGCAGCAGCAGATATTTAGAGCAAATGCCTTTTTATGTTTTCCCACTCGCTGCTGATTATCGCTCGGCTTTACTAGAACAGCTCCGGACTCTACAATATACTATTGAAGATTGCTCTTCCCTGCCCGCTGCTGCAAGCCAGAGCTATGCAGCTTTTCAACAGCGATCTGTTGCAACTTATGCTCTAGCGATTCTCGGACACAATAAAGATGAATTGCTCCGGGAGATCCAGCGCGCATCTAAGGGTGTTGCTGTTGCCTTCGAGACAGGGCAAGATTGGCAAACTCCAATGGGCAGCTATTTTACTGCAAACCCGCTGGGTAAACGGGGTAATACTGCTTTCGTCTACCCTGGTGCCTATAGTTCTTATATTGGACTAGCCCGGAACTTGTTCCACTTGTTTCCCCAAATTTACGATGATCCGCTCATCAAGAGTGTTTACAGCCGTGTCGCCAATATCGAGAAACTTCTCTATCCCAGAAGCTTGAGACCATTGTCAAAAAGGCAACTGGAAACCCTCGAACAGCAATTGCTTAATAATCCACTCGCAATGCTTGAATCGGAAATGGGCTTTGCCGGACTCATTAGTGCAATTCTTAGAGATTATTTCCAACTACAGCCCCAATGTGCCTTTGGCTATAGCCTGGGTGAAACCAGCATGATGTTTTCTCAAGGTGTCTGGACCAGTTTTAGCCAAGGTAGTGATGCCTTGAACTCATCCCCATTGTTTGGCACCCGACTTTCTGGTCCTAAGAACGCAGTTCGTGAGTATTGGGGGTTACCCAAAAGACAGTCAGATCAAGCTGAAATTTGGAGCACCTATGTTTTAATGGCCCCGGTATCTCAAGTTAGGGAATGTCTAGAACATGAGAACCGCGTCTATTTAACTCAGATTAATACACCGAAAGAAGTAGTGGTCGCTGGTGATCCACAAGCTTGTTTGAGTCTAATTAAAAACTTGAATTGCGATGCTTTCCGTGCTCCCTTCAACCATGTAATCCACTGCGAGTCCATGAGGTCTGAATATCATGAAATTGTTAGACTAAACACCTTGTCTATTCAAAACATACCAAAGACGGTTTTTTATTCCGCCGCTGAGTATAAACCCATTACGATTGATAGTCATTCCATTGGTCACAGCATTGCCAAAGCTCTGTGTCAACAGCTTGATTTTCCTCGACTAATTGACCGAGTCTATGAAGATGGCACCAGAATATTTATCGAAGCTGGAGTTGGTAGTAACTGTTCTAGATGGATTAGTGAAGTCCTTAAGCAGAAAGAACACGCCACAATCTTCCTCAATAGAAGAGGTGTAGACGATCATACTTCTATTGTTAGAGCTTTGGTAAAGCTCCTGAGTCATCGGGTTTCTCTAGATTTGTCACCACTATACTGTCAGAAACAGAGGAGAGAACAAGAAAAAATTGCATCACCCAGTTTACGTAACCCTCAGTATCAAAAACTAAGTGAGAACACCGCTCGTGTCACCAAAGCCCACGCTGCTTTTTTAGATGCACGCCAGGAATCTCTACAGCAAATCTGCAACATCATTCAGCTACAAATAGGGTTATCAAAACAGTTTTACGACAACTCTTGAAACCCAGATAAGCTGTTGCACACTTGGGTTGCATATTTTTTGTTTAGATTTCCTACTCCTCGCCTCACTTACCATAACTAGAAGGCAAAAAAAGTGACAAGCATAGACGCAGTACTAAATAATGTCGACAATGGTTTGCAGTTCTCTAGCTGTTTCCAGCAAAATCAATATTGGGAAGGCCGATTAGATTGTGTGTCTTTTGATAAGGCGAATATTAAGCCTAACCTGTTGAATTTACATAAGCCTTGCTATATTGTGAGGTTTAAAGGACGGATTGGCGTAACAAACGAAGGTTATTCGTACTATTCAGATAATGGCAAAAAGGGGCAGGTGGAATTGCTATTATCTGTTCCACCAATTCAGATTCAACAGTTGGGCGACCCAAGTTTTCTGACCTTTCACGATGTGAAGTATGCATATGCCACAGGTGCAATGGCTCAAGGCATTGCCTCTGAGGAACTGGTCATTGCTCTAGGAAAAGAAAGAATTTTGAGTTCATTTGGCTCTGGAGGCTTAAGTCCTGAACGTGTCGAAGCAGCCATAAAACGCATTCAACAAGCCCTACCACAGGGACCTTATGCCTTTAATTTGCTCCACAGTCCCAGCGAACCTGCGATTGAACGCGGTGTAGTCGATTTGTATCTCAGATATGGTGTTAGAACCGTAGAAGCTTCTGCCTTCCTAGATTTGACTCCCAACATCGTCTATTACAGAGCCGCCGGACTTAGTCTCAATCCCAAAAATCAAATTGAGATTAAAAACAAAGTTATCGCCAAGGTTTCTAGGAGAGAAGTCGCAACAAAATTTCTCCAACCTGCGCCCACTAAGCTGCTCAAACAATTAGTCGCACAAAACCTGATCACTGAGTTACAGGCAACTCTGGCAGCAAAAATCCCCATGGCTGACGATATCACCGTGGAGGCGGATTCTGGTGGTCACACGGATAATCGACCTTTAGTCTGTCTTTTGCCTTCCATCTTAGAATTGAGAAATGAAATTCAGTCAAAATATTGTTACTCTCAACCAGTCAGGATTGGGGCAGCAGGAGGGATTGGGAGTCCACAGTCAGCATTAGCTGCCTTGATGATGGGCGCTGCCTATGTTGTAACTGGATCGATTAACCAGTCCTGCACTGAAGCCGGAGCTTCAATCCATACCAAGCAATTGCTAGCTCAAGCCGAGATGCCTGACGTGATGATGGCTCCGGCAGCAGATATGTTTGAAATGGGGGTAAAACTTCAAGTCCTTAAAAGAGGTAGCCTGTTCCCCATCCGGGCACAGAAACTGTTTGATTTGTATCAGACCTATGACTCGATTGAATCTATTCCTGTCCTGGAAAGAGAGAAATTAGAAAAACAAATTTTTCACAGGAAGCTGGAAGCGGTTTGGGAAGATACTGTTGCTTATGTATCTAAACGTAATCCCGATAAAATAACTAAGGCGGAAAACAATCCTAAGCTGAAGATGGCCCTACTTTTCCGCTGGTATCTAGGATCGTCATCCCGTTGGTCCAACTCTGGAGAAAAAGGACGGGAAATCGATTATCAAATCTGGTGCGGCCCTGCGATGGGTAGCTTTAATGACTGGGTTAAGGATTCTTACTTGAATGAGCCGAATAATCGCAGAGTAGTTGATGTCGCTAACCAGATCATGGTAGGAGCAGCGTTTTTATACCGGATACAAAGTTTGAAAATGCAGGGACTGGTTTTGCCAGTTCAATACACTCAGTATCAACCAACTCATATTACATCAGAGGTTTGCAAATGAACCAACCTATTTTCGATTCAATCGTAAAACAGTCTTATACCGCAGAAGCTATTCAAGCTTGGATAGTTTCTCAACTCTGCGAACAGTTAGGAGTCGAACCCGATGATATAGATGTCCGAGAGCCTTTCGACAGCTACGGTTTAGATTCAGCACAGGCGATGGTTCTTGCCAGCAAAGCGGAGAAGCTGTTGGGATTTAGGCTATCTCCTATCTTGCTGTGGCATTATCCCACTATTGAAGCACTTGCCCAGCGCTTGGTCGAAGAATCTGAAGTTTCAAAGTCAGAATTTTTTGAGATTTGAACAAACTATGAACGCATTCGATCTTTTAGCAAGACTTACCCAACAGGGTGTTCAGTTGTGGATTAATAAGGACAACTTAAGTCTTTGTTCTCCAAAGGGGGTACTTACACCAGAACTGCGAATGGAACTGGCAGCGCACAAAAAAGAACTGCTTGCATTCTTACGTGAGATTGATATTGAAGCGCTTGCCCAACGCTTAGCTGAAGAAGCTGAGTTTGACGTTTCGGAGGCCGACATTATTGAAATTTAAACCTGAAGCTACTGTTGAATTCACGGAAAAAGATTTTACAACATTGGGAGATTCTGAGACTATGAATACATCTGAGCTTTTGGCAAACCTCACCCAACAGGGTGTTCAGTTATCGGTTGATAATGACAAACTAAATATTCGTTCTCCAAAGGGAGTATTGACACCAGAGATACGAGAGGAACTAGCAGCACATAAATCAGAAATTTTAGCGTTTTTGCGCGAGATGGATGTTGATGTAAGCTCCATTCCTGTACCTCTTTATCAGGGACTAAGCTTGCAAACAATTGGTCGTTTAATCGGGGGAGGTATTGAGCAATCAACTGTAGAGTTTAAATCACCAATTATTGCTCCTAAAGCTATGGCTCAAAAGTTAACAGTTACATTTAAGCCCTTGCCTCATGGATACAAAAATGAAAAGATTGCTAAATTTAGAGAAGAATTGTCAGTCAAACTGCAAAAATATGGGGTTAAAGTTGAACATTGGCATCGAGCTACAACAGAGTTTTGCTATGAAATTACTATTCCTGGAATTAAGTGGAAAAAAAGTATTAAAACCAGAGTGGTTAAAGCCAGCGTTAATGCAGTAATTGATGTTGACAAGCCTCTCTCCTTAAGAAAAAGAGTAGAAATATGTGCAGCAGAAAAAGTATATCAAATGTATTCTCACTTTGTTGTGAAAGATAAAGAAATTTCCGTTTCCAGAATCGCTAAGCTGAGTAGTTGGGCCGAAGATCATGCAGCTAAATACATTGAAGATCCTACAAATACTCAGGTGGTCACACTTACAGAGCTAGACAAGGATTTAACCAACCCTAGTCTACCCTATCAGCAGAAAATACCAATTGGTTTGAACACGTTGATTAGGAATTTTTCAGAAATGGTAATTGGAGTTTCTAATGAGAAGATCTCGATCCTAAACATGAATCTTTCAGATTCTATCTATCCCAGAAATGAAATAGAGAGCTTTGTATTAAATTCACTCATCCCAAAAGTTTTTGTTCCTATATTTCCATTGCCGTTAAGCCGATTCAAGTTGGGAGAATACAGTCCTTATCAATCTAGTTACGCAACTAAATTGATTAAACTAGGTAATAAACTTGCTAAGACGGAACTCTTTCCTCCTGGTTCAAAACTGAGTAACGTTATTAAAAGAAAATCCCATAGAGATATTGTCAATGTCATAGTGAATGGTAGAACAGGTGTCTCTTATGGCTTTGTCGCTTATGCTGAAGCTCCGCAATACTTTGGAGAACCACAAATAAGTGAAAATGAATGGAAAAATCTTTTTCCTATTGAAGGTTTTAGTGTTGATCAAGTACGTCAGAATGATATAGGTAGACGTTATGTAAGAATTAAGCTAAAAGAAGAATATGTATTTAAACAGATTCCTGACATTTGGCTTGTAAGTTCTCGTTCCGGCTCAAATAAAACAGATTTAAGTTTTAACGACATACTTAGAATTGGTTTGAAAGACAAGCTGATTCTACAATTTCCTCAAGGAATTGATCCTAAAACAACGGATATTAAACCTTCTTATGATATCTACGTCATGCTTGCCATCAGTCTTTCTACAGCTTTGTATGCACCAGAATTAATTAAAAATGGTGCACCAATTGTTCACTTCCACGGCTACCCGGCATTTGAGTGGTTTAAACCAGACGAATATTGCGCTGGAGTACACAATCCTTCGGTACCCTGCGGAACATATGAATCAGGAGTGTTTAATTTCCTAGGGATTTCTAGCTTGGTGAATCAACAGGTTGGAAATATAGCCTTGGTTAGTTTGATAGAACCAGACCATGGCACAAATTTTATAGCTCCTGATTTGGATTATCTCGTAGAAAGATTGAAAAATGGGTGTGCAGAGGGGCAAATCGAATTAGGTGGAAGACATTTTGCTTCTCTCAGAAAAGAGGCGGGCGATCGCTGAATCTAAGTTGGTGAAAAAGAATCCCTTGTTGTAGTCCACTGATTCTAACAACACTCAGAAACAAATATCTAAAATATGAATGAACTAGCGACCATTACTGTTTGGGTTTTAGTTGGTTTGGTGATTCTCCAAGCGCTTCCGGCGCTGGCCTTTACATCCTTATTCCGTTCGCCAAGCCCAAAGATTACGTCAGATGACCCGTTGCCTAAGGTGGCAGTTGTCCTTTGCCTGCGGGGTGCCGATCCGTTTTTAGCCGACTGTATCCGCGCACTGCTCAATCAGGACTACCCACAGTACAAAGTGCATATTGTGATCGATAGTCGGTCAGACCCCGCCTGGAAGATCGTCCAAGAGGTGATTCAGCAAACGGGAGCAACACACATCCAGGTTAGTCCATTGGCTACCAAGTACGAGTCGTGCAGTCTTCGGTGTAGTGCGTTATTCCAAGCCATCTCAGGACTAGACGACTCCTACGAAGTAGTGGCAATGGTAGATGCCGACGTTGTCACCTATCCGAACTGGCTACGGGAACTGGTTGTCCCTTTGGCAGACGAGCGTGTCGGAGCCACCACAGGAAACCGCTGGTACATGCCGCAAACCGACCAGTGGGGCTCTCTGGTGCGATATCTCTGGAACTCGGCTGCCGTAGTCACCATGTATGTCCACAAATACGCTTGGGGAGGCTCAATTGCCATAAAACTCTCTGTCTTGCGCCGGGCACGACTGCTGGAGACATTGACGCAAGTACTTTGCGATGATCCCTTCGTCGGCAGGGCAACGCAGGAACTGGGTCTGAAGCTGAAGTTTGTGCCCACAGTGATGATGGTAAATCGTGAGGAGTGCGATTTGGGCAACTGCTTGCGCTTCCTCACCCGCCAACACCTCTGGGGACGCTATCAGCGCAGTTGGCTGGCAATTGTGGTTCAAGTATCCATCACCACGTTAGCTCTTGTACTGGCAACAGCGCTGCTACTGATTGCCTTAGTCAGCGGTCACTTTAGTGCCGCGACGCTCTTCGGGGGCGGATTCATCGGCTATATCTTGGCAATGGGCCTGCTGCTGGCATTATCTGAGCAAGGTGTGCGGCGAGTGGTTCAGGCGCGCGGCGAACCGACAACACGCTTTTCAGCCCTGGTGATGGCGAAAATGTTGGTAGCGATTCCACTGACGCAACTAGTTTGTGCAGTTGCAATGGTGTCTGCCATGTTGATGCGAAGCTTCGAGTGGCGCGGCGTGGTCTATCAAATCAAAGGGCTTTGGAACGTTCGATTAGTCAAATACCTTCCTTATCAACCCTCAAGCCAACCAGTCGACACTAACGCTTCACTTTGAGCCGCAAGATTCTAGACAAAAAGAACTGCCATGCGATTGCTCCGCCTTCTCCTACGCACTTCTCCTCTTCAGCTCGCCTTGGCTGTGTTAGCTGGTGTCCTCAGCGGTGCTAGTGCTGCTGGACTCATCGCCCTGATCAACACTACATTGAGTCAGCACAAGTCATCGGCGGCTACACTGGTTTGGATCTTCGCTGGTCTGTGCCTGCTCCGACTGCTCACTAATCTTGCTTGTCAAGTTCTGTTGCTTCGTCTTTCACAAACCGCCCTCCTCGACCTGCGGATGCTGTTGAGCCGCCGGATTCTTGCCTCTCCCTTACGTCATTTAGAACAAATCGGTGTCCATCGACTTCTAGCAGTTCTGACTGAGGATATCCAAGCAATCTCAAACACGGTTCTGATTATTCCCTTTTACTGCATCAACATCACTATTTTGGTCGGTTGTCTAGTCTATCTCTACTTGCTCTCCCAAACTGTGTTCCTCGTGGGTCTTAGCTTTATGACCCTGGGAATATGCAGCTATTACCTACCAATGAGCAAGGCTCTATCCTGGCTGAAGTTAGCCCGAGAGCAAGAGGATAGGCTGTTTAACCACTTCCGCGCCATTACTGAGGGGACTAAGGAACTCAAGCTCAATAAATTGCGACGCCAAGCATTCTTTACTCAAGAGCTTCAGGCCACCGCCCGCTCCTATCGACATTACAACGTTGTCGGTATGACTATCTTCGCTGCCGCCGCTAGTTGGGGGCAGATCCTATTCTTTGTTGCCCTTGGTCTGCTTTTGTTCACCTTACCAGTCCTGGAGGATATTAAGGCTCCAATCCTATCTGGCTATGCCTTGACCATCATCTACCTAATGACGCCACTGGAGTACATCATGAGTATGCTCCCGCCATTAAGCAGAGCCACAGTCGCTCTGCAAAAGATTGAGTCTCTAGGTTTATCGTTAGGAGCCTATTCCTCTGAGGGCGGAGCGACTAACCTGCCTTACCCATCCTGGAAGTGTCTAGAACTTGTAGGCGTTACTCATGACTATTATCAAGAACGAGAGGAAAGCAGTTTCATCCTCGGTCCGATTGACCTGCAAATCCATCCTGGGGAACTGGTTTTTATCGTCGGCGGTAACGGTAGCGGCAAGTCCACACTGGTTAAGCTGCTCACAGGGCTTTATGCTCCTGAGACTGGAGAGATTTATCTAGATAGCAAGCCTATCGACCACCAGAATCGGGAGTGGTATCGCCAGCAATTTTCCGTGGTATTCTCTGATTTCTATTTGTTCGAGCGCTTGCTGGGCATTGGCAGTCTCGACCTCGACACCCAGACACAAGATTACCTTGTCCAACTGCAACTTGACCACAAGGTTCAAGTCAAGGATGGTGTGCTTTCTACCACTGCCCTGTCTCAGGGACAGCGCAAGCGCCTGGCTCTGCTCACCGCCTACCTAGAAGACCGTCCGATCTATGTTTTCGATGAGTGGGCTTCAGACCAAGACCCGCTTTTCAAGCAAATTTTCTACACTCAACTACTAAGCGAACTCAAGAGTAAAGGTAAAACTGTACTGGTGGTCACTCATGATGACCAATATTTTTACCTAGCAGACCGGATTGTGAAGTTGGAATACGGCAAGGTGAAATCTGATAAGTGCCCCAACCATCGCTGAATTTAAATCTGCAAACAATATCTCAGCAAGTAATGATGAAAACCATAGCAGGTAAGACCGTACTTTTAACTGGTGCCTCACGTGGCATTGGAGTAGTTATTGCCCGTGCTCTAGCAATAGAGCAGGCAACTGTAGTCGGAGTCTCTCGTTCAAAGTCAGGGCTGGATAAATTCTGTGCTGAAGTCGAAGCGGCAGGTGGCAAAGGACATGTTGTTCCATTTGACATTAGCAACGTAGAAGAATTGCCAACCTTGGTACAGCAAATTAATCAGCTTGCAGATCCCATCGATATTTTGATTAATAATGCTGCAATAGAAAAATACCGAGCTTTTCAAGATTACTCTCTAGAGGACCTCCAGTCCGTATTGGCAACTAATCTATTTGCCGCCATGGAGTTAACCCGTTTAGTGTTGCCGAGCATGGTAGGCCGGGGTAGTGGTCACATCGTTAATATTGCGTCTCTAGCCGGCAAAAAGGGAGTGCCTTACAACAGCGTCTACTCCGCTAGTAAAGCTGGCTTGATTGTGTGGAGCGATGCGATCCGGCAGGAATTGGCTAATACTAATGTAGGGATCTCGGCGATCTGTCCAGGTTATGTCTCCCAAGCAGGGATGACTGTTGACACGCGAGTGCCTGCACCAAGTTTAGGGGGTATTTCCACACCAGATGATGTGGTAAACGCAGTGCTCAAGGCTATTAAGCAAAACAAGGCGGAGGTTATTGTTAATCAAAGTCTCGTAACGGAAAGCTTTACAAGAGTACTTTTTGCGATTGGACAACTTTTTCCAGGTTTTGGAGATTTAGTTTATCGGCGGGTTGGCGTGGTTAAGCTGAACCACAGGCGTGCAAAAGATCAAATGTGTGCAGAAAATATTGTCTAAAACGAGGTTAACTGCATTTAAGAAGCTGGTCAGTGGTTGAAGTATCTATGTCAAGACGAGACCCGTTTAGGACTGAAGACAATTCCTGGACGGTTGATTACGGCAATTGGAATCAACCCCCAAGGTTCACATCAATGGCAACGCCAGAGTTTTTATCTGTATGGGGTGGTTGAACCCTTAACTAGATACAGCTTTTTCTATAAGTTTTCTCACCTGGACAATGATTTTTTTCAACGGTTTGTCGAGTTGCTCTCCAAGGATTTAGGCGATGCTGTCGCGGTCCTTCAGCTTGACCAAGGCAGATTTCATCAAGCAAACACGCTCGATTGGCCCAAAAACATCATCCCGATTTTTCAAACGCCTCACTCCCCTGAACTTAACTCGATTGAGCAGTTTTGGCAGTTTCTCAAAGCCCAACTGCAATGGCAAAATTGCCCAGCTCTTGCTCAACTGTGTCAGCGATTAACCAGTTTGCTATCAGATACTATAATCGGTACAAGTGTCACGGGAGAAGCCATTAGAGAAGGTATTGCTATCTTTCAACACAGCGCTTGTATAATTCCTTCAAAAGGTAAGGGAACCAATTATCTTCAGATAGGTAGAGGTATTCTCTTAACCCCGACTGTTTATACAGGCAGACCTCAACCTTCTCAGAACCCGCTTAATTCAGGAATTCCTGGTCATCTCTAACCATAGCTTTCCTTACAACGTGATAAGTAAACTAGCAGTCGATACCCAAAATTTTTACCGCTTCTATAGGAGGTCTAATGTCTGAAGTCCCAAAAGAAAAACGAGTTGATGCCGACCGAGTTTCCTGGAATCAAGCAAAGGAGCTTTTAGAAACTCCTGGATGCACTCAAGACATTGAGCTTTCTCAGAAAGTTCATCGCCCCGTTTACCAACTTCCTAACGGAACTATTCTTTTACCTCTTCAAGATGACGTGGGAGTACTTTACAAATCAAGAGAGGACTTAGCATCGCTCTTCGAGGATACACCTTAAGCCTAAATGCCGCCCATGCTGGAAGTCTAAGAGCATCTAATAAACGACCAAATCAATCAGAAGATGCTGACAAGTTACAAGCGCAACCGCTTCGGAAATCCAAGCTCAAACTTGCAAAATACCATTTCCGTCTCTATTTGTATTGACCCATAAAACCATGTTGAAACTCCTCCACCCAATGACTGTTTTGCCCACTGTTTTAATTTTGGTAGCAGCTCCAGTTACTTTTAGCCAAATAAACACTGCTAATCCTCGCCATTTAACAGTTTCTGATTCAAATACTGACAAGCCAAACTGTTACATGCAGACGGCTCAAGGCAGAACATTATACTTAGATAGTATGTGTGGCAGGCCGAATGGACTAGCGCCAACGACAAATCAAAATTCGGTAGCAGACCAAAGCGTAACAACAAACCCACAGCTAAGTGAAGCTGAAATCAAACATTTAATCGACGAAACCTGCCAAGCTCAAAATCAATGCCCGTCTAACCTCTCTAACGTCGATGTAGCAGTCATCAAGCCACATTAGTTTTAACGCTCTTTACTGCACGAGCGCTTTTGGTGGCGGGAGTATCTACTTCTCAAATTCAACAACAAAAACTACCAGAGTTGTTCTACAAAACTTGCGATGAAAAACATCTCTTTAGAGCAACGTCGCGGCTTAGAACATATTGATCTCAACGACTATTCAGTCTTTTGCCACGCTTCTATTGATCGGGTAATACAAGTTTTTAGCCAAGCAAGACGAGTAATCAATTGGGAACATAACGCCTACGGACGTGACATCGAAATATTGGGACAGAGTTTTGCTGTCTTTCAGTTTCGAGGGCATTCTTGGACAGGTATTCGCGAACTTAATTTCCTGCCATTTACACTCACTTTTGGAGACAAAGATGAAGTCAAGTTACTTTCGAGTTTGTTGCGAAATAAAACAATCGAATACCAGGTCAGCGATACAGGCAACAATATTGGTTATAAATTGTACGACTCTGGCGAATTAATCGAAAGATTATATTTCTCGGGTGATTCTGAGGAAACGACAGATGAGGACATCCAGTGACCGGGGACATGTCAGTTCGAGTCGCAACAGCGTCAACTCAAAGCTGAGGATATTATCAAAGATCCTTATGGCTTCACTTACAGGTTTATGGAGGAACAAGATGTTTACGTTCCTGCTTTATCCTGGAACAATCCTAAACCTAACCAAAGCATTGTTTTGAGGTTTACAGGTTACGATTATATGGATTTTGAGCGCGTGGATTGCTGTAAAACCATACCTGAATACATTGAATTATAGGTTTTATTATCAAGGTTTCTTACACATGCCGTTACTCAATCAGGTAATCGATAATTGACTGGAGAATTTGAAATTCTATTAAGGGTAGGAGATAAAAACCTCCATATCGTGATTGCGGTGCTTGTCTACATAGCCCTTCTTTATTTTTGTCTAGCCCCTACCCACTTCGCTCAATTACCAACACTTTTGCGATTTAAAAAACTAAAAAGTTTCACCTGCTGGTAACCTAGACTTCATAACAACTTACTAGTTAAAGTAATTGTGGTAGAATCAATTGGACAAATGATATATTTATCTCCAGGGTTTTGTCGCTGAACACACTTCACGAGGTTTTTGTAAAGTTGCCCAAGTACGTCTGGGCTTCGCTGCGAACTTGCTTTGAAAAAGTAGAGATATCTACATCAAAGCCTGTACTGTTTAAGCGTTTGAATAAATCCCGCATACTAGTTAAGCTTTTATCCATCGCATAACCTAACCAACATTCAACAAACAGGCGAGTATTTAGGACTGGATAATCATTTTTAGGTAGGTCTGCTAACAAGTCCTTGATAATCTTAGAAAATGAGAGTACCATGCGTAGCTAACAATAATTTTTAATATCAGCTCAAAATTCATCACATTTTGGGCTGCTTTTTTATCTTAAATTCTTAGCATTCAACACTTCTGGCTTTAGGACTGAGTTTTATGGTAATAATACTGTTGTAGGGTCTCGGTAATCTGTCTAGGCTAATACCAATTCTGTTTGAAGATGCGTCAAACTGAAAGCAGAGGTGAATGTAATAGAATCAGTTAAAGGAAAAGCTAACTTAGTATTGAGGTATTTACGTGTTGAGTACGATGGCGATGCCAAAACAGGCTAAACCCGATGAATACGGAGAGACAAAGCAGCGCTATCAGATCATGCTGACTGAAACGGCTTCTAACGCGCTGGACATAGCGGCTGAGGGGTTGGGTATAACTCGCTCTGAGCTGCTTGAACGGATTATCAGACGGGAGTACATAGAATCTAGGAGCGCTAAAAAGGATCAGCCGAGCGATCGCACCTTCATTGCTGGAGGTCTGCCATGACTAACGGTAGTGACCGGCTCGACCGGATTGAGAATGACCTTGAAACCGTCAAAGATATTCTGTTGACGGTTGCCAGGCAATACGAGGCATCTGAAAAGCGGATGCAGGCAACTGATGAGCGGATTGACCGTTTAACCCAGAATCAAGACCGCACTCAACATCAGCTAGATCAACTCAGCGAAGATGTTAATATCGCCTTCTGGACAATCACGGCGCTTTCTGGTGCCCACCCTACTTAGAGGACATCCTATGTTTAATCAAGGTTACCTAATTATCATTAACAAAATTGAGTGCGACTAGCCAGAATTTCTTTCATAGCCAAGAGTTTTCCTCTTGTCCTTGCCTGATAGAACTTATGTTCTCGTGAGCTTGAAGAACACATCTTCAAATTTATAAGCCAAGGCATTGAGAGTTCTAGTCTCTGTTTCCAAGATAGCTTTTTCGAAAATTTATTTCTAAAGGAATGCAGCATTAGTACAGAATATTCCGTTCCTTCAACTATTCTAAGAAGATACTTCTCTTCCAGGCGGCTGGCAGGCATTAGGTGAAGTAACTTCAAGGATGCAAATAAGCCTGTACCTAATCCCAGATCACAAGACGTGTATGCCATATCTAAGTCTTCACAGCCAACCAAAAAATTCCCCTTTCGACCTAGATTTGACCGTCTTGGATCATTGCGTACTAAACTAGCATATTGTTCAGCTACGATTCTTCGAACACACATACCAGCACCTATTGGTGTTGTTTCCCATAGCATAAGGTTTGACCATTTATCATAATCAAATTCCCTAATACCTAAAACTATCCAAAAAGGCTGTGTCCATGCTAAGGGCGGCTCGTCAAAGTGCGAAATAGTTTGGCCTCCCCACGCTCCAAGCATAGGCCAATTTTTACTAATGTTTAGTGCTATTTCAAGGTAATCTTTCTCCAGGACATTATCGTCATCAACGAAAACTAATATTTCAGCTTTAGCTTCATGAATACCGCGTAGTCGAGCATGGGTAAGACCTAATTGCTCCTCGCGAGTGTGACGAGCGTTAAGATGCCAATTGAGCTCGACTTCTGAAGAAAGTAGTTTGCTACTTGCATTATCAATCAGCAATATTTCCCATTGCTCCATTGACAAAGTCTGAGATTTAAGTGCCTCCATTACCTTATAAAGGTAATCAGGTCGAGGATTATGGGTACAAATGATAACACTAATAACTGGTTTCATAGAGTAATATTATTAGTTAATTGATTGACTGAAATGCCTTTGCATTCCTACATTTTTTGTACCATTAAATATAATCTGTTGAATTAATTTTACGATGTCGGCACGGTTATAATGTTTAATTACAGCTGTACGTGCCGCAGTCCCTAGTTGCTCACACAAAACAGGATTGCTGAGCAGATGCAGACACGCTTCAGCAAATAGTTCTGGCTCATCACGCAGTAAAAATTCCCGACCGTCAGACATTTCGATGCCCTCGGCTCCAATCCGAGTCGCGACAATAGGTTTTCCGTAGGCTGCTGCCTCGATCATCTTAACTCGCGTTCCACCACCTGAAAATATTGGACAACAGACTATACGCGATCGCTGATAGAGTGCATCAAGATCATCGACAAAGCCAGTAAACTCCACCCCTGGAACTCCAACCTGATAACTACGGATATTGCTCGGTTCTTTTCCTGCGATAATTAAGCGAGCCTCAGGCATTGCCCGATATATCCGTGGCCATACCAGTTCAGTCAGAAAATTTGCAGCGTTAACATTTGGGTAATAATCATACCCGCCTAGTAAAAGTAGTGTTGGCTCAGATGTAACGGGTTGTGGTTCAGGAATGGTAATGGCATTCGGTACGGTGACTACTCCTGGGAGACGCCATCGTTTTGTCAGATAACTCCGATCCTGTTTGGAGCAGACGAAGGTCTGATGCGCTAAACTGATTGCACGTCTTTCACCCCAGCAGAGTGCAGGTATCAGTAAGTAATACAAGGATGTTTTTAATTTCCTAGGTGGCTGACTAATTTTACGTAGGAAAGCTATATGCTCAATATCATCTAGGTCAAAAAAAATTGGTGGAAGGGTTTTGCGAGTAAGCATAACCGGGCACATTGATTGCAGTCTATGAACAAAGATCGCATCCGGTTTGCGGCTTAGACATTCTTCAAATGCTTGAATCTGTTTCACACCGCTCGTCGTACCGCTATAGCTTGATTGCTTGAAGAAATCGAAAATACCAATTGTTGCCTGCTGCCATTGCGGTATTGAGCCGTCAGGAATGAACTTTGGGCAGAGAAAGAGGTTGATCTTAGTGCTCCAGTGTTGAAAGAAGGAACGTTCTATTTCAGAAACTTCTAGTAGAGAAATATCTACATCTTTGGGCGACACGTAAAACAGCATGTCGATTTGAGCAACTTCTTTGATTGCATCGATCAACATTTTCATGCGTTTATAGACACCTACAACATCGGTACGTAAGTTAGTAGGAAAATAAGTAGAAATAAATAACACCCGCATGAGGTTAATCTTCCTTAATTCAATGACGCAGGGTATGAATTAGTTCGCGCATTTTACTATAGCCTTGATACCCAAACCAACGTGTCATTACGATGTCTAAACTTAGGCGAATACAGCTTTCCGAGTAAATTAGTTGACGGCAGTATGCAAGAGCTTGCTGACGAAAATGAATTGCCCCTTTGTCATCTTTATTTTTCAGGGATTGCCAAGCTATGTGGAGGTTTGCACGACCATAAGCTCGTTTTTTTAAAAAAAGTAGATTTGCTGGAACAGATTGAAATGTTTTTTCGATTACTATGCGGAAATCTGACAATATCGCTTGACAATTGCTAGAAGCATTGTTGGAATGCTGCCGATAGCGAACCAATGGTTCTTTTACGACTGCAAAGGGATAACGAGAAGCAATACGAATCCACATATCCCAATCTTCACCACTGCGTAACTTCCGATCAAATACCCCAACAGTTTTAAAACAACAGCTACGAATCATGGGTGTACTTCCACAAGTAAGTAAGCATTGCTCAGCTATCTGCTTCCATACATCTCCTTCGGCATTAGAAATACACACTTTGTCCGTTGCTTTGCCCTGCTCACTAGCTAAAACTACCCAGGTATGCACTAGACCTAATGCTGAATTATCCTCCAGACACTGGACTTGCTTTTCTAGTTTTGTTGGTTCCCAGAGGTCGTCAGCATCTAGGAATGCTATGTATTCCCCCTGAGCATGAGCAATACCAGTGTTGCGGGCTTCAGATACACCTTGATTTTTTTGTGAAATAAGTTTCACGCGCGGGTCTATTATTTGAGCAGCCCACGGAATAATTTCATCCGAGCTACCGTCATCAATGAGCAAAACTTCAAAATCAGTAAAAGTCTGCCGCAAAACACTCTCCATTGTTTCTGGGAGATATGTCATGGCATTGTATGCTGGAATAATAACGGAAACCTTGGGCATGAGGTAAGCCTCACATATAGGTTTGTGTATGGAGGTTTTTTGTCTTTGAAAAGTATCTATACTTAGCTGCTTTGGCCATAATACGGAAACCACTCCAAAAGGTTTGAGTTGTTGGACTGCACTGGGCTGCTTTGCTTACCATCCGAATTGCTCCCCCGATATCACCTGCACCAGCTCGATAATTGCCATCAGTCAAAGCTGACTTCGCGAATGCAAATAAGGCTGTGTTCTTGAACTCTTCTGGATTAGGTATTGGCAGACCCTTTACAGCAATCTCAATCGTTTTACGGTTCTCGTCAATATAAGCTCCTGAAATCCTGAAACGCGATGTGTCGGAATTCGGATGAGAGCGGTAGGCTGCAAGAACATCGTGCTCATACCAGATTGAGCTGTTTGCACAGATCCTTAACCACATCTCCCAATCAGCTGCATGAGGTAGTCGCAAATCAAACCCACCAAGATGTTCGTAGACTGCACGTCTTACGGCAACAGTGGGAGTTCTTATTGTGTTTTGAGTATTCATTTTTAAGTGATATTGCTTGAGTACCCTACTTGAAGCAGAAAGTGCTTCTAAAGTGCCTATTTCAAGACTCAGAGCATCAACCATGATGCAGGAACTCACAGCCATCCCGCAATCAGGATGCTGAGTGAGAACTGATTTCATTTTTTTGTAGAACGTTGGTAATACAAAATCATCACCATGGAGGATATGCACAATCTGCCCAACGCTACGTTCAATGCAAGTGTTAAAGTTCCTGATTGCACCGCAATTCTGGGGCTGACGGAAGAAAGATATCCGACCTTTACCAATTTCCTTGACAACCGCTTCTGGGTCATCCTTTAGCGAGCAATCATCGATAACTGCAATCTGCATCTCCTCGGGACCAGGATCTTGTTCAAGAACGCTCTTGAGAGTTTGCGCCAGGTAGTTAGCACAGTTATAGGTTGGAATCATCACTGACCAATATGGTCTATGCATTCCTTCAGGAACTGGAGCGATTGAAGTGTAATCTAGATGCTCAGGCATACTGAGTTTTAATCTCCACCTCATCATTGTTTTGCGTTTACAAGACATTCAAACATTTCAAAAATCCATATTCCAGGGGGAGGAGAATCTAAAGATAGTAGACGCCGCTCAAGATGCCGTGCCGTCGCTAGCAGAGGCCAACGGAGCAAGCGGGCAAGCAGCGGATTTGAGATCTCCATTAACAGTGTTTCCTGGGCTGTAAAATGGCTAACTGCCATACATGGTTTTCTCTCTTGTACGCAGAAGTATGGTGCGAGTAATGCGGGTAGTTCATCAGGAGTAAATGGCATTTCTTTCGGTGATGGACCTCGTGCCGATTCTCCAACTACACGCTCTGCAATGAGTGTTCTAGCTTGTTGCTCCTCGCTGCTAAACTTTCGTAATCCCCAAAGCTGACTACGCAATGGGATAGACTGTAGCCGCTCTAGGCGTCTTAATAACTGTTTTACTTCTGAAGTTACTTCTGACGACTGATACTGCACTGGTTCCCAAATTATCAAGCGCCCAGTTGGACTGAGCATTTCATAAGCTGTTGAAATGACTCGACGTATCTCAGTCGTTGTCAGGTGATGGAGAAAACCATGCAGGATAATCACGTCGAATAATTCCAAGCCTTTAGTCAGGCTAGATGCATCTACAACCCGAAAGTCTACCTTATGGGCAACATTCGCCTCAAGTGCTTTTTGACGAGCTTTTTGGATCTGAGCTTCTGAGAAATCAATACCCACAACTCGTTCAACCCCTATCTTGGCTAACAGAATTGCTAGCCACCCTGTTCCACAACCTAATTCTGCAATGCGTGTATTCGGTGATGCCAATTCAACAATACGGCGTAAGTATTTGGCGCGAAGGAACTTTTGGATAGCAGGGGTCTGAACCCAACAGAAACGTTCTTCAATGTCTGCAAATTTCTCCCACCATTTGAGTTCAGCAGCGTCAAGTTCAAAAGTAGATGTCACCAACCGGGTAGAAGTACTAGTCTTAATTTTCATAGCGTTCCAGCGTTAACCACTGATATGGAAGGTAAACATAACCGACATAATGGCTTGAGGGAGCTACCGATAAATCAACTGATGCCTCAATTACCTCAAAACTGGTTATTTCATCAATATAGTCGTAGACTTCACCTTGTCGGAAAATAGCACCGCGCAGATAGTACCTCCTAGGCGTCAACACCATTGGATTAACATCACACTCCAGCACTTGAATACCTGATTGTAGATTGCAGGCGATGCCACTATCATGGGCAGTGGTTCCTTGAATCTCGGTACCGTCTGAAGCAACAAAGGAAAACCCTAGAAGAACATTTGGTATTTCTATCTGAGAAGCAATGGTCAAACGAACACGAAATGGCTCACCAAAGCAGAACTCTGCTGCTCGCTCACCGTTCCTTTTTATTAACTCTACTTGTTTGAAGCGTGCTAAACCACTCCCATGTCTGCCACCGCTAGTTAGGTTAGATAGGTCAACAAAACCGTTATCCTGAGTTGCCCCAACATCTAGATAGGTTCGTACGCAGTTCTCTACACTTCCCTGCTGAATTACACACCCTCGCTCCAGCAACATAGCTTGCGTACATAACCGCTGCACAGCTCCCATGTTGTGGCTCACAAATAAAATTGTTCTGCCCTCCTTCGTAGCCACATCTCCCATCTTCCCTAAACACTTCTTCTGAAAGGCTGCATCCCCGACTGCAAGTACCTCGTCCACTATTAAGACCTCTGGCTCCAGGTGAGCAGCTACTGCAAAGGCAAGGCGCACATACATTCCCGATGAATAACGCTTCACCGGCGTATCTAAAAACTTCTCCACCTCTGCAAATGCCACAATCTCGTCAAACTTCTTTTTAATCTCAACCTGACTCATTCCCAAAACTGCACCGTTGAGATAGATGTTCTCTCGCCCTGTCAATTCTGGATGAAAACCTGTTCCTACCTCCAACAAACTTGCGACTCGCCCCTTAATCGAAATACGTCCAATGGTTGGTTCAGTAATCCGACTCAAGATCTTTAATAACGTCGATTTTCCAGCTCCATTGCGCCCAATAATGCCAATGACTTCGCCCTGCTTAATCTCAAAAGCAACATCCTTCAACGCCCAAAACTCCCCAACAGCCGGGTTAGGCATCTTGCCACCCTTTGTTACCAGTTTGCGGCTTAAAAACTTGACTCCATCACTGAGCCTCTCCCCCAAGGTTGTGTATCTTTCCTGCTTTTGGTAACCGAGCACATATTTCTTGCTCAGTTTCTCGACTCGAATCGTAGTATCAGACACGCGGTCAGTCCCCACTTAAATCACATCGGCAAAGGTGCGTTCAGTCTTGCGGAAGTACCAGATGCCACTGGCGAGCAACAGGACAGCTAGTCCTATAGATAGCGTGAAGCCTGGCCAGTAGAGTTTTGACTCCCCAGCCAAAATTGCCCAGCGGAAGCCGTCAATTACCCCTACCATCGGGTTCAATGAGTAGAGTAATCGCCACTGTGAAGGCACAACGCTGCTACTAAAGCCTACGGGCGATATATATAGGCCAAGCTGCACGATAAACGGCACAATGTAGCGGAAATCGCGGTATTCCACATTTAACGCTGCCAACCATAGCCCCACCCCCATTGAAGTAGCAAAGGTAATCAAAATAAAAAACGGTAGCGTCAAAATGCGCCAATCTGGCACAAAGTCATACCAAGCCATCAGCGCTAACAAGATCATGCCGGAAATCAAAAAATCCACAAAGCTGACAATCACGGCACTAGCAGGCACAATCAAGCGAGGAAAGTAAACTTTAGAAATCAAATTGCTGTTGGTGAGTAAACTGGTGCTGCATTCTGAGAGCGCATTGGCAAAGAATTGCCAGGGTAGCATCGCTGCAAATACCAGAATTGGATAGGGTGCGCCCCCAGAGGGTAACTTCGCCAGGTGACCAAACACTACTGTAAAAACAACCATTGTCAAAAATGGTCGAATCAAAGCCCAGGCAATGCCAATTACGGTCTGCTTATAACGTACCAAAAGGTCGCGCCAGGATAAGAAATAAAACAACTCCCGATAACGCCACAGATCTTTCCAATACTGGGTCTCAGTGCGACCCGCCTCGATAATTAATTCTTTAGTATTCATTTGCATACGTTCTGACACGAAGCGCCTGTGTTTCGGTGTAAATCTCTATCAGCCGTTGGTAGTTCTTCTGGGCTGTGTACTTAGCTTCAAACTCAATTCGCGCCTCCCGACGCATCTGAGCTAGTTCTGCTGGGTGTGCTAGGACCCATTCCACTTTGGCCGCTAAATCCTCTGCGTCGCCAGGACGGAAATGGAGTCCGACTCGACCAGAATCTACTAGCTCTGCGATCGCCCCGATGTTAGACGCAATTACTGGGGTTCCCTTGGCAAAGGCCTCGATCGCCACTCGCCCAAAGGTTTCATACCACTCTGAAGGAAATACCAGGAAGGCCGCCTCCCCCATCAGATCATAAACCTCCGCCTGAGGCAACCGCCCTAACCAATCTACTCCCGGCACCTGCCGAGCAACTACAGTCAACCAACTGGCTAAAGGGCCATCTCCCACTATTTTGAGTGGTACTTTCCCCGCCAAAAGCTTCCAGGCGGCAAGCAGTGTTTCTATACCTTTCTCAGGTGAGAGCCGTCCTACAAATAGGGCATATCTCCCACGACCCTCGCCAATGCTAGGGTCAGGGTGGACAAAATTGGGCTTCACCACAATCTTCTCTGCTGGAAGACCAGCGTCGATAAATTTCTGCTTGGCAAACTCGGTGAGAGCAATGTACATATCCACTTCCGTCCAGGTGTGCATTGTGCGGTGTGCAGTGAGCATTGCCGTCACAACTCCTGTAGCCGGACGGCTCCCCCGGTAGCAGGCATGCAACATACTAGGCCAAGGGATGGATTTTCCCAAACAGTCCTCGCAGACACGTCCATCACGAAAAAAGAGAGCATTAGGGCACAGGATGCGGTAGTTGTGCAATGTCTGGACTACAGGAACCCCTTCAGCTTTGGCGGCATAGTAAACCGAGGGAGAGAGCAGCGGGAAAAAATTCTGCACATGGACCACGTCGTAAGATTGCTCCGTTAACCGACGTCTGACTGTTTGATGAGCTTCCTCAGACCAGACTGTCCTGAGAGCCATATGCAGGTTACCCAACGCCACTGCACGCTCGTTATTTTCCTCGTACACCCCAACCAGGTGACCCATTTCTCGTAAAAGGTTGACCTCAGCCTCATGGCATTCGTCCTCTCCGCCACGAATCTGGTAGTGGCTATGCACGCTAAGAATATGCATGCCTAGCTAATCTCCCCGAAATCAGAAGCGTCCAACCTACTAAACTTTTTCATTAACTTCATCAGAGCCTACTCTGAACCTTACGCATGAGTTTGAGTAACTGGGGAGAGTCGTACACAAAAACCTTGAGTCCAAACTTAAGTTTATTTAGCGGAGAGTAATCCGGCTGATTCCTGTAGAATTTCATCCCATTGTAAGTTTTGTAAGTTAGGCGTTCCTTAGTTTGGAAAAGATTACCAAATTTGTATTCTGATGGCAGGTAGTGAGCTGTTAGTGACTTTCTCGAAAAGCTTGAATCTAGAGTCGGCAAAGCACCATGAATGGTTTTTGAGTTCCAAAATAATACATCTCCTTTATGCAATTCGGGGGCTTTAATTTTGCTTTTGTTGGCTTCAAAAAACTGTTCTATTCTCTTCAGCCAATCAGAGTGAGACAGATTGGGTGTATCACTATGAAAATCTATACTGTCTGCTGAAGTTGGCAGAACGAAAAACCTCCCAGCCCTTTCCTCGATATCTTCTAACGCAATCCAGGCAGCAACTAGATGTCCGTTAGGTACACTATCCAAATACCACCAGTCTTGATGTACTCCTGTTTCCGTATTAGCATCAAATAGCATAGTTTGCATCAAGTTGCAAGACTGATAGCCTGTTACCTGCCTTAGCGCGTTCTGAATCTCTAAACTACAAGTTATGTCTTGAGCACTCACACTGAAATCGGGATATTCTTTGTAATCATGAATATCCAAAAATGCTTGCTTAACATAGCCAAACTCATTTAGCTCATTCGCTTCATATTGGTTGGTATTCTGTCGAAAGAATGGATAGTTGGATGGAACAATATTTTCTGCATACAGCTTCATTAACCTATCAATCAAATTGCTAGGAATTAAGTTGCGAAAAACAAAATAACCGTTTGCTTCATAGTATTCATGCGGGTCCATGTACGACACCTCCTGTTCAAATCTAGAGCTGAAGCTCGAACTTATGCATTCTCAACCAAGCATGCCTAGGCAAAAATAATGTGAAAGTATTCACTTGGCATGCCTTTATGTATTGTTTGGTAGCTTTACTCAGCAAAGACAAAATAAGCTGCCTGTTGAGGTGGGGAATAGCCCACTCCCCACTCCCTGCCTACACAAAAGATATGCAACTGAAGTGCAGATTAGCTTAGTAGGTTGAAAGAAGATATGTTTATCCTCTGCACGAGAGCTGTTAAAGTGCACTCTCTGGTGTCTTCTCAAACAGCTCACAGTGGTTATGCCACTGGAGTTCTTAATTGATTGTAAAAGCGATCTGACGTAAAGAAATCTTAGCTGAAGTTTTACTATCTTACTATAGTAACTTGAATGTACTCTTATGGCAATCTCACAATCTTGCTATCTCACCTAACGCCAGCAGGCAAATCGAATAGCGGATTGTACGAGCAATATAGCGAAGAAGCCCATGACTGCGTATCCCCAACGGGGATAACGGGCAAGCAACACACCAAGCCCAAGTGATAGCGACACGATCCCGTAAGCATAGCGCTCAAATGAAAGGGTCGCTCCACCGATTATGAGCAACGCCAAAGAGCAAAAGCCATAGGCGACAGCAACACGGCTAAGCTTGCGGCGTAAGTGCCACAGCAGATAGCCACTACCCAACAACATGACAACTCTAGTCAAACTCGGTTTGTCCAAGTTCAAAGCACTCTTCAATCTATCCAACCAATTCTGATGCTGCCATACCTGCTGTACATGAACGAATGCCAAAGCGTCTCCAAAATTAATAGCGCAATACAAACTAAATACAAGCAGTCCTCCTACTGCAGCCAAACCTGCAGCGTAGGCAATAGCTGGTCTCCGTTCTCTCCCAGCCACAAGTAAAAAAGCGGGTACAAGCGCGGCCCCGGTCACTCGAGTCGCAGTAGCCATTGCACCCCACAGAGCCGCCCAACCATGCTGGTGTTTGTCGAATGCTCGTAAAGCCGCCGTAGTGAACAGCAGGAATAATCCCTCAGTGTAGATTATGGTCCCACATAGGGACAAAGGACACCAAGCCAGCACCGCAGTTGCCCACCTAGCAAAGCTGATGCCATAGCGCTCCTCTGCCCAAAGGTACAGAACACCCATAGCACCAAGAAACGCCAGGTTGTTCACAAGTGTGCCTGCAACTTCGAATGGCAAGCCGAGGTTCATAACCCCTCTAATAACTAGAGGAAAGAAAGGGAAGAATGCAATAGAATGTGCCTGTCCATCATTTACATACTCATAGCCTAGGGTTACAACCCTCCGGTACCATGCACCGTCCCAATGAGAGAAAAGTTCCCAGCTGGGTTTGGGAACAAATCCGGGAACAAAATCCAGTGGATACGGAGGTTTGTAATCGGCATCCACGGGTGAGGTGTAAAGTAAAGGAGCAATAAGCTGCATTGCGGCAACAATTATGAGTCGGCTGAGAAGCCACATTGCAATTACAAAGATGAATCTATTGCCCTTTTGTTGGGTTTGAACCTGTTCTCTGTAATTGCTGTTTCCTTGGAAGTTTTCTATAGCCATAGCTAAAAAAAGCTAATGTTAGTAATTTTGTTGTTCAACCGCGCTGGCTGTCAGTAGAGTGTTCAGACTGCTGATGACATAATCGCTTTCCTTTAGCGAGCGAGCCGCCTCTTGTCTAAAAAAGCTGCGGGCTACTTCGAACTCGCATATTAGAGCGGCTTGGTCTTTCTGCTCCACCAAGTCTGCTAAACGGTTGTAGGTAGCCACCAGTCTGCCAATGGCCTCGCGGCGCTCTTCTACAGTTAACATGATGCCCATATACAGGGATGCGTCTTGGGTGAACAGACGGCTGACCATGTTGATCTGCAGGCGGTAGAGTGGGCTAGAGAACTCCAAGCTGCGACCTATGTCGATTCCTTCTTCCGCTAAGAACACACCGAGGCCAAGAGTAGAAAAGTGTCGGATTGCCTGAATAGCCACCATCATCTGGTCGTGCTCTTCAGGTGTGCACACAAGCAGGTTACCGCCCTCTCTTTCGATCAGGTCTAGGAACCACTGGAACGCCTCGGCTCCACGACCCGGACAAACCACGACTTTTTGCGACAGGAACGATTTAATGCCTGGACCAAACATTGGATGCAAGCTCAGTACAGGTCCTGTATGGTATTCAAGCATGGCTTGTACTATGGGAGTCTTGATGCTGGTAATATCGACCAGTGCGGTAGTCGGCTTAAGATACTTGACTGCTTTGCGAATCACATCCAGTGTATGTTTGATGGGGACACAAACTAATACCAGGTCTACCTTAGCCAGAGCCAGCAGTTTATCTGAATGCTCCCAGTCATCGTGTTCAAGAATACTGACGTCGTGCCCTGCGGCAGACAGTCGCCGCGCAAAGAATCGCCCCATCATACCGCGCCCGCCAATTACTGTAATCCTCCTTGGTTTCACATTAGCCGGAGATGGAGGATGCAGATGGCTTGCGGCAGCAATACAGCTTGTGACTATGCTTTTCCAAACGAACTCCGGAACACCAGCTTGAGCAAGGGTTGGTGTAAATTCGTCCAATTGTTCATCTAGAGAAGGGAGTTCTGATTCTGCTAAGACTGCAATTCTTTTGCCTAGTAGCTCAATCAGTTCGCGATCAATTTGTTCAAGCTTTTGTTGGACCATTAGATCTCTCGAGGGTACTATAAACAGAATTTCTTTATCTGAATTGGAGCGAATCTAAGCAAGCCTTCAGTTTTTCGCTCAGAACTCGGATATGAGGTTCGTCCGTTATGACTTCGTGTGGACCAGTGATCTCGTAGACCTCTACCCCTCCAGCAACCAACTCGCCCCAGCCTAATTCGGGCTCATAAGAGAATTTGGGATACTGCTCCCTGCTGCGGAACAGAGTCATATGGCCTGGGTAGACTCGCGGCGTATATTTCTCGAAGGCCTGATGGTGAGCCTTTAGCAAGTTCGAATAAAGTTCTTCTTCTTCAGGCAATTCACTCTGGCTACGTAGGTAACCCTGATAGTAATCAAGAATCTTCGGGAGCCTAGTTCTCAGGAAAATATAGGCCCACTTATCTTTTGGTTTGAGTTCCGAGAGGTTACGCCAGTGAAGAGAGAACCACTGGCGTAAAGTTAGAGAAGGATTTGGCTTTAATTTGTAAGAGGGGGTATTAAACACGGCAAGCATTGCCACCTTCTGACCTTGCGCGTGGAGCTGCTGGGCCATTTCAAAGACCAGCGTGCCCCCAGATGAGTAGCCTGCTAGAAGATAAGGACCATTGGGCTGAATAGTGCGTATTTCCTGGATGTAGTGGCTCGCCATGTCCTCAACCCGATTGTGGGGAGCCTGTTTTCCATCTAGACCCTGTGCTTGTAGCCCATAAACTGGCTGCTCCGGACCCAGATAACGTGGCAAATCGCGGTAGCAGAGGACGTTACCACCAATTGCATGTACACAGAACAACGGTGGTTTAGAACCGCCCGGCTGAATTGCCACGAGCGAGGACCAAACTGACTTGACTGACTGCTGGAGAAGCCCAGCCTGTTGCTCAACTGTTGGTGCCTGGAAGAGGGTAGCTAGAGGCAGATTCTTATCGAATATTTTCTTGATGTTTGAGAACAGACTGACAGCTAGCAGAGAGTCACCCCCCAACTCAAAGAAGTTGTCGTGGATTCCCACCTGAGCGATCCCAAGGATTTCTTGCCAAATATTGGCAATCTTTTGCTCAACGTCATTCCTGGGAACGACGTAAGCATTCTTCAGTTCTGGCCGGGAGTATGTTGGCTTGGGTAAGATAGACTGCTCTAATTCTGCTATAGCACTTGATGCTGTCAAAGCCTGCTCCCTCTTAGTCAAAAGATCTTGCGTCGATACAACAACCTGAGGCAGCGTATTACCTAAAATCCGACTAAACGCATCCATACCCTCCTGGGAGGATATTCCTGTTTCTAGGCTCTGCTCTCGCCGCTGCTGCAGTTGAAGTGTGACCGCTGTGTTAACTGCCATCCCAACCTCTCGCCAGGCATCCCAGTTAATCGCCACTGTAAATGGGCCACGTCTGGCTTGATTATAGTGAGCAAACGCATCGAGAAAGGCATTTGCCGCGCAATAGTCTACCTGCCCGAATTCACCGAGAATTGAACTGATTGAGGACGACAGCACCAAGAAATCTAGCTGAACATCCTGAAATAAATGCTCGAGCACGAGTGTGCCCTTGACTTTAGGTGCAATCACACTGGCGGCGATTTCTGGCGTTTTAAGTTGAATTACACCTCCACCGGCAATCCCTGCAGCGTGGATCACACCGTGGACCCCGCCAAATCGTTGCCGAGCTTTCGCGATCGCTGCCTGCATCTGCTCTAGATTGGCAACATCAGCGCTGACAACTAAGACTTCTGCACCCAATTCCTCAATGGCTTGGATTTTGCGGATTTTATTGCTGATGTCGTCGAGCTGATCATGAGTTGCCAACCAGTGTGACCATTCGTCTCTATCAGGAAGAGCTCTTCGCCCCACCAAGATGAGTTTTGCCCGTACTGTCCGTGCCAGATATTCCGCTAGTACAAGTCCAATTCCTCCTAGTCCACCTGTAACTAGGTAAACTCCTCCTGACCTTAACCGTGTTGTCCCTGCGACGGCTCGATTTAATCGGACTGCCTCAAAGGTTTGCACCTGTCGATGCTCTCCACGGTAGGCAACAACATTGTCAGAGGTAGTTGCGATTAATTCCGCTAAGAGTTGATCTATGAGTCTCTTCTGCTCGAAGATGCCGTCCGGCGGAATCACAACGTCAATGCTGCGGCAGTTAATCTGTGGATATTCTTGCGGGATCACCTTACATGGCCCTAACACAGTCGCCTTCTCTGGGCATAAGGCCTCAACGCCTGTCACTTGCTGCATGTTGTTTGACACGACCGCAATTTCCAGCGAGTCAGTCGTGTTCTGCGCTCCCAGTGCCTGTGCCAGAAACAGCAGACTACTGAAGCCGAGGGACTGCGACTTTTCAAAGCAATCGATTCTGGATTGTGTCTGCTCGTCCGGTGTGACATTCCATAAGTGGACAATTTTTTGGGGGAGCAAATTCTGGGCACCGAGTTGAGCGAACAAGGCATCATAGTCATCACGTTGTCGAGGATTAATCGTATATCGACAATCACTGAGCTGGCTAAATTGCTCTCCCACGCTCACAGTAATCACATCCTGGCACTCTTGTTCGAGCCGTTCTACGAGTTGGTCACCCAACCCACACTCATCAACAAATACTAGCCAGCACAACTTTTCTGTTCTGGGCGGGAACAAGGCACCGCCCCTACTCCAGACTGGACGGTAGAACCAATCAGCAATATCCGGCTTCTTACCGAATGAAACCTGATGCGGATTGACAGCTTCTTCCTGTTTTTGTGGTTCGACCCA